>SDBV01002927.1_pt1 | contig 25469 bp, 24 predicted proteins | sample 2277081 | NCBI WGS metagenome assembly SDBV01 (sample SAMN10402039, study PRJNA504765) | marine sediment metagenome | isolation source: marine sediment core GS10_PC15, 223 cmbsf | place: Arctic Ocean: Southern Knipovich Ridge | collected 2010 | reverse complement strand
AGGGAGTCACCCTTACGCACCCCGATAAGACCATTATGGCCGCAAATACCATTAGAGCTAATAACTTCATATTTGTAATCCTAACAAAAAAAAGCGCCGACGGTTCACAACCGCCGGCGCCCTAAAAACCTTCAGGTCAAATCTTACGGGCTGTCGAGATCCATGCGTACCGGGGCCTTCTGCATGCCTTCCTCGTCCGCGTAGTCGTCTATACCCTCGAAGTCTCCCTTAATGTTCGTAGAGAACTCCATGTAATAGGCCAGGAACCACATCATGAAAACGCCTATGGCCCACATCAGAAGCGCCCATGCCCAGATTGAGGGCATGCCGAACATCCATGTGGAAGCGTCGAGCGGGCTGCCAAAAATCGAGTTACCGATAACCGGTGTAAGCGGCCCGATGGCAAGGAGAAACCAGCCGATAACGAGGGCCCATGCAAACGGGACCAGGCCTTTTTTCTCGGGCGGCACTCCGGCGTGCGAGTTGAGGAAGGTGTGGAATTCCTGCCTGCGGTCGGTTTCAGCTTTGTCGGGCTGCGTTACCGCCGATATTGCTATCGCCAAGCCGAGATTGAAGATGATTCCCCATCCCGCCGAGTGTATCGTCAACGCGTATTTTACGCCGAAATCGCCGATATAAGTTACCGTAACCGCCACGAGTCCCGCGATAAGGCCAACCACAATTCCCTGCCTTGTAAGCCACGGAACGTAGCATATGCCGATAAGGGCCGGCCACATCTGGAAGCCGTAGCTGACCGCCAGGCCGCCAAGCATAACAAGAGCGTCCGTGGCGAAGGTGGCTATAATAAGCGCCAGGCCTACGACTATAAGCACCGATACCCTGCCTACCATCTTTTGCGCGGTATGACCGAGGTCTTTAGCGAAAAGATGTTTGTAGATATCGCGCGTGATCATACCCGATGCGGTGGACATGTAAGCCGCGCCGGTTGACTGCATCGCCGCCAGCGCACACACGGCTAAAAGACCGACGAGGAACGGCGCAGTATCGGCCATAAGGTCGATAAGGGCGGGCACCAGCATTGCCTGCTTGCCGCCCGGTATAGGGCTGATTACATCCTGGCTGATGAGAATATGGCCCGCGAAGCCCTGTATCCATGTAGCCGTAAGGATGATGATTCCTATCCCGAATGAAGAGGCCCACACCTGCTGAGGAGCGAACGGGGCCGGGTTCTTATTTGCAAACGCCCACATTGAAAACGCAGGGGCGGACTGAATGCCCATCAGCGCGAACATGTAGGTAAGGATCATGATTCCGGTCCATACGCCGCCCTTGGCCTTGGTTCCGGGAACAACGAACTGTATAACGCCGGGAACGGCTATAAAGTGCGCGTACCCGTCTGGCGTTACTTTTATCTTGGACTGCCAGGCAACCTTGATAGGCGAGGCCAGCGAACCGTCTGCGCCTGCCTCTATGCCGGTACCCGAGTTCTTAACCTTGTTCCAGAATTCAACGTAGTTGCCGCTAAAGTCCGTTGTACGCACGAGGTTCTTGCCCTTATCGTCAAGAAAGCCCTTCATCGTGGATATGTACTCTGGGTTGTTAATCCGGGTTCCGCCCGAATCGTAGAGTTTTAGCTTGTCTCCCTTTACGGTAACAACATGGGCCAGCTTGTTCTGGGAGAGATCGACGATGCCTTCCTGCAGCTTGGTCCATCCGCCTACCTGGTTTAGCGCAATTATCCCAATCATACTGATACCGGCCGCGAGAAGTATGCACTGCACCGTATCGACGTAAGCCACAGAGCGCAATCCGCCAAGTCCCACATAAAGAACAACGATAATCGCAAGGAGCCACATTCCGGTATTAAGACCCATCATGCCGTGAGTCAGAACGTTGAACAGGAAGCCCGATGCCCTGAGCTGCAAGCCGAGGTACGGAACCGAAAAGACCATCGCCACCAAAACGGTGAGATAGCGCATTGCGTCGGTTCCGTAATAGGAGCTGTACATCTCGCCGGGCGTTACGAATCCATAGCGTTTTCCCAACAACCACTGGCGTTTAAGAAAGATAACGCCCGTAAAGGGAATCGTTATCGCGTAAAAAGATGCGTACCCGTACGGGATACCGTCACGCCATACAAGCGCCGGATGCCCCATAAAGGTCCATCCCGAAAATGATGTTGCCGTCGCCGCCAGAACAAAAACCCATATACTTATCGAACGGCCGGCAATGAAATAATCTGATGCGGACTTTGCCATCTGGGCGCCTTTTACGCCCCAGAATATGCAGTATGCCCAGTACATCAGGACAAAGATGAATAACCATACAATAGATGCAGACATATTTCCCCCTACGAAAATAAGTGTTAAATTATATAACCTAATGTGACTCTAATAATATAACCACTAAATTTATGCTACTTCCCAAATAAAGGGTTTAATGGTCGAAAATATACTTCATTGACTCTACTAAAGTCAACCAAAATATGACTTTTGTCAACTTCCCAATACTTTCTCTGTCAAGCTAATATCCCGTAAATGTATGTATTATATTGCCTTATACTCTATTATCGACGAGAGCCGTCACCACGCCCGGATCGGCCAAAGTGCTGGTATCGCCTAGCTCTTCAATATCGCCCGTTGCAATTTTTCGCAATATCCGGCGCATTATCTTGCCGCTGCGCGTCTTGGGCAACGCCTGCGAGAACTGTATCTTGTCCGGTTTGGCTATCGGCCCGATTTCCTTTGCCACATGGCGCAGAAGCGTCTTGCGCAGTTCGTCCATGTCGGCGTTCTCCTGCCCGGCGACAAGGGTTACATAAGCGTATATGCCCTGTCCCTTTATATCGTGCGGATAACCTACCACCGCCGATTCCGCCACAAGATTGTGCGACACAAGCGCGCTTTCCACCTCGGCCGTTCCTATGCGGTGGCCGGATACGTTAAGCACATCGTCCACCCGCCCCATAATCCAGTAATAGCCATCCTGATCGCACCTTGCGCCGTCTCCGGTGAAGTACATTCCGGGGTACTGGCTGAAATAAGTTTCCACGAATCTATCATGATGGCCGTAAACGGTTCGCATCATGCCCGGCCACGGCTTTTTAATGCACAGATAACCCCCCTCGTTCGGAGCGGCTTCTGTGCCGTCTTCGCGCACGATCACCGGCTGGACGCCCGGAAAGGGGAACGTGGCCGAACCCGGTTTCGTAGCTATCGCACCCGGAAGCGGGGTTATAAGAATGCCGCCGGTCTCCGTCTGCCACCACGTATCGACTATCGGACATTTTTCCCTGCCAACATGAGTGTGGTACCACATCCATGCCTCCGGGTTTATAGGCTCGCCCACGGAGCCGAGCAGGCGCAGTGAACTGAGGTCGCACTTTTCCACCCACTCCTTGCCGGTAACCATAAGGGCCCGGATAGCCGTGGGAGCGGTGTAGAAAATGTTTACCTTGAATTTGTCGCATATCTTCCAGAACCTGTCCGGATTCGGGTACGTGGGAACTCCCTCGAACATCACGCTTGTCGCGCCTTCGGCAAGGGGGCCGTACACGATGTAGCTGTGCCCCGTCACCCATCCGATGTCGGCGGTGCACCAATAGACGTCCTCTTCCTTGTAATCGAAGATGTACTTGAAAGTTTCCTTAACATAAAGGAGGTACCCGCCCGTCGTGTGCAAAACGCCTTTGGGTTTTCCCGTGCTGCCGGAGGTGTAAAGGATGAACAAGGGGTCTTCCGCATCCATCTCTTCGGCGGGGCATTCGTCGCTTATGTCTCCGGCGGCGATTTCCTCGTGCCACCAGAAGTCGCGCCCTTCCTTCATGTTTACGTCTGCGCCGATGCGTTTATAAACGATGCATTTTTTTATCATCCCCTTTGTCATGTCGATGGCCTCGTCCACGTTTTTCTTTAAGGGAATCGTCTTACCGGCGCGGTGCCCCGCATCGCAGGTAACCACGAAATCGGAACCGGCGTCTTGTACCCTGTCCGCAATCGACTGCGCGCTGAATCCGCCGAAAATTATGCTGTGCGGCGCGCCTATCCTGGTACATGCCAGCATGGCAATCGCAAGTTCGGGAATCATCGGCATGTAGATCGTTATCCTGTCGCCTTTTTTTGCGCCATGCTTTTTAAGTACGTTCGCAAATCGGCAGACTTCCCTGTGGAGTTCGGCGTATGTGATATCGCGTACGTCTTCTTCTGGCTCGCCCTGCCACTTAAGGGCGACTTTATCCCTCCGGTCCGTATTCAGATGCCTGTCCAGGCAATTGTAGGAAACGTTCAGCTTTCCGCCGACGAACCACTTGAAGTTAGCGCCGTCGTCGAACCCGCCTTCCCGTACCTTGTCCCATTTTTTGAACCAGTGCAGGCCTTCCGCTTTTTCCGCCCAGAAATTATCTTCGTCGTCAATCGATCTCTTGTGTAATTTTTTGTAATCTTCAAAACTTTTAACGTGCGCCTTCCCGCTGAAATCTGACGAAGGTTTAAATATCCTGTCTTCGGTGCTGAGCGATAAGATGGTTTTTTTATCAGACATTTCTATCCTCCTGCAATTGTTAGTAAGGAATTAAAACAATTCACTTAAATATGCTATTGCAACTTGCGGGGTGGCCCGGTAAACAAAAAAAGAGGCCCACGCCCCAACATCACATCGGGAAGCACAATCCCCCACACGGTGAATTGCAATTATAATACCACGCAACTAAACAAAAAATATAACCTTTTTTATCAGCTTTTTACCGCAAATCGGGCTTTAATTTTATTACGTGCGCATGCGGATTTAGCCACACCCCTGCTCCATAATTGAAAGCCCCGGTCTAAAAATGGAACAACGAAACTTTCCCCGCACTACTCTCAATCCATCTTCAAGACCGCCGAGCCCTTAACCTTCCCGGCCTTAAGTTTTTTTAATACCTCCGGCGCTTCATCAAGGGAGTACGTTTCTACGTCCGTCCTTACCGGTATTTGCGCCGCCAACTCGAAAAGCTCTTTGGCATCTTTCCGCGTAAGGTTGGTAACGGCGCTGAGTTTTTTTTCGTTAGCAAGATGCTTTTCGTGAATTAGCGCGGGTATCTTCTCCACCGTAACCCCCAGGGCGACAAGCGTAGCGCCCTTGTCCAGCCTTTCGAGCGCCGCAGGTAATACAGCCCCCACAGAAGTGAACGTAATTCCCGCATCTAAAAGTTCCGGCGGTTTTTCATAGTTTCCGTCGTTTTTGTCGTTTTCGTCATTTTTATCAATAAACCCCGCCCACTTCGCCCCCAAATCCAGCGCGTGTTTTTGGTGAATTTCTTTTTGCGTAAAAACGTAAACCTCCGCGCCTTCGTGTATAGCTATCTGTATGACTATGTGCGCGTGAAGCCCGAAATTAAAAAGGCCCAGCCTACCGCCCTTTTTTATCCCGCATTGCCTGAGCGCACGCAAGCCGATAATGCCGCCGCACAAAAGGGGCGCGGCGTGAACGGCATCGAAACCCTGCGGTATGGAAAAAGCGAAATCGGCCGGGACGGTCATGTACTGGGCATAGCCGCCATTTACATGGTAACCGGAGAGCTTTTGGTTTTCACAAACGTTTTCCATCCCGTTTTGGCAATAGCGGCAGTCGCCGCACGCCCAGTAAAGCCATGATACGCCCACGAGGTCTCCCACTTTAAAACCGGGAGCTCCTTCCTCTAGTTCCACGCCGAGTTCGGCAACCTTCCCGACAACCTGATGACCGGGTATTATCGGCAACGTAGGCAAGGGAAGCGTTCCTTCTACCGTTTGTATGTCCGTTCCGCATACACCGCACGCCGACACCTTTATAAGGAGTTCGCCTTTAGAGGGCTTGGGAGTTTCGACCTCCTCAAATACAAGTGGGTTTTCCTCTAACGGTTTGGGTTCTTTAAGTACCCATGCCTTCATTGTCCTGCCTCACTTAATAATCCAAGCCCTTTTGCGCCGGGATGCCTTTTTTGTACGGGTGTTTTGTTTCCCGCATTGTAGTAACCATATCGGCCATGTCAATTAATTCATCGGGCGCGCCGCGTCCGGTTAGTATAAGGTGCAGGCGTCCGTGTTTGGTTTCCATCAGTTCCTTTACCTGTTCCAACTCGATAAGGTTCTTCGATAGCGCGTAAAAGATTTCATCCAAAACGACAACGTTAAGCGATAAGTCGGAAATACTTTTTATCGCCTCTTCGATTCCATTTTGCGCGGCGGCCTTGTGTTCCTCGGCAGAAACTTTAGCGCTCCTTGTAAAACCTTTTCCCGCACGGACGATTTCAAGGTGCGGCGCAAGTTTTTTGACCATGTGCAGTTCGCCGGTATCCATGGAGCCTTTAATGAACTGTATCACCCTGCATTTGATTCCGTGCCCCATGGCGCGAAGCACAACGCCCATAGCGGCGGAGGTCTTCCCCTTGCCTTCCCCCGTGAATATTACGTTAAGGCCTTTTATCTCATCGCCCATCGGCATCTATTCCTTTTAAACCGGCGATTTCAATCAGCCGCTCCATATCGATATGTTTTCTGAAATGTTCGGCCAGCATGTCGTACTGGGTTTGTTTGTAAGACGCCGCCGAAATTTTTTGGTTTTTTTGGCCGCCTTTTGCGTTAACGGCCTCTTTAATCGACCCTAAAAAAGAACTCTTGAATTCCGCTTCGTCGAAAATACCGTGAACGTACGAACCCCATACCCTGCCCTTTTTGTCATGCGCGCCTTCGTAACGCATGGAGCCGCCGCCATCCAGTTCAATTACCGGCTCTGCATCGGCGCCAAGCTCGGTTCTTCCCATATGTATTTCGTACCCGCTTATCTTAAGCCCGTTACTCATCCACCTTCCCTTTACGCGCGAAAGTTTTTTGCTTTCTTCCATTACCGTTTTGATGTCCAAAAGCCCAAGACCTTCGGCGCTTCCCGCCTTACCTTCAACGCCTTTGGGATCGCTTATTTCTTTTCCAAGCATCTGGTAGCCGCCGCATATGCCAAAAACCCTGCCGCCGTTTTTGGAAAATCTTTTTATACTTTCACCCCAACCGGAATTTTTTAACCATTCAAGGTCGGCGCGCACGTTTTTTGTGCCGGGCAGGATTAAAAGGTCTACGCCTTCAAGTTCCTTTCCCAGCGGCGCACGAGACATGTAAAAAAGGTTCGCGCACGGCTCGCGCTCAAGGGGCGCGAAATCGGTGAAATTCGATATGTGCGGAAAGCGTATTACCGCTATCTTTACTTTTTCTTTATCGACATCAACGACATTTTGCGAATCTATTAACTTATCAAGCGCCAAACTGTCTTCGGAATCTATTTCTATCGCGCCGAAATCGGGAACTACCCACACCGAATCTATGCCGGTCTTCTTCTTCAAGAATTCCACACCGTCTTCAAATAACGACGCGTCGCCCCTGAACCTGTTCACGATTATTCCTTTAACCATCTTTCGTTCGTTCTCGTCAAGAAGGCCCAGCGTGCCGACCACCTGCGCGAAAACGCCTCCCCTGTCTATATCCGCAACCAGTATCACCGGCGCGCCGCATGCCAGCGCCGTGCGGAAATTGGCGATATCGTAATCTTTAAGGTTTACTTCCGCGCACGAACCGGCGCCCTCGATAATTACAAGCTCGAAATCCTTTCTTAGTTTTTCAAGGCTTTTCATCACTTCGGCGAAAAGCGCGCGCCTGTCCGTTCTGAATTCCTCGGAAGAGACTTCCCTGACCGCTTTGCCGTGAAGTATCATCTGCGAACGGCAGTTGCCGCTTGGTTTTAAGAGCAACGGATTCATATCGACCGTGGGCTCCACTCTTGCACATTCGGCCTGAACGACCTGCGCCCTGCCCATCTCGCCGCCTTCGCGCGTGACGAACGAGTTGTTGGACATATTCTGCGCCTTGAACGGCGCAACGTTAACGCCCATGTCGCTGAATATCCGGCAAAGCGCCGCCGCCGCCACGCTTTTGCCGACGTCGGAACCGGCGCCGAAGACGGCGATGCACTTTGCTATTTCAGGCACGGGTTTTCTCGCTCAAACACGTCGTTAACGAATCAACTAGTTCTTCAACACTTTCAAACGAATTACTACCGCCGTCATCCGGCCTTTCTATCAATACAACGGCGCAACCTGTAATTTTTGCGGCTTCGATCTTTTCAATTACTCCTCCGGCCTTGCCGCTGTCCTTGGTCACAACCGTACCGATGTCGAACTTTTTTATCAGTTCCAGATTTTCTTTTACCGTAAACGGCCCCCTTGCAAAAATAATGTTTTCCCCCGATAACCCCGCGCGTCGGCAGGAGTCCCTGGACTCCTCGTGCGGAAGCACGCGCGCAACTATTTTAATTCCCGTTTTCCTTGACTGCTCGACGTATGGCGCAAGGTTGCGCGATCCGGTGGTGAGAAGCGGCGGCTTCCCCGCCTTGAACGCTGCGTTTGCGGCCTCTTGGTGATTTTTCACCATGATGATTTTTTTATAGTCATACCTTTGCGTTTCGCGCAGGTATCTAAAATACGGGACGCCGGTTTTTTTTGCAGACGCTTCGGCGGTTTTGCTCGCGATCTCGGCAAACGGATGCGTGGCGTCCACGACGGCGGATATTTCTTTTTCTTTTATGACGGCGGCCATTTCTATATCGTCCATCCGGCCCGTGCGTTTTTTTATTCTACGGCTTATGCCAACGTCGAGTTCGTTATCGGTTGCGGTGGATACAAGGACCAAAAAACCCCTTTCCGCCAGCGCGTTGGCAATCACCGCCGTTTCACTCGTTCCGCCAAGAAGTAGTATCAAAACCTCTTCCCCCTGTAACCCCTCGGCGTCACCATCCATCCATCCAAGTTGCGCGTGGAACTGTTGCCGATGATTATCGTCGTCATCATCCCGATCTCTTCATCCTCGAAACGGTTAAGGTCGGTCAAAATTATTTTTTCCTCGCTGTTATAGCCTACGCTTGTGCATACGCCAACGGGAGTAGCGCCCGGCCTGTATTTGCGAAAGATCTCCGCCGCTTCCTTTAGCTGAAAAATACGTTTTTTGCTTTTCGGGTTGTAAAGAGCCACAACGAAATCCGCCGACGCGGCCGCTTCTATCTTCTTTTTTATATCGTCCCAAGGAACCAGAAGATCGCTGAGGCTTATGCTTGCGTAATCCAGCATCAGCGGCGCGCCGAGTTTAGCCGATGCCGCCTGCGCGGCGGAGACTCCCGCAACGATTTCAATTTCCACGCTCCGCCCGTCCTTGTGTCCAAGCTCTTGTGAAAGTTCAAGCGCAAGCCCCGCCATGCCATACACGCCGGCGTCGCCGGAAGATATCAGCGCAACGTTCGCCCCTCCCGCCGCCTTTTCGATAGCGGTACGGCACCTATCAGCCTCTTTCGTCATGCCGGAGCTGACAAGCTCCTTGCCGCCTGTAAGGTCTTTTATATTTTCCAAGTAACGCTTGTACCCAACCACGACGCCGCAATTTCTTATCGCTTCTACGGCGCGATGGGTGCGGTCGGCCTTCGATCCGGGGCCTATTCCAACGACAACAAGTTTTCCCTTGCTATCGCCACCGTCACGCCGTCGTACTTTCTTTTCGTCAGTACTAATTTCGTCCTCCTGCCTGCAATAAGGGCGGCCGGTTCCGCGACCGCCGGAAGGTTTACTTTTTGCTCAACAAACTCCGAACGCGCAAATTCCTTCGCACAGTTTTTTATCTCGTCCGACGCTATGAACCTCAGCGGGACGCCAAGCGTCTTTGCGGCCTGAATCAATCCCGCCTCTTCCGCTTTGATATCGACGGAGGCCATCATTCGCACTTTGTCCAGCGGCGCTCCGGCCTCGTTTAACGCATTCTTAACGGCTTCGATTATTTCCTGCGATTCCTTGCCTTTTTTACAGCCAACTCCCACGATGAAATTTTTCACGGCTTCAGTTGTAGTTGAAATAACCGGCTCCGCGCCAATTGCGTTTGCCACATCCACCGCCAATCCGTTCGCGCCGCCCTCGTGGCCACTTAGTAAGCTGACGGCGTACCTTCCGCCAACGTCGACCTGCACTACGGCGGGGTCCGTTTTTTTGTCGCTTACCTTTCCGCTTATTTGGCCGGCAAGCGCCCGCACAACCGCGCCGCAAGGCGCAATGAAAACAAGGCCGGAATATTTGCCGAATATTTCTTCTGTGAGTTCAAGAACCTTTGCGAACTTTTTTGCCTTAATACTTCCCTTTACTTTTTCATGCACGTAAAACGACGCGCCGGGGAACCTTTCGTCCAGTTTATCGAAAAGCCTTGCGCCTTCACCGGATAGCGTAATGAACGCAAGCTTCGTCATTTCTCTTAAACCTCGCGGCGCTCGACGGCCTTCCGGTATCCGTGCGAAAAGTTTTTGTCGTAAAGTTTCGATGCGGCGGCGGAAGCGGCGCTTTCTTTTGCAAGGGTTTTTCCGACTATTATCATGGCGGTTTTCTTTATGCCGTTTTCCTCTGTCTTTTGGGCGATGTCCGCAAGCGTTCCCTTTATTATCTTTTCATCCGGCCACGACGCGCGGTAAACAACGGCGGCGGGGCAGCCGCGCCCATAATGCACAATAAGCTTTTCGACAACGCCCGGCATATCCTGCACCGAAAGGAAAATGCAAAGCGTCGCGCCTGATTTTGCCAGCTCGCCGAGGTCCTGCTCTTTAGGGACAGGCGTGCGTCCGGCGATTCTTGTAAGTATTATCGTCTGAGATTTTTCCGGCACTGTAAGCTCTACTTTAAGCGCGGCGGCGGCGGCCTGAAAAGAACTTACGCCGGGAACGACTTCGTAATCGACGCCTAGTTCGTCCAGTGCGTTCATCTGTTCGAGTATCGCGCCGTAAATCGAAGGATCGCCCGTATGGAGCCGCACTACGTCGATATTTTTTTCTTTCGCGTCCTTGTATATTGCAACGATTTCTTCAAGCGTCATTTTTGAGGAATCGTATGATTTCGCATCTGACGGTATAAGCCCGATCACCTCTTTGCTAACCAGCGACCCCGCGTAGATGCAGCAGTTGCAGTCTTCAATAAGGCTTTTTGCCTTGACCGTCAAAAGTCCGGGATCGCCCGGACCCGCGCCGACAAAATAGACTTTCATTTTCCGCCTCCGTTGGCGCGTACGAGTATGGTCGAGAGATAGCCGGTTTCCGGCTTTTCTTTTTTCAGCTTTTTAAGATCGGTTTCTATGCGCTGCTTTTCCTGCCCCGCATAGGCAACGAAAACGGCGTTGTCGATCACGTTTTCCTCTTCAAGTATGTTCAGTACTTCATGCAGACACTTTCCTATTTTCATCAGCACAACCGTTCCGTTGCCGCGAAGCGCTTTTCTTATACCGTCCATGTTTTCGTCGGACGCGGGCACTATCGTTACGGGGTCTTTAGCCACACCGACGGGGAAGTTAGTCAAGGCCGCAACGCCGCTGAATGCCGTAACGCCCGGAACGGTTTCTATTTGTGCTTCGGGCATGAGTTCGCGTAGAGCACGAACAAGGTAGATATACGTCGAATAAAGCAAGGAATCGCCCAGTGTTAAAAAGCATGCGTCCTCTCCATTTTTCAATACGTCGGCAATTTCCTTTGCCGATTCGCGCCAGTGTTTTTCAAGTTTGTCATGATCTGTAATCATGGGGAAGACCAATTCGCACACCTTGGTATCTGCGCCTATGTAGCCTTTGGCGATATCCAATGCAAGGCTTTCCGACTTGACCCGCGCTTTGGGCACAAAGAGGCGCTTGCATTCGTTAAGGAGCCTTGCGCCTTTTACAGTGATAAGTTCCGAATCGCCCGGCCCCACGCCGATTCCGTAAAGCTTTCCAATTTTTGCGTCTGGCTTTGCGCCCGGCTTCATTTCCGGCTTCATTTCCGGCTTCATAATAGAAGCTCCTTTTTGACTATAAGGATTATCGCCATTGTTGATATGGAAGAAGAAACGGAAGCGTTAATAAGTTCATCGGAAGAAAGCTTTGTCACACGTTCATCTTCTAACGTCAGGTTTTCGCATACGATTACCTGAAAGGCATCGCCCAAAAATTCCGCAAGGCCCGCAATCCATTTAACCGCTTCGTCCCTTCCGGCAAGGACGGCGATTTTTTCTTCATCTGCTAGTTCGCTGTATTCGATTTTCGGATCGCCGCCGTGCGCGGTGATTATTTTCGCGCCGTACCAGTCCAGCCCTATCCTTGAAAAAGCGACCTGAACCGAACTGATGCCCGGAACAACGCGGCAGGCTTTTTTGCCGAATCTTTTAATTATCGGTTTTGCCAAGCTGCAAAGTCCGGGATCGCCGCTGACGAGGACTCCGATACTTTTACCCGATACTTTTGCCGCTTCAATTGCTTCGATAACTTTTTCAACGTTTGCGCCGGCTGTTATCTTTTCGCATCCGTTAGTATCGAACATTTTCAAAAACCTTTCGGACCCGATAAGGCAATCGGCGTTTTGCGCGGCGGACTTCGCTTCATCGGTAAAAGATTCCCTGCCTCCCGGGCCGCACCCTATTATCGTTATCGGTTTCAGTTTTGCCATCTTTTCAGGTTTCCAAAAAAACCGGTCAGTTCGCCTTTCATGTTTACAAGGGCAACGCAGACTTCAAATCGGTTTTCGATTCTTTCGCTTATAGCCGTGTAAATTCTTTTTGACAGTTCCGACGCCAGGAGTTTCCCTTCGTCTCTTGAAAGGCTTTCAAAAATTCCTTCAACTGTTGCGGCGTCTTCCACCGTTTTTTTTATCTTAAGTTTTTTAGAGATATCCAGTACGTATGGCACGGCGCTTTTGGAACGCGACGAATGCGTATCCCAATCGCCCGCCGCAAGTTTTGCAAGTTTTCCCGGATGACCGAGCGCAAGCAAACCGGAAATCTTTCGCTTTGCGGCGTGGTCGATCATAAAGCCCCACTCGTTGCCAACCTCGATAACGCGCTCCTTCGGAATGCCAAGATAATTTATCGCCGCGCGCGTGCCGATGTTTCCAGCCGTAAAGACCGGACTTTCAATGCCCGTTGCAAGCGCAACGTCCAGCAAGCATTTAAGCGATTCCTTAATGGCCGGATGGCTGTAGGGGCGCACGATGCCGGTTGTTCCGAGCACCGAAAGGCCGCCGACTATGCCAAGGCGCGGGTTGAACGTTTTCGCGGCCAGTTTTGCGCCGCCGTCGATTGATACGGCTATCGTTAACGGTTCGTGGGTTATTTCCCTTACGGCTTTTTCGATCATTTGCCTCGGCACGGGATTTATCGCCGCCTCACCCGGCGGTACGGATAATCCTTTTTTCGTTACCGTGCCTACCCCGTCTCCCGCTTCGAAGGCGACGCCTTCGCCTCCGCGCCTGTAAACCGACGCCTTTACCAAAACGCCGTCGGTAACGTCCGGGTCGTCGCCCGCGTCCTTTCGCACCGACGCGGCGGCTCCGCCGTTTTCGTGCTCGACTCTTTCAATGTCAAGTTCAACGGTTTTTCCATCGGGAAGCGCGATTTCGACCTTGTCCAAAGATCGCCCCTCGGCCATAAACACTACCGCCGCCTTTGCCGCCGCCGCCGCGCAAGTTCCGGTGGTAAAGCCTTCCTTTAAATCTTTATTAGTGCTCATGCATGTCCCCATGGCCGTGCTTTTGCCTGAACTTTCGGGCGTCTTCGGGCGACATTGCAACGAACTCCTTTTCCCCCGGCGGCAGTTTAAAGTTGTCCTTTGGTTCTATTTCCAACATGCGCACGTCGCAAAGGTCTTTCGATTCATCGATGCGTTTTTTGAGAAGATCGACAAGGAGTTCGTCGTACCCGATGTTTTTGCCGAATACTATTTTCACGCCGGGATATTTACGCGCTTCCCTTTCCATCATTTCGGGAATGTCGATTCGCATGTGTAGCCCAAGGTTAAGGAAATACGGAATCAATATCACCTCTTTTGCGCCGCCGCTTACGCACTTTTGCAGAGTTTCGGGAAAACCCGGGCCGAGGCGGGACATGTAGCATATTTCCACCATTCCGAATTCGCCTTCGCACCTCAACTTTTGCGCAACCTTTTCCATACTTTCCCCCGCGCCCGGAACGCGGCTACCGTGGCCCATAAGGATTATGGCTTTAGCTCCGTTACCGTCCAATTTCGGTCACCTTTTTCCTTTCTGGTTTCCTTTCCGCCTGCCTTTTCGCTTTTCTGGCCGAGGCGATAGCGCAAAGCGAATGAACGACGCTTACGGCAATCGGGCTTCCGCCCCTTCTGCCCTCAAGAACAATGTAAGGCACGCCAAGTGTTGCAAGCTCTTCCTTGCTTTCCACAACGTGAACGAACCCCACCGGCATTGCGATCACGAGGGCCGGTTTTACGCCCTCCTCGATTATCATCTTGTTCAGTTCAAGTAAGGCTACGGGCGCGTTTCCAAAAACGGCTATGCCGCCGTGAACAATCTCTTTCGCCTTCCTTACCGCGAAAAGCGAACGCGGTAGCCCTTCTCTTTTAGCTTGCTCGGCTACGTCCTCATCCGCAACATGGCACCTAATGTTTTCTTTGGAGTACGAGACATTTACCGATTTGAGCCTTTTTTCGGAAATGCCGGAGCGTATCATGTTCGAATCGACATAAATTGGGCTTGCGCTGGAAAGGGCCGCGACGGCGGAGTCTATTCCATCTGCGGAAAACTTCACATCGTTCATCAACGCAAAATCAGCCGTGGTGTGGATCATCCTTCGAACCACCACCCATTCGTCCGGCGAAAAAGAGTGATCGCCAGCCTCGGCGTCTATGGCGTCAAACGACATCGCCTCTATTTCCCCGCCTGTAAGAGGCGATTCGTAAAGGCCGTAAACCAAAGGTTTTTTTTCTTTTCCTTTTCCATCTCCTTTTCCCTCTAATTGCGGCATCATTAACCCCCGCAGCTTTCCACGAAACTTTTCAACGCCTGCGGCCTTGAAGCCATGTGAGTGTGAACGTAACTTGCCAGAACGCCTTTGTGCTGGTACCCCTCGGAAATAAGCTCTTTCGACCTCCGGCGGCAAAGTGAATAGACGGTATTCCATCCTGATGAATCCGACGGGTTCCGCGTCAACTCCGAGTAATGGAACCTGTGGCCCCTGAGCTTTTCGCCCCGGCGGCCCAGTATTGTATCGCCCGTCATTGTGGCCTCCACGTATCCGAGGTTTTTAAAACTCTTTCGCATCTTCACCCCCGAAGGAACGACGCCGGCCATTGTGTACTTTTTGCCGTCGAGCGTTTCCAGCCCTTCGGACAGGTACACAAGCCCGCCGCATTCCGCGTAAACGGGCCTGCCCGATTCGGCAAACTTGCGAATATCATCGATCATCGACTCGTTTGAGGAAAGCCGGGCGGCGAACTCTTCCGGGTACCCGCCGCCGAAATATATGCCGCTTAGATCGTGCGGAAGTTTTTTATCGCTTACGGGAGAAAATTTGACGATTTCGCAGCCAAGTTCTTCGAGCGCCTTGAGGTTGTCGGGATAATAAAAATTGAACGCCCCGTCGAACGCCAGCCCCAGCCGGATTTTTTTGTCCTTTTGCGCGCTGGAAGTTTGTGCGCCAGAACTTTGTGCAATAGTTGAAACATTTTTTAAATCAATCGCGCGGGCGGATTTCGCCAGTTTAATTATTTCATCGACAGAAACATTTTCCTCAAAAACATCCGCAAACCTTTCCAGCATTTCCGAATTAAAGTTTTTTCTTTCCGCGCTAACGTCTGCGGTCATAAGCCCCAAATGCCTGCTTTTCAGTTCCGGAAAAGATTTTTTGGGTATAGTCCCAAGTAAAGGAGGAAGTGACGATGACGAAAGCGAATCCGAAAGCCACCCGCGATGCCTTTCCGATCCCGCGTGGTTTGCGATAACGCCGGCGACGTTAACGCCCTCCTCGAAGGTGCAAAAACCTTTAACCATAGCGGCGATGCTGCGCGCCATGCCCCGCGCGTTTACCGTAAGTAACACGGGGGCGCCCAGCCACGACGCGATCTCGGCTGTGCTTCCCTCGGATGTGGCGGAATCGGCGCCGTCGAAAAGCCCCATTACGCCCTCGATAACCGCAATGTCGGCGGTGGCCGTTTCGTTCGCAAAAAGGTTCAAGACGTATTCCTTCCCCGCCATCCAGCCGTCGAGGTTGAAACAATCCCTGCCCGTTGCGGCGGCAAGGTAGGTGGGGTCGAGGAAATCGGGCCCGACCTTGAAGGTTTGGACTTTCAGCCCCCTCCTTTTAAGCGCGCCCGTAAGCGCAAGCGACACGGAGGTTTTGCCCGCGCCGCTGGAAGTTGAGGCAACCACTATTCTTGGGCAGTTGATCTTCATCGGCGGCGTTCCTGTTTTGGTAAGGAAAGGCGACAGCGTAACTGCCTTTGGGCGCAATGATTTTTCAAGAAAATATTTTTTAAATCGGCCTTCACGATAGTTAACCTCTCCGCGAGTTAAAGACTACCTTTAACAGTCCCGGCAGGTTTTCTGGCTCCCGGATCGTCCTACTCGCCGCGCCTTCCCAACCCGTAAGGGCCAGTGGCCTGATGCGGCTTTCGTCCCCGGCTACAGCGGCGGGTCCGCAACGGAATTCAACCGTTTTCCCTGCCCACCCTTATCAAAGGGCAGTGGGTACCGTACAAGGATGATTATAAACCGATGTTCAACCGAGTCAACAGCAAGTTTGAACTCCCTGTCATCCTGAGCCTGTCGAAGGATGCCCTATTTACAAAACAACAAATCACGTCTCGACAGACTTACCATGACAGTTTTATTTTCGTTTGGTCAACAGCCCGTCAAGATAAAAAAATTCAAAGTTCTTCCGAAACCCCGGCGCTTTCGAAGGTCGCCATCTCGTTATAAATCTTTACCGCCGCTTCGATAATAGGGATGGCAATCGCCGCGCCGGTTCCCTCGCCAAGCCTCATGCCGAGATCGACTATCGGTTTTACGCCCAACTTTTCAATGACCGCCGCGTGGCCGCGCTCCTGCGACGTGTGGGCAAAGAAGAGTTTCTCGCGCACGTTCGGCTGGGCTTTTATCGCAACAACGGCGGCCGCTGTCGATATAAATCCGTCCACAACCACGGGCACGCGCCTTTTTGCCGCGCCCAAAATCAGGCCCGTTAGTCCCGCTATCTCGAAACCGCCGACCTTCATAAGCGCGTCGAACGGAGAATCGAACGGCGAATGTTTATCCAGCGCTTTTGCGATCACTTGCGCTTTGCGGTTTACGCCATTTTGGTCGAGGCCCGTGCCCGGCCCGGTGATCTCTTCGGGGGAAAAACCGAGCAGGGCGCAGAAAAGAGCCGTCGAAGGCGTGGTGTTTGCTATCCCCATGTCTCCCGTGCCAATAATATCTACTCCTCCTTGAAGGGTGGCGGCATTTTCGGCGAGTTCGATACCGGCGTTAAGGGCTTTTGCAAGTTCTTCTTCGGTCATCGCCGGTTCTTCCGCGAAGTTTTTCGAGCCCATGCATACTTTTTTGTTTATGAGGTTTTCTGCATTTTCAAAAACGTGGTTTACGCCCATATCGACGACCTTTGTTTCGCATCCCGAAAAACGCGCAAGGACGTTGATCGCCGCGCCCCCCGAAAGGAAGTTGTAAACCATCTGCGGGGTAACTTCCGCCGGGAAAGCGCTGACGCCTTCGCGCGCTATGCCGTGGTCGGCGGCCATTATGAATATTATTTTACTTTCAATTTTCGGCGGAGTCTTCGATGGGTCTTGCCCCGTAATGCGCACAAGCTCCTTTACGATCTCTTCCAGCCTGCCGAGGCTTCCCGGCGGTTTTGTAAGGCTGTCGAGACGCTTTTGGACAACATCGTCCATCGACATATCGACGGGGTCTATTGATGAAACGTATTCAAGAATTTTTTTCATTCAAATCACCTTTCCAAATATTTTTAAAAAGCAAAAAAAAAGGCTCCGGCGAGTTACACAAAAACTCACCGGAACCTTTTACCATCTGATTCCGTCGATTCCGTAATCCCAACCGATTTCAGCAGGCCTTCTGGCTTTCGGATCGTCCGCCCGGTTGCGGCCTTCCCATCGGGGTGAACCCCGACAGTGACCAGCATACGCTTTCGCAACCCGGCGTCCCCGATTACAGCGGCGGGACCGCCACGGATTTGCACCGTGTTTCGAGATGCTGAAATCCCTTAATTACTCACACTAACTTATCTTTTTAAAACCGGTTGTCAACCCCACCGGGTTAAACGCGAGCTTAAGAAGAATTTTTTATACGACGATCAACATTAACAATTCAATCATCTCGTTGGTCGCGCCCAGCACGTCGCCCGTTACGCCTCCGATTTTCGACTGCGATTTTTTTTTCATTGCTATCGCTATCGCGGCGGCCAGCGCCAGACATACAATCGACCAGAAGCCCAGCGTGAAAAGCGCAATTAAAAAAACTACACCGGTTGCAATCCAGAGATTGCCTTCGCTAACCGTTCCAATGAATCTTTTGCCCGTTCCATCTTCACGCGGGTAATACGCGTTATACGAAACTACAACCATTCCCCACCTTGAAAGGGCAAGCGCGGCGATAATCGCGTGCGCGCGGCCCGCTTCGACAAGCGAAAAGACGGCGGCGAATTTTCCGATTAAAACGAGAACTAAAACAGTTACGCCGAACGCGCCGATGTTTGATTCCTTCATGATGCGCATAATTTCATCTTTCGGCTTCCCGCTGAAAAACCCGTCCGCGCTATCCGCAAGGCCGTCAAGATGAAACGCGCCGGTTGCCAGAACCAGCAATGCGATTACAACGAACGCGACAACCGCCGGGTGAAGCCCCATCGAAACAAGAACGAGCGAAACAACCCAAAGAAATATTCCGACAGCCATCCCCACGACCGGGAAAAAAACAAAACTCTTTTGGAAATCGCGCTGGTCGTATTCGTCCACCGGCGGCAGGGGAAGCCGTGTCAGGCACGAAAATGCAAGGTGCAGTGAAAAGATCATCGTACGCCGCCGCCCATATCGAAGCCACCTTTAAGAAAAAGCGGTATTCCGCTCACAATGAGCACGGCCACATCGCACTTTGCGGCGACGGCCTGGTTTATCGCGCCCAGCATGTCGCGGTAAAGGCGGGTGTCTTTGTTTGCGGGGACGATCCCCATGCCTACCTCGTTGGAAACGAAGATAAGCGAACCTTTGAACCCGTCAATTACTTCCACAAGTTCGGCCAGGAGTTGCGTTAAATGCCCTTCCCCGTTTTTTAGCAAAACATTCGACGCCCAAATCCCCAGACAGTCAACAAGCAAAACGTTTGAGGTATCGTCCAACTTTTTTAATACAGTCAGAATGTCTATAGGTTCTTCGATCGTTTTCCATTCCTTTGGCCGTTCCTTTTTGTGTTTTTCAATTTTCTCCTTCATTTCTTCGTCTAACGCTTCGGCGGTGGCAATAAAATATTCCTCTCCATTTATAGAATCGGGCATGGATTTCGCGGCCTTCATCGCCCACGCGCTTTTACCCGACTTTGCGCCGCCCGTAACGAACACTTTTAGATTGTTCATACCGAATCTTTAGCAGAAAATAGCGATGAAAGCACGCGCAGCGATTCGACCATTTCGGCAACGGAATAGTTTTCGATTATCACGGGGCCGTTGAACTTCACCGATTCCAGTTTATCTAAAAGTTTTTTCAATAATCCCGGCTCAAGCGAAGACAGCGGCCTGTGGTCGCGCATTTTTAATGCGTTCTCTTTTTCGTCTACGCCATGTATGTGGGTTATGCGTATTCTCTCTCCATATTTTTCGATGAACGAAAAAGGGTTTCCCCCTGCATAAATAACGTGTCCCGCGTCGAAGCATATCGAAACTCCCGTACCGGCAACGGCCTCCCAGACAGTCGCAAATGGCGCGTGAAGGTTTTCAACGCATATTTTTGCCGGGTCGGTTTTTGTGCGTCGGCATATTTCGGTGATTCGTTGCGCGGCCAGTTTCAGGTCGCAGTCCTTTCCGCCGTCCTCCCCTCCGTCCTCAATGTGAAGGACGAACGACAAGACATCCAGCGGACGGAATGTTTCGATGATTTTTATTATTGGCTCGACGGGGTTTACATTTTTATCCGCAAGGTTTGAGGGAACGGGAAGATGTAGCACGAAGTCGAGACCGTTTTCGCGCAGTTCGCGCAGTCCGTTTATTTCCGGTTTATCTATCGGGTAAGTTTCCAGCGTTTCCAGAATTAGTAGTTGCACGACGCCGAATATGTTTGAAAGTTTTCGGCAGTTATCAAGATAGCCGGCGGGCCATAAGTAAGACGTTGAACCGATCTTAAAAGGGAAACCGCGCACAACATCCCTGAAGGGGATAAGGGGATTATCGAAGCCTGTATCTTTTTCCACTATTTTCATTTTATTTGCATTTTATACCGACGCGGCATAGGCGAATAAGATGCAGGCGATAAGTGACGTTACGCGCATAAGTTTTACGCTTTGCATCAAATGTTTCTTATCGGGTGCGCCGAATTCTCCGCCGATAACCGGTTTTTCTGATTTCACGCCCCCGTACCATGCCGTCCCGCCCAACTTCACGCCGAGCGCTCCCGCGAATGCCGCTTCGGAATGTGCGGCGTTCGGGCTGGGGTGGTTCAGCCTGTCTTTAAGGGCAACGCGCCACGAGCTTTTATAGTCGGCCCCCAGCACAAACGATGCGGCGGCTATCAACGCAACGGAAAGGCGCGCGGGAATAAAGTTTGCGGCGTCATCCACGAGCGCGGAAACTTTTCCGAATTTTTCGTATTCCTCGTTCCTGTACCCCAGCATCGAATCGCAGGTATTAACCGCCTTGTATGCAATCGCAAAGGGGCCGCCGCCGATTGCGGCGAAAAAGAGCGGGCTTATTACGCCGTCGACCAGGTTTTCGGACACCGATTCCACACCCGCGCGCGCGATATCATTTTCTTCCATCTCGATCGCGGCGGTATCGCGCCCTACGATTCGGGCCAGCCTTTCTTTTGCATTTACCACGTCGCCTTTAACGAGTTCTTCGTAAACTCGCATCGCCTCGTCGCCCAGCGATTTCACCGAAAGCGACCAATAGATGAGTATTACGTTGGCAACAAACCCAAGGAAAGGATGCAGTCTTGCGGCGAGGCTGTAAATAAAAAGCGATACGAGGTACGCGGATATAACGGTAACGAAAAAAAGAACGCCCCCGGCCAGAACCTTGTTTGCAAAGGCGTCTTTCAATAAATTTTCCAACCAGCCTATCGCCCGGCCGATGATTCGCACCGGATGCGGATAGTTTTCCGAATCGCCGACAATGAGATCGGCGACGAATGCGGCGATTATGGAAAGGTTCACGGCTGTTTTAAAATTCCGGCAATAGCATCTACCAGTTTCCGGTTTTCGCTCCTTTTTTTAACGGCGATTCGGAAAAAGTTTTTGTCGAGGCCGTTGAAATTGGAGCAATCCCTTATAAGGAACCTTTTGCGCATAAGTTTTTCACGCAGCTTTTTTGCGGTTAAGGCGCGTTTATTAATCTTTATCAGCATGAAGTTGGCAAAAGACGGATATGCGTGAAGGCCGGGGATTGCGGAAAGTTTTTCATAAAGGTATTGGCGTTCCTTTTCGTTTTTTACCACTTCGTTTTTTTCGTCCAACGGATGACTGAAAATCTTATTTATAAAATATTGGGCAAAGCAGTTTATGGTCCACGGTTCTTTTACGGACATGATTTTTCCGATCACTTCCTTATGCGATGCCGCAAAACCGGCCCTTAGGCCCGGAATGCCGTAGAACTTCGTAAGGGAGCGCAGGACTATCAGGTTTTTCTTCATGTTGCCATGGCCGCCAAGACCTGCAAAACCTAGCAGGCTTCCCGACGGCGCAAAATCGATAAACGCCTCGTCGACAAGGAACATCGTTTGCGTGTTTTCCTTTACCGTCTTCAGCAGTTCGCGGCGTTCGACCATGCCGCCCGTCGGGTTGTTCGGATTCCCCAATATTATGAGGTCGTGCCCGGCGGCAAGTTTTGAAAGTTTTTTTATGTCAAGAACAAAGGCCCCATCTTTTTCCTTTAGTTGAAAATGATTCACCTTCGTCCCCGCAAACAGACACGCATCGGCGTAATCCGCATAGGACGGCGACGCAACAAGAGCTTTCTTAAACCTGAACGTGCGCGGGACAAGGTATAAAAGCTCCGTCGACCCGCTGCCCGGCAGGACGTTTTCCTTTTTTAGCGAATATTTTTCCGCAATGATTTTTCGCAGTCCCGCGTATTCCGGGTCCGGATAGTTCTTTGAATATGCCGCCGCTTCCCCGGCCCATTGACGAAATTTCGCCGGGGGTATAGGGGTATTTACATTTGAACTGAAGTCTATAATCGAATCCGCTGGAACCTTGAACCTCGCCGCCATCTCGTCAAGGTTTCCGCCGTGCCCTTTTAGCATTCCAAAGACCGTCCCGCGTTTTTTAAAATCTTATCTGGCGGATAATTTTTTCTCCAGCCACCTTATTCTTCCTTCCAGACTCCTGATGCGGGTGAAATCGAAATACTGCTCGTCTTCAATGGGAAAACCCGCCGGATGCGAACCGTACACCCGCCACGATTCGTCCCAATTTGCCGGATTCTTGAATCCAAGGAGCCTGAACTCCAGATAAGTAAGGGTTGAGCGCGTGCCCGTCTGGCACTGGCTTATAGTACGTTTTTCCTTGTCGAGCGATTTGAAAACTTCCGCGACGATATCCGGCGAAAGATAGCCCGTGGGAACTTCCCTGTTGCCGATTTTCTTTTTAACAAGTGTGTCTATATGCGGAACGTTAAGGGTTACGTTGGGCACGTGGCCGGCCCTTAAAGCCTTCATGTCCTTCCCCTTGAACTCCGCCTCGGTGCGCGAATCAACAAGCTGGACGTCGGTTATTTCGCCTTTTGCGATCTTTACGATCTCGTCCGTTTCCGCGATCCTTGCGTGGTCGATGTTAGCTTTGAATACAACGGGTTTTTTTATAGCCGGTTTTTTGTCCAGCTTTTTACCCGCGGCCTTCCATGCCTCCAGACCGCCGTTTAGCAGATGGGCCTTATTCGCCTGCCCAAGGTACTCCATTATCCAAAAACCGACCGTGGCGCTGGTCAGCGTTCTTACGTCTCCGTGGTAAAAAACGACGTGCGTCCCGTTGCTAATGCCCACCATTCCTAGAAGCTTTTCGTATACCTCAGGATTCCTATACGCCCTTGAGGTAGCGTCCCTCAATGCACTGCTACACTCTTTGCCGAAGCTTATCGCCCCCGGAATGTGGCCGGTAAGATAACCGCTAAGCGGCCTGCAATCGACCACGACCCAGTTCGACTTGTTTATTTTTTTCTCGACTTGATCCGGCGTGAGGAGCAGGTGCGGGTTTGTCCATTCCTCGGCATACATAACCGAAGGATAGACGGCAAAAATCGAAAAAACAAATATCAGTAAGCCGTATCTTAATTTCATGAAGGCCTCCACTCCAAACAATAAAACCCCGTGACGGGCCATTGTGCATTATAAAACTAACCATGGCAGGGTTATTTGAAAATTATTTCGGCTCCCTGCTTTTGTGAATTATAGCATCCAGCCGGTTTATAGAAACAAAATAAAACCGCCGAGTCTAATGAGTCTCATCATGATTTCACCAGCTAATTCCAGCCGCGAAACATCCACCCGAAATACCCTGCGCGGAATCTTGTCGGCATCATCACATCATGGTCTATGAAAATCCCCGCCTTCTCTTCCGGGCGCATCTTAAAAATCCCTTTAACATTTCTCTTGCCAGACGGTTTCTTTGAAAGTGAGCGGACATAAAAGGCGACGGCAAGAATCTCCTCTTCATTCAGGGTTTCCAAACGTCCTTCCATCGGCGTTCCGTTAAGGCCCGTCGCTATTGTCAAAAAGATTTCGCCTATATCCGTGCCGCGCTTTGGGATTGCGCGCGTGTAGTCTGCGGGGCGAATGGGATTACCCCTGTCGTCTTTGAGTTTATCCGCCTTCGAGCCGTCGCCCTTGAAACCTTCACCGTGGCATTCGGCGCATTTGGTTTTTTTATATACTTCCCGGCCAAGCTCAATGTAAAACTTTTCCGGTTTTTCAAGTTTTTCAGGTGACGGGATTTTTATGGCTTCCCGCGTTTCGCCTTCAAACATATCGCTGAAGGTTTTTATTAAGTACGTCACCTGCCATTTTTCCAGCGTGTCAAGCCCCACCCACGGAAGCATCGCCGTACCGTGCAGGCCGCCGGATACCGTCTTGAAAATATCCTCGTCGGTAGGAAGCAAGCCCTTGGTCGAGCGGAACTTGTACATGCCCGATGTGAAATCGGTAGGCTTTATCGCAAGTTCCTCCGCCTTGCCGCCCCTGCCGTCGCCCATGTTTCCGTGGCACCTGGCGCACCTTAGTTTGTAAATCTCCCAGCCCTTGTCGATGTTTTCGCGGTTTTCAGGCGGTTTAGGCGTGACAAAATCATGCGGAACGTTATGGCCGTTGAGCCACATCAAGAAGTGCGAAACGCCCTTGACGCCGCCTGCGCTTTGCAAAAGCACTCCGAAAAGCGCCACCGCAAGAATCAAGGATACCGCAAACGCAAGTTTTGCCCGATAGGATTTCATAACGATAGAGCTTAGAATATCCGGCATGGGGAAATCCACCTACATAATTCGGAGCGAAGAAATTAAACGCGCCTTTGCGATGAACGATTACGTGGAGGCCGTTGAAAAAGGCTTCATGCTTTACGGTCAAAAATCTGTGCAGATGCCGCCGAAACTTTACGTCTACTTTGAAAAGGGCGACCTGAGGTGCATGCCCGCGTACATACCGTCGATGAAGATAGCGGGCGTTAAAAACGTAAACGTCCACCCCGGCAATAAAGATATACCCGTTGTAATGGCGACGATTACCCTAATCGACCCGGAAAACGGATTTCCCCTTGCGATCATGGACGGAACGCACATTACGCGGATGAGAACGGGCGCCGCCGGAGGGGTCGCCGCGAAATATCTAAGCAGGGAAGACGCGAAGACGGCGGCTTTCATCGGCGCGGGGTCGCAGGCGCGGACTCAGCTTGAGGCGCTCCTTGTGGTAAGGCCGCAAATATCGAAGATCGTCGCCTACGACCGGAAGGAGGCGAATATTGAGCGCTTTGCAAAAGACGTGAAAGACGATCACGGAATCGAAGTCGTCGCCGCACCCTCCGCCGAAGAAGCGGCAAGTGCGGCGGATATTTTGACCACGACGACGCCTTCCAGAACTCCCGTTGTAAACGCCGACTGGGTGCGCAAGGGAACTCACATCAACGCAATCGGCGCCGATGCCAAGGGCAAGCAGGAACTCGATATGCGAATACTTAAAAGCGCGAAGGTGATAATAGACAACTGGGAACAGGCGTCGCATAGCGGCGAGATAAACGTTGCCCTTTCGAAAGGCGAAATCACGCGCGACGATATTTACGCCGACATAGGCGAAATAGTGACGGGCAAAAAGACCGCCGGAAAATCGGGCGGCGAAATAACGGTTTTCGATTCAACCGGCCTTGCGATACAAGACATATCTTCTGCGGGCGCGATTTATAAAAAGCTGACCTCCAATCCCGACCTTGAATCAAAGCTGGAAAGAGTGGAGTTTTAGGGG
>SDBV01002926.1_pt1 | contig 25470 bp, 35 predicted proteins | sample 2277081 | NCBI WGS metagenome assembly SDBV01 (sample SAMN10402039, study PRJNA504765) | marine sediment metagenome | isolation source: marine sediment core GS10_PC15, 223 cmbsf | place: Arctic Ocean: Southern Knipovich Ridge | collected 2010 | reverse complement strand
AGCGGCGGATTACTCGATGCCACAATTGAATTAGGATTTGATGTGGTTAAGTACTTTGAAGGTAATATTTCAAGTACTGCTTCAGGTTTTAATATAAGTCCGCCTGCTCGTAGAATTATTGTTAGAAATACCAGCATTACAAACGATGTATTTTTAAATGTTATTGGTAATAACGCCACGACATCAGTATCGTTTGTTCCAGGAGACAATATTAAGGTGGCGACCCAAGGCACATTCACAATGGATTTTGATTCTTTAACGTCCGTATCGTTTATTACGGCCTCTGGTACTGCTTTTATAGAAGGACTGTTGGGTTTTAAAGGAGTAAAATAAGTTTGACAATTATAAATTAATAACTTATTATTTTACTAGAGGGAGCAAGGAAACTAAATGGAAAAACTAAATTCCAGTACTTTAGTCCTAAATAGAAGTTGGCTAGCGGTACAAATTTGTACGGTTAAGCGGGCTATATCTCTGCTGTATCAAGGGCATGCTAGGGTAGTTGATCATGACTTTCAGGCCTATACTTTTGACGATTGGTCGCAAGTCTCTCAGGAGATGGTTTACGTCCCTGAAAACTTTATTTGTTCTCCCTCAGTGCAAATAAAAATCCCCAGTGTTATTGTTTTGACTTTTTACGACAAGCTCCCTAGGAGTGCGATTAGTTTTAATAGAAAAAACATTTTCGAGAGAGATAAATATACTTGCCAATACTGTGGTAAGAAGCCACCAAACAGAGCAGGTGCACTGAAGTGGTTGGATACCAACGTCTTGAACTTAGACCACGTCCTGCCCCGCTCCAGAGGAGGTAAAACCACTTGGACTAACACAATTGTGTCGTGTTATAAGTGTAATACTAAAAAAGGAGATAAAACTCTGAAAGAATTAGGTTGGACATTAAAGAAGAAGCCTAAAGAACCTGAATGGAAGCCTACTATAAACATACCCTCCCGGCTAAAGCCAAGAAAAGAATGGGTAAATTTCTTAGATTTAACTTATTGGAATATGGAGTTAGAAAATGATAACGAAATCGAGTAAGGTTTTTCAATTTCTACGTGGCGCTATGAGAGGCGCGTATGGGGACGAAAACTTTAGAGGCAGAACTATCTTGATTGCCGGCATGTCGGCCAACGGGCGCTCTTTACTAAATAAATTGTGCTTGGATGGGGTTAGTATTAAATTTTCGGATGCCTCCCTCGCCAATTATTATAAGGCCTTCGTCGTTGGTAGAGATGTTTCTTTCTATGAAGAAGGCCAGTGTGTTGATATCATTGTGGATTTCATGGAAGACGAAATTCATGTTAAAGAAAAGACTTTTTCCATGTCTAATATAGGCAACGATCCTTATACTCAGGGGATACATGAATCTTATATGTAAAAGTGGGGAGGCGAGGAGAGGCTTTGATAAACAGCCTGGATCCAGTCGCCATCTTAAAACAGAGATTAGGATTCTTAGAAGGTGTAACAGAAGTAGCTAGGTTTTGTAATTGGACAGATGCCCAAGTACAAGAGCTGCGAGACTACCTTCTTACTCAAATAATTGGTGCAGACAACTTGATGTACGATATCTTTGATGAGACAGGGGATAGAGACTTGGCCTTTGCCATTTGGGAAGGCCATATGGAAGACTTAAGACAGTGGCTCAGCATGGCCTTAGGAGTTAGAATTAAATACGTTTAGGAGACTAAAATGAAGATGTTCACAATAGCATTTTTGATTTCACTTTTTCTTGGCACGGGCATAGTCGCGTCGGGGGGAGGCGATTTTCAACAACAGATGGCGCCTCAAACCAAGATCGTTGTGGTCCCGGGCAGCGGGGATGGGTGGGTAAGCCCCGCGATTGGTGCAGCAGGATTGATCGTGGCCGCGGGGATTGGTTTATACGCAACGAGGGGTAGACGAAAGGAAAATTAAATGTCCGTTTCCTATTGGCAGGATTCATATGGTCTTGGCGATAGTTTATGTACTGACGTTTTAATTATTGGTGCCGGACTTGCAGGCCTCTCAACGGCGTATTGGTTATCTAGGAAAGATCCCAGTCTTTCCATAGTTGTTATAGATAAAGGAGAAATCGGGGCAGGGGCCTCAGGACGCAACGCAGGATTCATAACCTGCGGATCTACAGAACACTTCTCTCGTATGATTTCTGCTTACGGAGAAGACAAGGCAGAAGAGATTTGGAAATTTACAGAAGAAAACCATAGTTTAATTATTAGGGAGTTCACTCGTGAACAATTAAGGCGCCGCTGTGAATATAGGCAAAGAGGTAGTTGGACCCTGGCCGCCACGGAACATGAGATTGAAGTTATCCAACAAACTGTTAGTTCTCTGCAGGCCAAGGGCGTGGGTGTAGAATGGTTTGGAGAAGAATATGTTAGTAACCATTTATTATGCGAGGGCTTTTATGGAGGAGCAAAGTATTACAGTGATGGAGAAATTCATCCAGTAAAGTTTCTGAGACAAATAGCTTCGTATCTTAAAGCAATTCCTATAATAGAAAATAGAGAAGTTTTTCAGGTCGGTGAAAAGGGCGGGCGCCTTTTAGTACTTGCCCAAGGAGTACAAGTTCTCACAGAGTCTATTGTGTTAGCAACCAATGCGTATTCTTCGCAGCTTTTCCCTTATTTTAAAGATAAAATTGCACCAACTCGAGGACAGATAATAGTCACCGAGCCAGTAGAACAATTCCTAGAACCGTGCTATTGTGGTTTTGTATTGGATTATTTCCGGCAACTGGCAGATGGTAGAGTACTGGTGGGAGGATTTAGAAATGCTGATGTTGAAAAAGAAGTTGGTTTCTCAGATGAAATTAATCCAATTATTGATCAAAAGTTGGAGAAGTTTCTTAGGACTTATTTTTCTCCCCTTCGAAATGTTAGCATTGATTATCGTTGGTCTGGCGTTATGGGATTTGCAGCAGATGGATACCCAATGGTCGGAAGCTTGCCAGAAGACCCTCGAATCTTCTTTACCGCCGGCTTCACGGCCCATGGGTTAGGTTATACTTTCAAGATGGGACAGGTTCTAGCAGATTTAATGTTAGACGGAAAAGACCCTGGAATTTTTAGCGGAAGGAGGTTTATATAAACACATAAAAAGGAGGAAGTATATGCGACACGAGGCGCTATGTTTAGCTAGAAAAAAGAATGAAAAGACATTACTTTCTCGGCAGAACGTTATTTCCGTTGGGGTTGGTTTTAAATATACAAACGGAGAGAGAACAGAGGAAGAGTGCATTGTTGTAGGTGTTACTCATAAATTACCCGAGTGTGTCCTTACAAATAAAGATCTTATTCCAAGAGAGATCGGGGCATATAAAACTGATGTGATAGAACTTGGCCACGTGCAAGCTTTCGAACATGGTACGGGCAAGTTTCGACCAGCGCCGGGCGGAGTCTCCATCGGCCATCGAGATATCACAGCAGGTACTCTCGGATGCTTAGTAACTAAAGATGATGAAACTTTTATTCTTAGTAACAACCACATTTTGGCGAACTCTAATGCCGCTGAGATAGGAGATCCAATCCTACAGCCCGGTCCTTTTGACGGCGGAGAAGTTGCCGCAGACCAAATTGGAACTTTGGCAGAATTTGTGACGATTAACTTCGGCAGTAGCAGCGGAAATTCTTTCTTAGATTTTATCCTTTCCCTTCTTTGTCAATTCTTTGGTATCTTTTGCCAAGACGGGGGGTCTGTCAATTTTGTGGACGCCGCTTTGGCTAAGCCCACTTCGGACGATATAGTTGTTAACAATATCTTAGATATCGGGTCTCCCACAGGGGCAGCGCAGGTGGAGTTAAATGAAAGTATTAAAAAGAGTGGACGAACTACGGATTTAACGCATGACTCAGTTTTACAAATGCATGCCACCATCCGAGTCCAGTACGGGGCGGGGCAAATAGCCACTTTTGAAGAACAAATTATCGCAGGTCCAATGAGCGCAGGAGGCGACTCCGGTTCAGCGGTTTTAAATGATACTAATCAAGTGATTGGTTTATTGTTTGCCGGATCTGACCAAACGACAATTATTAACCCAATCGATCATGTGTTGAATGAATTGGGAGTTGAAATTTTAGTATAGTTTATTAAGGCTGTCCCTCCCCTTCGGGGGAGGGGCACCCCTCGGGCAAAAATATAATCCCCGATACTAAAAATCCTACTAAAATAAACGCCGGTTCTTGTAGGAGTCCGGTTTGTAAGGGAGGAAATATGATGGCTTATGATTCGCAGTTCGTAATCTGCGTTCTGCACAACGGACATCCTGTAAGGGAAATCAATGGAACAGCAAGTGTTCCTTTCAATTCAGAGTATAAACTCAGACTTAAGAATAAGCATAGTTATCTAAGAGCTAAGGCACGTGTTTGGGTGGACGGTCGAAAAGCTTCTAACCTTGGAGACTTCATTCTCAATGCGGGCGAGACTCTCGATCTCGAAAGATTTCTTGATAGTGATTTAAGTAGGGGAAACAGATTTAAGTTCGTTCCTCTTTCTGATAGACGAGTAAATGATCCTACCGACCCAAGCAACGGTGTTATTAAGGTTGAGTTTTATCGTGAGCATGATTATGTAAAAGATATCACTATTACTGACCCTACTTGGAAACCTATAGGTCCTAGAGGTCCTCGAAATCCTGAAGATACTAACGCTGGGCCTTATTGGCAATTCACTGATTGTAACTCTTCAACCTTTCCTAGTGGAGGAAGAGGAAGCTCTGTTGGTACAACTAGCTTTACTTGCGTCAATGCCTCGCTTAATTTTGTTTCGAATATTAATGTAGACCCTAATGCGGGAGCGACTGTAGAGGGAGGATTTTCTGGACAGAGCTTCGTTTATGGAGATGATTTCCAAACAGATCTTTTTCCAGTAACCTTAACGCTAAGGGTTAAGGGAATTGATTTGTCAAAAGACGGATATGCCCCTTCGACCAGTATTGCTATTGGTACTAAGCCTAAGACATATAAGAAAAAAAGGTTCTGCGCAAATTGTGGAAGACGAAGATCAAGAATGGCAGATAAATTCTGCCCTCGGTGCGGAAATTCGTATTAAGTAATTACCTTCCTCTCTGTATGAGAGGAAGGTATCAAGGAGATACCATGGTAGAGCCTTGGAAAGCAATCTTATGTGATTCGGAACAATGCATTAGTGAAATGTCTGAACCTGAAGAAGCGGGCTTTCCGGTTACTAAGTTGAACCAAGACACTATTGAAGAGTATAAACTCTGTCCAGACATCGACAACGAAGTTATGACCCAATTTACCTGTCCTAGATGCGGGAGGGTTACAACGTGGGGAGTTACTCGAAGGCAAATAGCAAAAACCTTATACGAAAGATTCCACAAATGATAGAGTGGATGCAGGCGTGGCCGGAGTGGCTACAGGGGGTTTGGTTAGGGTATGTAACATTGCATGACTTTGTTCAGTGGGGCATCATGGCCTTACTTGCCCGCACTGCTTGGGGGGAGCGCAAGAAAAAGAAAGAGTTGGAAGAAATACTTGAGCATGTTCATGAAGAACTACATAAGCATATAGAAGAAGATTCTTCTTTTCATGATGCTTTAGGTCAGCCCGGGATGACTAAGGGAGAATAACATGCCAAATGTAAGCAATGATAATATTCTAGCCGCTCTTTATTTATATAAAAAAAGGATTGGCGTATTAAAAAAACAGACAGAAGACACGATGTCGCAGGCCGCAGTGGAAGAAATCACTCAGCTACAAGAGGATTTACAACTTAATTTAATAAATATTGAGATTGATGAAATAGTTGAGTATTTAGCTTTACTGAACCATTTATTGGGAGAAAAATAGGATGCGGATTTATAGTCTTCGAGAAGACGATTGGGACGCAATAATTAGATTAGGGAACAAGGTACACGGGGAGGGATATTTAAATACGAGTTCTATAGAGAAAGTCTTTTTCGCAAGTCTAAGTCGGGGATTAAACTGTAGCTATGTTGTGTATGACGGTGAACGGGCCAAGGACGGAAAGCTGGTCGGTTTCAGATTGACCCTAGCTCCAGGGAACTGGAAGATAGATGAATGGTGTACTCCAGATAAATGGGATGTACCACAAGATAAAATTTGCTATTTTAAATCAAATACAATTCAAGAAGAGTATCGGGGAAAAGGAATTGGTTCATTCCTATTGGCCGAGTCTATAGGGGCGGTTAAGCAAATGGGTGCGGTTGCTGGGGTAACTCATATCTGGATGGAAAGTCCGGGGGGAAGTGCTTTAAAGTACTTCACCAAGGCGGGAGGGCAAATGATTAAAATTCATAACAACAGGTGGTTAGAGGACGGCCAGCGCAATGGTTACCAATGTGTACACCACGGCTCAAACTGTTCCTGCCGGGGAGCCGAGATGATTCTTTATTTTGGGGAACAAAAATGAGTAAAAAATTAGTAGACGGTGTATGGGTTGTTGAATGTGATTGGGAAGGATGTAACTTAGGTAAAGAAGGCAAGCCATCTCAATTTATTGCCCCGGACGGCGGGCGAGACCTAAATAAACATTTTCAGTGTGGGAGACACCATGGTATAATCCCTCAAGAAGAAAAGCCAGAGTTCCAATTACCTGAAGATCACAAACTTAATCAGGAAGTTTTCACAAGAGACGCAGAGGAAATAACGATTGAGGAGGTAGGAGAAGATGAGTAAAGAAACTAAGAGTACTTTATCTGCGGATAAATATACCGTAGAATTTTCGGACGGGCCTTCCCATATCTTCAAATTTAACAATACAGGAGATAAAATTTGGGTGGCTGCGGCCTCTGATCCGGACACGGCCATGCAAATTATTGAAGGTTTAATTATGGTAGAGTACAAAAGATTCTATTATCCTGACTCTAAACCTAATATCACCACAGAAGTTCAGGGGCCTGCCCCGTCGACCCCAGGGTTTCTTAAAAGGAGTTAATTTTGAAGCTTGCAGAGGCTATTTTGGAGCAAGACGCCCTGAATCAACGTTTAGAACTCCTGGGCACGCGCCTAAGGGACGATAGGGAGAAGGGGGGTGTCCTACCTCGTCTTCTTGAAGATCTCCAGCACACAGCGAACAGGCTGCGTGACCTAGATGTGGCTATAAGTTGGACCAAACATCAAGTGGCCATTGCCGGAATAAATCTGGCGTCCTATGAGATTAGGAAAAATAATTTTAGGCGGCTTGCCGAAATAATGGAAAAAATAGACGGAGAAAAAGCTGATAAATTAATAGAGGCTAGCCAAAACGATAATCGAGTTTTGCAAAACGCATATTGGATTGCAGATTTACAGGTGCCTGCCATGGACGGGGCACTTGAAACAGAATCTAGCACAAAGGAGGGATAGCCAATGGGATTCTTTCTACGACCGAAAGACACCAATTTAGATAAGGCAGCTAAGCATATTAATGCTGAAGCTATTGGAGTTTCCAATGAGGGCTATGAAGAGGAGTACACAGACCAAACAGGGGTAGCATGCCACAAGCGTCGGCATCCTAGTGAAGCATCTGAGGCCGCGCCTGGAGCACCGAGCGGAGGACGAGTTGGTTCTGTATCACGAACCGTTCCTAGTGGATTTGGTAGGGGTACTCGGGCAGGAAAAACCGGAAGGCGGACATAATTAATGTCTGATAGTAGAGTAGTTCAGTGTTTCGGAGTTAAGAGGCGCCCTAGGAAAGCTGACAAGACTTGCAGAAGGCAGTATCTCTGGATTGCGAGAGGCGCAAGCGCGGGTAATTTTGGACGCAAAGGAGTTCAGGCGTGCCCACACTGTGGAACTCAACCTGACTTTAGACACCCTATCAATAAATATTTAGCAGGGACATTTAGTCAGGAACAAGCGCAGAAGGTTTTGCGCGAAGAGTATAACCCAGACTGGACGCGGAAGGAAGAATAAAGTTTTTCTTGACAAAAAGGGGAAAATATCTTATTATAAGTACGGAGAGCGGGGGATCTAAGAAGGTATAAGAAAGATATTAGTAGCTATATAATAGATATAGCGTAGAGTTATATTTATAGATAACGTAACGAACCAATTTAAAAGGAATTTCCGAGATGAAGCAATATTTAGATTTACTTACTGACACCCTTGAAAATGGATCCTATAAAGACGATAGGACCGGGGTAGGAACGATCAGTACTTTCGGGAATATAATTAGATTTGATTTGGGGGCCGGCTTTCCTTTAGTAACTACGAAGGAGATAAATTTCAAGGCCTGCGCCCACGAAACTATTTGGTTCTTAAGAGGCAGCTCCGATACGGCTTATTTAAATGAGAACGGAGTTAAGATTTGGAACAATTGGGCAGACAGTAGTGGGAATTTAGGCCCAGTCTATGGTTACCAATGGAGGCATTGGCCCGCTCATGCTGGGGAAATAGATCAGATTTCTAAAGTTATTGCCGATATAAAATCAAATCCTAACTCTCGGAGACACATAGTATCTACTTGGAACGTAGCGGATATTGATAAAATGCGTCTCCCTCCTTGCCATATGCTTTATCAGTTCTACGTCCGCGACGGGAAAATTTCCTGTGCGGTTAATATGCGCAGCATAGATTTATTTTTAGGACTACCCTTTGATATTGCAGACTACGCTTTGATAACGCAAATGGTGGCCCAAGTTACAGATCTAATCCCCGATGAATTGGTGTTCTTTCTGGGAGATACTCATATCTATATAAATCATTTAGAACAAGTTAAACTACAAGTAACCCGGGAACCCAGAGAACTACCTAAACTAATGCTAAGTCCCGGAATAAAAGATATAGATGATTTCACCTTTGGAGATATAGTTCTTTTGGATTATGATCCGTATCCAAAGATCAAAGCGGAGGTAGCTGTATAGTGATCTTATCCATAATCGTTGCATTCCACAAAGATAAACATGGGAAAATGATTATAGGTAAGGACAACAAAATTCCTTGGCATGTCCCCCACGACTTGGCGAGATTCAAAGAACACACTACGGGACATGCGGTAATTATGGGGCGTAAGACTCACGAATCTATAGGACGGGTGCTGCCGGGAAGAGATAATATTGTTATTACGGGTCAGAAGAAATATGAATCTCCTGGCACCCACATCTTTCATGACATTGATTCCGCCATAAAATTTGCTGGGCAAGATGGTTGTGAGTCGTTTATAATAGGCGGAGAAGATATTTATAGTCAAACTTTAGATAGAGTTGATAGATTGTATCTAACTTATATTCGTGGTGAAGGCACTATAGAAGGAGATTCTTATTTTCCTAGTTGGCAAAATTATTCTTTCAACCCCATCTATTGTGAAAAGAGACACGGCCGCATTGAGTTTGAAATTCTAGAAAGAACGGTAGTCTCGGATAATTTAAGTGGAACAGTCATATAATGGAAAGACTTCATGTAATAATCAATATGGATAAGAATGGAGAAGTTCTTTGTTTTTGTCCCTATGAAGAATATCTTCTCGGCGATTGTATTTGTAGAGATAGTGCGGATTGCCCCGAAGCTATGATGGATATAACTATTCTTCCTAATTCTCGGCCCTCTCAACAGGAGGCCCAGAAAATAACTTCTGAAGTTAAAAGGATAGAAAAGCAAGTAAAACAGGTCGTTAGGAACACAAATAAGATTAAAGAAGGACTGCACACTCTTGAACAGTCGATGAAAAGAAATAAATTCAGACTTTAGGAAAGGACAAACCTATGCGCTTGGTGGGATTAGGATGTACAGCTCAAGTTGGCAAGGACACTGCCGCGGAATATCTTGAAAAGAAATATCCCGGAAGAGTTAAAAGAGTTGGTTTTGCAGACAAACTGAAAGAAATTTGTATGTTGCTTTATGGTCTAAGTTATGAACAATGTTATGGTCCTAAAGAAATAAAAGAAGCTATAGACCCCAGGTATGGTCTTTCTCCCCGGGCCATTATGCAAGGGGTAGGACAAAAAATGAGGGAGGTTTATCCTGATATCTGGATAGACACCGTGTTTAACACAACCATTCCTGAATTTGAAAAAGAGGGATATGATTGTTTTGTAATTTCAGATGTTCGCTACCCAAATGAAGGAGATAAGATTCTCGCAGCAGGCGGAACTCTTGTTAAAGTATTACGCGCCCACGCGGGCGTTGAAGTAGGTGCCGACCATTCCAGCGAAACGTCAATGCAAGATTATAGGGATTTCGATTTCATCATAGACAATAACGGGACTTTCGAAGAGTATTTCGGAAAGCTCGATAAACTGATGGAGGAAATCAAGTATGGTAGAGAGGAGAGAAGGAACTGATACGTCCGGGAAAGGCCTTGGTCATTCTTGGGCTGACGATAATGTCGAGCGCGGCGAAGAAGGCGCGGATTTTATTAAACGGCGCCCCACTTATCCTATAGGAGACGATCCGCGCGGGCGTGAAATAGATTTTGAAGCCACAGACACTGACGAGGCCTATGGATCTACTCGCAACCCGGTTTTTCGGGCGTATAGAGGCCAAGCCCCCTTGGAAGGCCAGGAGTTTGGAATGCCGGCCCGAGTCGGGAGCTTGGATAATCTCTCTGATTTGCGCCCTGCCTTGCCTACCCGCTCTGTCGCCACGGAGGCACTGGACGCCGCAAAAGAAACAGAGCGTGCGGCCCTTGCTGCTAGTAATTTTGGAGCTTTATTCCCCACCGTTGTTATAGATAGTCCTTCCCCAGGCGCAACTTTTTCACCAGGCGCCCAAATTACGATTAAAGCCACAGTTACTGATCTGAGAAATATTCATCAATCAACTCTTCAGGTTGATGGCCAGTTTGTAGATAGGCGAGTTTTGGATAGACGAGAGCAAGACTCAACAAAAGACTATCAATTTATCTTTATTTATGATATTCCTGCTACTAGAGCATTGGGCCCTATGGAGATTACTGTTCGTGGTTTTAATATGTCTTCCGCCGCCCAAGGTATGATTGCAGACGATGCTATTAATAATCCGCCGCTAAGTGACGGTATTCGAACGGGAGTGGGGACTTTAGATGGGCGCCTTGGGCAGTCGCACGGAAGCCAAGCTAATCCACCGCTGTTAGATACTACAGGACTATTACGAACCCCGGAGGGGGTTACTAGTATCACAGTAAATATCGTATAGGGGACTTATGGCCAAGAAAAATAAAACTTCTAAAAAGACAGTCAATGTAGCTGCGGTTAAAAAAGAAGTAGCTAAGCTTGTTAGAGAGGCCCAAAATAATTCTTCTATGCCAGGCCCTTTAAGCCAGAGCCACGCAGAGTTACCGGCTGGAGCTGTTCCTAGAGAGTCGCCTCTTGAGCAGGAAATAGGTACCAACAAATATCGGGGCATGATCCATGATCATAACGAGAAAAATAAACACGTCTTGGACAGGCTTCCTTTTACTTTTCCTAAGAAGAAAATAGTTAGATCCCATTTAAACATTTCATTGGAATGCCCGAAGTGTGGCGCCGAGAGTTGGGGAAGCGAAAATACTGTGGGATTTGTATGTAATAGTTGTAAGAAATATGTGAATGCTAAGAACCCTGAAGCGGAAGCTAGAGGATATAACCCAGAGTTGGTGGTTGGTTTTAGGGGGACAATTGGGGATAGGCTGGATTTAAAAGAGGAATTGAAGAAAAAAAAAGAACCATAGACTTGCATAAATTCGAAAAAAACTTTATTATTCCTATAGATGACTAGGAGGGTTTGTGATGTCAGACACCAAACGATGGCACGCTTGGGTAATCAAAAGGAATAGACTAGATACTATCGTTGAGTACATCAAGGATAAGTGCCCGGAAATAGACAAGTATTTTTATCCGCTCATCAAAAAGGAATACCAAACTAAGAGTGGAATTAAGATCAAGGACCGCCCTCTTTATGAAGGCTATCTTTTCTTAAGATACCACCAGCATGATGTTGTATACCACAAGCTCAGACAATTTCCTTTTGTTACTACCTATGCAGGCCAAGCCACTGCCGCGGAAATAAAGATTATGGAGGAATCGCAAGGCAAGCTGCTTTCTGATCTTAAGGCTAGCAGATATGTTAAGGGCGACAAAGTGGTACTTTTAGATGGCCCTTTCAAGGGTTTCGAGGCTCGGGTATTAAAAGCCAATGGAGAAACTGTCCAAGTAGAGATAGGCGCTAGGTTCCTCGGCGCCGCAGGCGTTGAGCTGGTTTATGCCGAGGATCAAGTTGAGCGCAAAACAGAACTTCAAAACACAGAGGTACAGGACATTTAGCACTTACTATGACACAAGGTAGGAAGCCTGGGTACACACACTCAGCAGAGACCAAAAACAAAATAAGCCAAAGTTTATCTGGTAGAACCAAAACACTTGAACATAGGGATCATATATCTAAAAGTATGGCATCTAAAAGTATGGTGGACCCCTATGCCCGTTGTTTTGCCAGGTATTTAGAAATGAAAGCTGAATATCCAGGCCACGAAGGGTTTTTTGAAAAAAATAAGGAAGAACTCCTCTATATGTTAGAGGATGTCAAGTCGGAAAAAGAGTTAGACCATATAAGGCGTTACGTTGAAAATAGCTCTATCCACTCCTCGCACCCCTATCAATATTCTAGCAGCTCTTGTTTTGCTGCAGAGGATACGATGATAGCCCTTATTGATGCGGCGGCCTGCCTTAGAAATCGCCAGTAAAACAAAATGTTTTTAACCTACTAGTGTACTTATGAGGGGAGCGCTGTGTCTAGACGTCCCCATTGCTGCTTAGGAGGATGATTTAGGATGCCAGATGAAAAGGAAAAGAAAGATGCGGAAATAGACGCAGGAGAATTAAAAGACTTGGTAGAAAAAAATCCTAAGTCTCGTAGATACAATAACCCTAACAGCCGTAAGAACTTAAAGCAGTACCAAAACAAAGATCAACCCGACTTCTTAACCCCAGAGATTTTAGACGAAGATTTGTCAGACGACGTCCAAGCTGAGGAAATAGTTAGAGGTCGAAAACTCAGTGCTGAATTGGTCAAAAAATTAATTCCGAAAAGGGGAATATTTACTCTCCACGAAAAAAAGCGTTTTGTTGGCATAGTAACCCAATTTTTAGCAGACTTCAAGAATGAAGAGCCCACGGCTTCAGATGTGGAAGACATCTTTGAAATAGCCAAGTCCGATGTTCTTGAGATGCGTGTTCTACAGGCTACCAAAGACGATCCTATCACATTAATGGCCTCTAGTCAATTTCTAGACAAAATCCACAAAAGAAAACAAACAGCTAAGCAGAACCTTGCCGCCAGAAGATCGGATCGCAAGGGCGCTAGAGATTCGCAAGAGATTAATATTGTAGACCTAGTAGTTAATTATGACTTGCAACAAAAGAAGGCCTACGAAGAGAGAGTTGAGGAGCTACTAGCGTCCGAACAAAAAACTAGAGAAGAATTAAAGGAAGTCTTGGAAAAGGACGGCTACTAATTGCAACTAGATGATCCTGAGTTTCTAGAACAAGCCGCCGAGCTAATAGAGTTCTATAGACAATACCCAAGTATAGCCGCAGCCGACCTTTTGGGCATAGATTTAAACGACATCCAAAAGGTGGTCTTGAGGTCTATGTGGTTTAGTAATTATGTCATGGCCATTATGTGCCGTGGTGCTGGCAAGACTTTTATAAATGCGGTGTTTGCGTGTCTAAAATGTTTATTATATCCTGGTCATAGAGTTGGTCTTTTGGCTCCTACTTTCAGACAGTCCAAGATGATGTTTGATGAGTGCGATAAGATCTGGAAAAGCTCTCCCGTCCTACAGACTGCCACCACTCGCCGGCCAACTTTTGGTTCGGATAATTGTTATATCGATTTTAAAGCCGTTGGAAGCAAGCCTGGCTCTAAAATACAAGCGATCCCTCTTGGAGACGGAACTAAGATCAGAGGTTCTCGTTTCTATTCCATTATCTGCGACGAGTTTCCCCACATTCCCGAAGATATTTTCAATATGGTTATTCGTCCCATGGCCGCTACCGTTGCTAGTCCTATGGAAAATGTTCGCCGTTTAGAAAAACAACAAGAGCTATTAGATGCAGGCCTAATTTCTGATGGAGACCTTGATGAAGATAGGGTCGGCAACCAAATTATAATTACTTCTTCTGGATACTTTACTTTCAACCACATGTACATTTTGTATTGCGTATATCGAGATGAGATGCTAGGGGGCAATGAGAAATTTGCGGTATTCAGAGTTCCTTACACGATGTTGCCTAAAGGTTTCTTGGATGTAGAAAACGTGGAGACTGCCAAGAAGCAGATGTCCAGCCTTGAATTCAGAATGGAGTACGAGGCCGCATTTATCCCAGATACAGACGGGTTCTACAAAGCCTCTTTAATAGAAGCCTGTAAGAGCAAAGATTACTCAGCTCAGGTTGCGGGAGACCCCGGAAAAACTTATTGTTTAGGTATAGACCCTGCCCGAACTGAAGACTCTTTTGCTATTTGTGTGGCCGAGCTAGACAAGCCTGCCAAAATAGTTCATGCGATGGAAATGCATAAGAAACCATTTCCTGATATGGCAGATTTGATAGAAGACCTTTGTACCGCTTTTAATGTCGAATATATTTACATGGACTCTCAAGGAGGAGGTTACGCGATCAAAGATATCTTGGCACAGAATCCTCGAGGTAAAGCGTCTGGCCCTATTTTAGATATTGAAGATGAAGTTCATATACTACGTTCTGGGCGACACATACTAACTCTTTGCAAATTTGGCACTGACTTTATTGCCGATTCGAATTTTTCTTGTTTGAGACTCCTAGAGCATCACCAGCTTCTTTTTCCCACCCCACCGAGAAATAATCAACCCACCCCAGCCGAAGAAGATTCTTTTTTAACTATTGCTAGAATGCAGCAGCAGATGCAGACTATAGTTATTACGGAAACTACTACAGGAAAAATCCATTTTGACGTCCCTAAGGGCGGAGGACATGGAAAAGAAAAGAAGGATTTGTATACGTCTTTTATGCTGGCCGGCCGTTGTATATATGATGCATTGTGGTCAGAAGAAATGCCCGAGAATATTATACATCATGGGGGCGTCGTGAGGCCTCGTGAAGGCCCGGCCCTTCCAGCTGGATTTGGAGATCCGGCTTTCCAGCATGATCCAGGTATCCCTCAAATTCTACAAGACAAGTTGGAAATGGCGACAGACCCCGAGGCCTATCGGGAGAAAATGTTAATGCGCGTTACAACTAAACGGAAAGTTTTGACAAGCCCTGCAGCGGTACTCAAACCGCTCCTTAAAAAACCTAAGAGATAACTTAGAGAGGAACCTAAATGTCTAAGGAAGTAAAAGACAAGCTTAATGAAGGTTTAGAGAATTCTAAAGTTCTCTCTCACGAAGAAATTAGTCCCGGCATACATGCGATGGAGATTGATGTAGGCCCGGAGGGCCGAAATTTTCAGGAATTGGCATATTTAACTGGGAAGGATGGGGAGCCCAGCCCTTTACGATATCATACGGGCGGACGCGTAATTACCCGAGATTTTATTCGTAGAGTAGATCTTGATCTTCTCACCGAGCAAGGAATCCCATTAAAGCTTAAACCAAATAAGCTTTACCAGAGAGCGATCAATTTTTATAAGACTAAGGGGGCGTACGGAACTGTTATAGACACCCTTACCAACTTTGCAGCGAAGGGTTTCAAAAATGATGTGGATGATCCAGATATTAAACTCTTCTATGATACTTGGACCAACGACATAGATTTCCAAAATACAGTGGAAAATATTTTCTTTGATTTCTTTAGGGTGGGAATAGTTAGAACCTTTAAGCTTGTAGGAAAATTTAATCCTAAGCTTAAGCCAGAAAATTTTGAACAAGTGGTTAAGAAACGTGCGAATGCCAATCAGTTTCAAACTGCCGATTCTTTAAAGAGGTTAATGGCCTACAAAGACATAGCCGCAGCTAAGAAGATTTGGTCTAAGTCGTTTGTGCCTTTAAAGTATACGATTTTAAATCCTACCACAATAGATATAAGAGGACCAGTACTCTTTGACCAAACTGAAACTTTTTTGAAGCCGGAGGCTTTTAAAGAAATCCGAGATTTGATGAAGACCGCAAGCGGTAAACTTACTCCAGAACAGAAAAAGTTTATTTCCAGCCTTCCCAAAGAATTAAAAGATGCTATCAAAAAAGATAAGCCTGTAAGATTGCCCCCAGAACTGGTAGGCAAGTGTGATTATAGAAAACAGGATTATGAGCGTTGGCCCACCCCACGAGTTTTGAGAGCGTTCGATGCCCTCACTTATAAAGAAGAACTACAAAAAGCAGATTTTTCTACTCTTGATGGAATAACTAACTATATCCTTAAGATTACTATAGGGAATGATCAACATCCTGTCACAAACCAAGCCGAACTAGTGGCTATAGCTAATCTGTTTGATACTTCAAGTAAGAGTTTTGATATTGTTTGGAATCATACATTACAGGTAGAGAAGGTTACCTTTCCTGAGATAAGGCAGATTTTGGGACAAGATAAGTTTAAACAGGTAAATGATGATCTAAGCACGGCCTTTGGAGTTACTCGGGCGCTGTTGGATGGACAAATACAAGGAAACCAAAAGGCCATCGAGACTGCCACCAGGGCTTTTTCTGAAGAGATAAATTATGCTCGGCGTTGTGTAAAGAGATGGATAAACCACGAGTATGAAGAAGTAGCATTGGCTATGGGGTTTGATCGATATCCTCAAGTTAGATTCGATGAGAACGCTCTTAAGGATGAAATCATGATGATGAGCATCGTCCAAGGGATGATAGATAGACGAATTATCTCCTACGAGACGGGTATGGAGAAATTAGGCTTTGACTTTGCTAATGAGTTGGAAAATATGAAACAGGAGAAACCGTTGGTTCAGGATGGAACTCTTGGTATTATCGGTTCGCCCTACAATCCCAAGGCTCTGCCTCCAGAAGGTCCAGTTCCTGAAAGAGATGAGACTCCGAGCGGTAAGAAGACTGTGGTTACTCGCGAAGACCTGGATGATTTCCGAAAGAATATTGAAAAGACGCTTAAAGAAAATATTCAAAAGACTCAAAGAACTCCAACTGGAACTCCCAGCGAGGGACGGCCCCGAAGGGGCCGGGGCAAGCCTAAGAAAAAGTCTGCCCAGCCAAGTGCAAAACCACGTAAACCAACCAATACTACGTAAGGAGGATAGAAATCCATGTCTGATAATAGCGTAGACAAGACCCCGACTTTGGACACTAGTCCCGAGGGTGTAAAGAGATTTCTTCAAGAACTAAGAGAATTTTCAGTTACGGTAGGGGAACCCTGCCCTGAGGGACATAGACTCGACCCAAGTAGCGGTCGATGCCTACCAATGGGAAGTATTGACCATACGGCAGAAACCCGCAGCGTTAACGTTGATGACGGTCCCGAGTGGAGAGGCGAAAGAGACAAGACTAATATAACCTTTGCTTCGGAACAAGAAGCTGCGCAGGATGCTGATGATATGGATGAACCCAAAAGTTGTGCCGAAGGTACAACTTTTTCTTTCGTTCAGCGAAAATGTATCTCTGTTGAAGAGGCTGAGCTAGAGAATGCCGACGAAACGCCTATGGGCGAAGAAGATGCTGCCGCTCCAGGCGTAGGGGGCCACCCAGAGATTACCCAGATGCAGCCTGAGGGTAGAAGGGATACTGTAAACCACGAGTGCCCAGCCAATCAATTCTTTGATTATGTACGACGCGAGTGTATTCCTCTAAACAAAGACACGGTAATGGCCTCCGAAAATAAGGAATTTACCGAGGCGTTTAAGAAAGAAGTGGCCAGATTTGGTAAAGTAGCTAAAACTTCTCCTGATCCCATAGACGGGCATCGTCACTTTGTTACTACGAACGAGGAAGGAGACGGCAACACCTCTGTTGACGTTGGCGGCATTATGGAGAGTTATGCGCACTCTCATAAAGTGGTTGAGTTTGAAGTTGCCCCTCACAAAGTAGCGAAGAGTGATTATGTTTCTCGACACCCCGGCGCAGTAAATCCTTTCGAACGCGATGACGAAGAGACTGTTTCGATTCCGTTTGGGTCAGCCTCGGACAAGAAAGAAGAGGGCGCTCCTATCAAAACCAAACAACGGAATGCTCTTCCTGCGAGCGCCTTTGGAGTTCCTGGAAAGAGAAAGTTTCCCCTTGATTCTTGTGGGAGAGTTCGCAATGCTATGGCCCGGTTCAATCAGGCCAAGGGCCTGACCTCCAGTGAAAAGGCTACTCTACGTAGAAAGATCTTGGCCCGCGCCAAGACATGTGATATTGAAGTCCGGGCCTTTGGCAAAGCCTCAACTGATGCTGACTTCGCAGAGATTTTGCTGGAGCTTGTTGCTTCCATGAAAGAGGATCGTTTGGATCTTTATAGGTCTGACGAAGCTAAGCAGCAGGGCCCTTGTCCCCCAGGAATGGTATGGGCTACCGAAGATCGCCGATGCACTCAGATGCGTGGATTCGTGGATGGTCTTAAGGACGAAGCTCAGCACGCTGATATTATTTCTAAAGACCCTGAGGGACGTCGGGATACTCTTGGTTTCCAGTGCCCCGAAGGTTGGTTCTTTGATTTCTCGAATCGCCGATGCCTGCCCCTAGATCCTTCCAATAAGCCTGGAACTACTACAACTAAGGCCGAGGTCGAAGATGCCCAGAGAGATCTGGCGCCTTCCCCCGCAGGACGCCCAGCGCGCCTGCCTCAGGACTGCCCGAAAGACACCATCTGGGATAAGGACCTAGAGATTTGTAAGCCTCTAGATTCTCGAAAGAAGACCAAGTCTGATGAAGACGAGGCCGCCATCCCGCCCCAATTCTTGAAGAACATCAAGAAGAAGAAGGGCAAGAATGGTGACGATAAGAACGGTAAGGATGGTAAGAAGGGCGGTTTTCCTGACTTCTTGAAGAAGAAGAAGAGCAAGTCTGAGGAAGAAGACGGAGCTGGACATCCGGAGCTTCCGAGCTTTATTAAAAAGATGATTGATAAGAAAAAGAAGAAGGCAAAGTCGGAAGAGGAAGAAGACGCTGCCAAGCATGGGCAGACTACCACAAATGGCCCTGGTAAGAAGGGAGGACCTGGATGTCCTGAGGGGCAGTTCATGAATCCTATCACCAAGAAGTGCATGCCCCGAAAAGGCGCTTTCAAGGGCAAGAGTGAGCAGGAAGATGCAGATGCCAAACCTCAGAACAGGGTGGGTCTAACGCCTGCGCCCGCAGGTAAGGTCCAGCATCAGACAGATTGTCCTCCTAATACTGCTTGGGATGCTAAGAGCAAAGTTTGTCGTCCCATTGATAGCCGAGCCAAGAACCGCCCTGATGGGGCGAGTCCTCAGGCCTCTACTAGTGTTGCGGAAGAGGTAGAAATGTTATCTATCCATCAGCTTATTCAGAAGTTGGATGAAGTTATTCAGAAAGAGACATCAGAAAACCCAAATAAAGAAAAGTCTAGAGTTGCTGCTAAAGATCTTCCTAATGCCGCCTTTCCTCCTTCGTTAGTTAGCCCAGCTAAGAGAAGCTTGATGCACCACGGTGACAACGTCGAGGATCCTTATGACCACGGTAGTGTAAACGTAGGACGTTTGAGAAACTCGCTTGCCCGCGCAAGTGGGGTAGAGGGCTTCTCTGAAAAGGCCGTTGTGGATGCCCAAGAGCATCTACTCTACCACGCCCGCGCCATAGTTGCTGAGCATTTAGAAAAAAAAGACTAAGCGCTGAGGGGCAGATAACAAACCCAGAAGAATTTCACCCTCAGTGCCGGCCCGAGGAAGTTTTTGATCCTAAGTCCGGGTCGTGCATACCTGCAACTAACGTTAAAGGCGCTGAGCCGCTCGGCACCTTGGAGTGCCCTCCAGGATTTGAATTAGATAAAGAACAAAATTTCTGTATACCAGAAAGCCCAACCTCCCAAGCCAAGGTGGAGGTTAGTGCTCCTTTCCGCGCCACTCCTAAAATGGAGCGTTGTATTCAAGATGTGAAGAGTAATTTACGTAAGACTCGAAAGAACATGGATGCTCAGGCGATCAAGAGCGCGGCGATTGCAATTTGTCGATCTAGACTAAAGCAATAGGGAGGGGCTATGTGGGAATTTTTTCAAGCGGTTTTCGAAGCAACCGGTGTACTTGGTTTACTTTGTTTCATAGAAGCTGGTGCTCTTATCTTTGCTTATAGGATATATCAGAAAAAGGACAGTAAAGTTGAAAGCCTTCAACAAGCTATTTTGGATATGTCTGAGAAAAGACGGGAAGACATTATTGAAGAAAGAGAGAAGTACGAAGAGTTATCTCAAGATTTGGATAAATCTTTAAATCTACTTATCAAAATTTTCAAGAAACGGAATGGAGACAATTATGTTTAGTTTCAACTCCGCCGAGGGGGTAGTAACTTCCATGAAAGATAAACTACAGGCTATCGAAGAAGAAGTCGAGATAGAAAAAAAGAAGACTAAAGATTGTCGTTCTGTCATCAGGAAAAGTTTTGATTCGTTGCATAAGTTATTAATTGATAGTGAAGAACTCTTACAAGAGTCCGAGACTGAAGTCTCGGAACCCGTGCTAACCTTAGGAGGATCAGATGACGATGGAAAATAAAGTTAGGGTATATGCGCCCATCCAAGTCCAAGAAGAGGTAGAAAAGGTAGCTCAAGAGAAAGCCTCGGCCTTGGCCTTGCCCGATGAAAAGCAGGGGGATTTGAGATATATACGCTCAGTGCTAGTTTCAGCAGGAACTAATAAAAACGGAGCCCACTTCCTGCCTTCAGAAATGATGAAGGCCCATAGCACCATCGTTAATAAAGCCATCGACATCGAGCACGACGAAGAGAAAGTTATTGGCCACATTTATGATTGTGCTTTTGTTTACAAGGATGGCGAACAATTTGATCCTAAACAAGTTTTAGACGGGTATATTGAAGCTTCTAAAGATCCTGAAGGATTAGATATTGATGTAGTTATAGCAGGAGTTATTCACAAGATGAGGTTTCCAGAAATAGCTGAAGAAATTTCTGACGGGGTTTGGAAAGTAAGTATGGAATGTTTCTTCCGCGATTTTGATATTAAGATCGGAGAAACTATTATTAGTAGACAAGAGGCTGAGTCCTTGGGCTATGATCCGCAAGACCTTATAGGTGGGTTTGTTAAAGTTATGGCAGGCACCAAGGCTTTGGGAAAGCATTTGGTTTCGAGAGTTCTACGAGATATCACTTTTAGCGGAATGGGTATTGTGAAAAACCCCGCTAATCCCCACTCAATAATTCTTGAAACTGCGGCTCAGCGGGAAATGATGGAAAAGGGAGAACAAGTTTTTGATTTGGAGCAAATAGATAATTTGCGGGGGCACAAGGTAGAGATTTCTTCTAGAAAGAAAGAGACTTCGGCTGAAGATATTGCGACGGCCAAAATAAAAGTAGTATCTGAGGATGGAGAAATGGAAACTGAAGAACAAGTTTACGTAGAAGTAGACAAGGTGACAGGTGGAATCAAAAGAGTTCTTTCTGTCGGAGGCAAAGAGGACGCAGCTCTGCGATGGACTGGCCCTGGTATTCGTGGTCCGGGAAGTATTACTTCTTATCCGGATGAGCTTTGTAAGAGTTTTAAGAAAAGAGTCACCAAGTTCAATGCCTTAGACCAATCAGAGGCCGTAGTTATCCATGAACATTGGTGTGCCCTTTTCGAAGAAGCCTGTCCTGTTATTGGGGCCTCTGCGAAGGCACCTGAGTGTTTGCGCAATCAAAGGAATAGAACCACAAGAGATGATGTTGATAATACCCTCACCAAGACGGTAAGAGAACATGTAGAGGATGCTCCTTCCAATACATTTACCACTACTCTTCAGCCAAGTTTGACTTCCGGGGGTTTTCAAGAAAGAAAAGACCAGATCTCAAGAATAAAAGCAAATACTGAAGAGTTAAGAAATTCTTTGAGAGAGTATGTTATCAGTAATCAAAAAAAAAATTCAAAGTAATCAGTAGCTCTATAGAAGCTTCTTCTGTTATAACTCCCGAGGGAGTACATAGGTTCAAACATAAAATAGAAGCTTTTAAATTTGCCCAACAATTAGAGCCAAACGTAGAAAGAAAAAAGGTAAACGGGTTTGTTTTACTTGTTGGATCTAACCCCGTAGTTGTAGCGGCCGGAGAAGATAGAGACGTTGCGATTGATAAGGCTGCTCTAGTTTTGGAAGAAAACGATACTGTCGTTTTTGTTTCCAAACGGCAGTCAACATTTGGCCAAATACTAGTAACAAAAGATCAACTAATTTTAACCAGAAAGTCAGAATAAGGAGGACACACAAATGGCAAATCCGGACCTACAAGGTGTTCGAGTTACTCCTGCCGGCCAGCTTTATCGTGACCCGGGACTAAGTCCGCAGGATTTAGCTTTGAATAATCTTTTAACCGCTAATGGCCCCGGCGACGCCGCAGCCAGCGGTATTCCTGTTGGAGGACTATACGTAGAGGTTGTGACTAGTGGTATAGCAATAAGATTAAGTTAAATTTATTACAGGTTTTAATGTGTTGACTACATTTAGTCAAGGATAGCTTTTTCAGGGACACGGAGTAGATGAAAGGAAGCGTGACGCAAAGAGCATGCATGGTTCGACAATCGTTGGGGGACGAGAATCTAACCTATTAATCCTATAAAGGAGGAAATAGCCGATGACAGAAATCAATAAGGACGAGTTCAACGCAGCCGTCGATGCGAGAGTTGAAGAACTTCTCTCATCTAGAGAGGAAGCTCACGCTCGTACCGAAGCTGAAGAGGCTCTCAAAGAGGCAATGGAGACCTTCGACACTCTGAAAACATCTTTACAGGCAAAAGATGACAAACTCGGAGAATATGAAGAAGCTCTTGCCAATCTTGATACGTCTGAACCCACTATCGCGGAAGTCACAGCTAATGAAAAGTTCGTAGAACTTGAAGCTAGCGTCAAAGAGTTTAAGCAGCGTGCAGAAGTTGCCGAAGCTGCTCTTGATATGCTTGCTCGCGAAGAAACTGCTGCTAGCCGAATGGCTGTTCTTGATGAAGCAGGAGTTGCTCTTGATGAAGAGGCTGCTGAAGCTCAGTACGCCAAGATTCGAGATATGTCAGACGAAGAGTTTGAGTCCTATAAGAGTGAACTTGTCGCTCTAAAGGCTAAGTATGCGCCGGCTTCAGAAGAAGAAGGCAATGACAGCATTGAGGTATCTGAGCTATCTAGTGAAGAAGTAAATATGATCGCTCAAAGCCTTGGTTGTGATCCATCTGATTCTAAGTGTATAGCGCTCGTTCGAGAAGTCGCTCAAAAGGTCGCCGAGGTTTCTAATAAGCGCCAGTCCACTTCGCAAGAAGAGGGCAGCGATGATGAAGATCCCAAGAAAACCGATGATGGCGCTTCTGGAAAAGAAGCTGCAAAAGATGTAAAGAAAGAGACAGCCTCCACCAAGGATAAGAAATTGTCCCTAGGAGAAGCAATCTCTATGGCCTACAATCAGGAAATTCAGGCTCCTGCTGACCTGAAAGAAGAAATAGCCCAAGAATGGGAAGCCCTTTACGCTGAAAGGCGTGGCGAAACTAATTCCGAATAAGGAGGGACTGACACATGGTATTCATTCCACGTGACCCAGTTATGCAGAACCAATTCCTTACCCATGATACGGGTAATGGGAATACCACTGCTACTGCTGGTTGTGTAATTGTTTTAACGGGTGATGAGCTGGTACAATGTGTGAGCGGAACATCGGAAGGCGAACCTTATGGGTTCTTAATGCAGAACATTAAGGCTGAGTCTTCGGCGCATCCTACTGGCTTCCGTCTTCCCGGAGATCTTGGAAGCTCTGATGCTTTTACGGGTGATCCCGTAGCTGTTGCTCACTTTGGTATTTATGATACCACTTATTACAATACAGATCAAACTTCATATACTGCTGGACAAAATCTTTCGGTAGATTCTGAGGGTAAGGTCACTTTTGATCAAGACGTTCAGAACTTCTCCTCATTTACCACAGTTGGGGCTGACGTTGTTGCTGTCGCCCAGAATTCATTAACCGCCGCCCAAATTGCGGCCGGTGAGAAGCTTAGAATTAAGCTTCTTATATAATCCACAGGAGGTCATATAAAAATGGATAAGCAAAAACTTGCTGAACTATTTCGAGCCACCGCGGCGATAGACACTCCTGAGGGTATGGAGGCATATAAGGCTTTCGCGCAGGCACTTACTGTACCTATTCTTCAGGAGATTCGAGACGCTTCTATTATGCGACAACTTTTTGCTGTTGAGCGACTCGCTCCCGGCGCGCAGGCCGTCTATCCCGTTGCCGATGACTTCGAGATCCCAGTATTCGTACTGCCCGGTCTCGGATACATTGCACAGAATTTCGTCGAAGGCGTGGGTGAGGAAGTATACGTTCCTACCTTCTCTATCAGCGTTTCAGCCGATTGGAAGGTTACCTATGCTAGAGATTCCCGAATTGATATTCCTGAAAGAGCTGCAAGAAATGCTGCTCGCGCAATCGCTGATTTTGAGGAAGACTCTGGATGGCGCGTAATTGTACCTGGTGCAACTACGGACTTCGCAGGACAAGGACTACTCGGATCACGATCTGCTCCTGTTTTCCAGGTTCCCGCCGGTGCTACTGGTGAGAAGTTCCTTTCCAAGGAGCTTATCAACCTGATGTTGGTCGGCATGAAGAGAGTTCGCCGATCCCTAACTGATCTCTATATCTCCCCTGAAGACGCTGCGGATATCCGTGAGTGGACAGACACACAGGTTGATCCTATTACCCGACGCGAGATTTTCACCGCTTCCGGTATGGGAAGAATCTTCAATGTCAATCTACACGAAGTATTCCAGCTAGGCGCAACTGGTCGATTTAACATCAACCAGAATGGTGCTACCTTTGGTGTCTTCCAGGTAGATGGCTCTGGTAATTTCAATGATTACACGCCAACTAACGTTAACAACGTTGACGCTAATGGTAACGTAACCACCGCCGGTGAGACTCAGGTCTACGGATTCGATCTTTCTGTAAACGACTCGCTCGTAATGCCTGTTCGCAAGGAGTACGAGGCACATGACGATCCGACACTTCTACGACAGCAGAAGCAAGGCTTCTTCGGTTGGGAAGAGGTTGGGTTCGCTCTACTCGATTCTAGAATGGTGCAGCTGGGCGTTATTGACCGAAGCTAATTTTGTATTTCATCCTAAGAGGGGATTTCGGTCTCCTCTTGGGAACCAGTTTTGGGGATTTCAGGGGGATTCAAGTTGCCGGTAGGGAGTTGCAACTAACCCCTTGCCGGCTTTTTTATTAATACGCCAATAATATAAAAAACAAGGAGCCCTTGCCGTGGTTAATTCAATATCCAATATACTGCCGATAAACGTAGTAGGTACTATCTCGGGAACTACGGCCAGCGGAACTCCCACTTCGATATTTAGCCTTGCAGCGGTTCAAAACGTAGTTATTGTCACAGAGGATCCTCTTGAAGTTAATTTAGTCGGAGATATTGTGGCCCCAACAGGAACTTTTTCCGAATCTCTGACCATCTCTGGAGTTCCTGTTCCGTTAGTGGGCGGAGG
>SDBV01002925.1_pt1 | contig 25479 bp, 16 predicted proteins | sample 2277081 | NCBI WGS metagenome assembly SDBV01 (sample SAMN10402039, study PRJNA504765) | marine sediment metagenome | isolation source: marine sediment core GS10_PC15, 223 cmbsf | place: Arctic Ocean: Southern Knipovich Ridge | collected 2010 | reverse complement strand
ATACACCACCCCTGAAAATTGATTTTAAAAAAACAAAATTTCAATGGCAATGGTTTGACAAACTAAATTCACTCAAAGTGATATCACCATGTATGGAGGGAAGAAACTATGATAAATATCTTTTGAAAGAATACTTTGCATATAAGGCTTTCAATATTTTTACGGATATGAGCTATAAGGTTCGCCTGGTTGAACTCACGCTGGTAGACAATCAAGACCGTGTGGATACTGAAACTGTGTATGCAGTTTTGGTAGAAAGCGATAAAAATATGGCACGAAGAACAGGTTCAAAAGAAATTGAGAATGATGATACAAGCATGTCCATGTTAATTCAAAATTTCTATTTAAACCCTACTGAAGCACACCTGTATAACGTAAACCTGTTTTCCCTTTTTCAATTAATGATCGGAAATACTGATTGGGGTGCCAGTAATTTTCACAATACCAAAATTTATTTAAAAGACAATAATATGTACCCTGTACCATACGATTTTGATTACTCGGGTCTGATCAACACTCCTTATGCCATTCCTTCCCCGAGCGTACCCATTAAAAATGTGACTGAGCGTCACTACCTGGGGCCATGTTGTGAATTTATCCAATTTGAAAAGGCGTTGAAAACTATCCAGGATAAGAAATCTGAGTTATATAGCGCACTTAATACAGATCCTTACATTTCACAAAAGGCAAAAAAAGAAATGCTGTATTATATAAATGAATTTTACAACTTAATGGACGACCCCGCGGAGGTTGAAAAGTTCAGGAATACGAACTGCCAGAATTAAGATCTTCCGTGCTCCTTAATTAATTTTATAACGAACTGATTGTCAGACTTAAATTGTGTAACTAATTTTAAGTTCACCGAATTATCCACCTGGTATACATTATCTAATTCTTGTTCCTGAATTGTAACAAGTTTGATGATAATCAGATTACAATACCCTTGATTATTTATTTAACCCGCATTATTGGGATACATTTAATATTTGTATTGACTTTTTAAAGGGATCTTTTCAGGAATATTGAGTTGTCTTTTCTAAAATCGAAGCCAGGTTGATTTTTATAGATTAGTTGAAGATCCGGCGGAGCTAGAGAAGTTTAGTAAAACCAACTGTCAGAATTAGGATCTTTCAGTTTCGAATCAATGATCACACCGGTCAAACCCAAAACCTTAACAGGAGATTTACATAATATAATTTAGGAAAAGTTAAGTGGTTCAGAACGGGATTCCCTTGAATTTAATATTTCAGAAAGATCTTCAGGCCAGGAAAGAAGCTATTATATTTGAAAGAAAGATCAAGTAAAAAGGAGCTGGACGATTTCTTGATGATAACGATCTTTAATTCGGGATGTAGCGCCCGCCTGCATCCATGATAGCAAGCTTTCAGGACTTCGGGCGGGCAGGCAGTCCGGCGTGCCGGACGAAGCTTTCCGAGCATATATAAGATAATTGAGAAGTATGTAAATTTATAATTAAAGATAATCGGGATGTAGCGCAGTCCGGTAGCGCACGTCGTTCGGGACGACGGGGTCGCAGGTTCAAATCCTGTCATCCCGACTTCGCCCATCTGAGTTCCACAAAAACGAAGGTTGGTGTTTTCTTTGCTAGCTATTCAATTTTATTTTATGGCTTCGTTGGGCAGGCCCGACTTCGCCCATCTGAGTTCCACAAGAACGAAGGTGGGCTTTTTCTTTCAAATTCATATTTATCCTTGATGAGCTGGGCAAATTCGACAATTTCACCACCTCTTAAATTTGCGAAGAATAAGCGAATATTCTCCGCACATATTGCATAGTTGATTGCCTATCCTCGTCCTTTCAAAAAGTCGATAGAGACTGGCCTCTCAATTTTGTCAGGAATACCAAAACTGTAATGATCCATATAATCTTTAAATTCTTCATAAAGGCTTTCTGCATCAAAACCATACTCTTGCAAGGAATATTTATGTCGTCCATATTTCCCTTGTTTGTTGTTTTCGAGATAGACAATCATTCTATTTTCAAATTCTTCCGTGTATTCAAGGTCAAATTTTTGATAGATTTTCTGTACCATCGCAATCGGATCAGAAAAGAACTCATCGTACATACAATCGAAAATCCGGTCTTCATTTTCCGGGTGCTTTCTGCGGTAATTGAGTGGTACATTAATATACTTTTCCTGGATCAACCGAATCAACTGTGCAAATTGATGTTTATCGAAAGAACCATCCCGATCAAAAGCGATACACCACGACTCCCAAAGACGACAAAGAGAAGGGAGCGTGATGAGCGGATTTCGATGGGTCACAACGACTTTCACATCCTGGTATTCTTCAAATATCAAAGGAAAATAGAGTGCATAATCCGGCGCTTTTAAGGTCCAATGTGATTTGGCAGGACGATAAGCATCCAGCATGGAGAAAAATAAGCTTTCGTAACGAAATATCGGACGCTTATCTTCAACCTCCAATAAGTCATCAATATGAACTCTCCCGGCAGATGGGCTATTCATCACAATTAAACCGTTATGAGCAAATATATAGATGAGTGATTCTTCCATTTCGGTTGGTGACCATAAATGGGATTCAGCAAATTTTTCTACGAAACCAGGCGCTAACTTCAAAAAAGTATTTATTCCAACACTACTTTTTTGTATTCTGGAATCTTGTAATGGATTGCTTTCCGGACCCATTGGGGGAATCGGCTTCTCCATTTCAAAGGTATAAAGAGAACGTGTATTAGGATCTTCGCTCAGTAGGCGTTGCAGTAATGTTGTCCCGGAGCGAGCGGAACCGGTGATTATCACCGAGGCGTTGAACTTTCCGTTGGCTTCAATAAATTCCTTGTTTGAATGATAGTATTGGAGTACTTTTTTACGATTTTTCAACATGTCCAATCCAATTTTCCTGAACAGAAATCTTCCAATAGAGGAAAGAAAAGGATTATTATCCATGCCTTTGAAAAATGATATTAAGAATTTCCTTACTTGTTTTAATTCCTCCTCCGTTCCCAGGCATGCATCAAGTGGCGTAGCGCTATCAAATTCCTTTAACATTGCATCCATTGTGATAAAAGCTCGTGACCCAAACAAACCATAAGCGCTATCTATCCATTGAAGAGGTTTTAATAATGTAGAAAATTTTACATGATTTTTAGGATAGCGTTCTGATGCCGAGGATTCATTTTTGACAGGCTCCCGTTGGTAGTAATTTGACAAGTCGACCATTTTTAAATTGTTTCGTTTTCGATGAGCAGGTGATTGACTTTGTTCATACCACCCATTCATCAGACAGGTATTATATATTATCAAGTTAAGGTAAATTAAGGAGTTTTCCATATTTCAATATGCAATACCTCTTCAAAGGTTTTTGTTATAAGTAAGTGCTTCAAGATTACTAAACTCAATATATTAAATGTTGGAGAGAGGCAATCCTTTATCAAATCCAGGATCATCCAATTATTTTAAAGTAGATAAGTAATATAAATTATAAATAATTCCCTATTTATTGTTGGAGTGTGTTACATTTACAAATCTTCGTTATAAATACAAACAATGCTTCGTAATAAACTATTAATCAGTACACTTATATGCATTCTGCTCTTTTGCTTTTCAGTCGATGGATTTGCTCAAAACCGTTTTGGAGTTAAAGGTGGGATGAATTTTTCAGGCTTCCGTCGAACGCCCGAAACGAAATTCAGTTACCAGGCAGGTCTTGCCGGCAAAAAGTACATTGGCAACCTCGGTTGGTTTCTCCAACCCGAAGTATTTTACAGCAGGGAAGGAAACCTTAATCAGCCACTCGAGTTTATCAATGTACCTGTAATTTTAGGTTTTGACTTTGGCGACAATTTTAATGTACACACCGGACTACAGGCCGGATTTCTTGTGGGCACCCAGGGAGACCCTGACAATGATTATCATAACGTAAATGCAGTGATGAACTTTGGTTTTGAATTTTATACATTTAAGAAAACGAGTATTGGCTTTCGGTTTGATTACGGACTTTATGATTTCGAAAAGGAAACGGGTACTTCGGTAACTTATACTTTTGAAGTTTATCTGATTGGTTGGTTCATCCAATAATTAGTTTCAGACAAATCCTTGTACGGAACATATCCAATATACAGTTATGGCAACTGATCAGAATCCCAGGGTTCTCCGCATTGTAATATTTGACAGGGCTGATGCAATTCGGCAGCAAAACGGGCAAACTCAGTCGGGTCTGTTGTGTTGAATGTAAACATATCATAATGACAGGGGATTACCAGCCTGGCTCCGATCTCCAACCCCAGCTTTGCCGCTTCTTTGCTATCCAGGTTACCGGCCACTTTGCGTTCTGGTTTATTGCCGTTAATCGGGAGCATAGCCACATGGATTCCAAAAGGTCGTAAAATATCTTCCATCCCACCGTACCAAAGCGTATCACCACTGTGATATATTTTCCAGGGGCCGAATTCTACGACATAACCCATATACAGGCACTGACCTTTTGAATTTTTATCCAACAGATTATGGGCGGCCGGGACTCCATGAAATGTAAAATGACCCACTGACACTTTCTCTTTATCGTTTAAACCAATAGGATATTCCCGGTCACATTGCAATCGGTCGGAAACGAAATCACGATTGGCTTCTGGAATGATCAACTGCATTTTTGGGTTAGCCTTCATCAGGGGCTGGAGGGTTTCTGCATCCAGATGATCGGTATGATTGTGGCTGGAAGTTACCACATCGATAAAATCGAGATGCGAGGGCCGGACCACCAATTCCGTCATGCGAATGTGTGGTTTTTCGGTGAGGGCATATTTATGAGTTAAAGAATCGGAAAGATAAGGATCCATTAATAAATACTGTCCCCTCCAGTGAATCAGAAATCCGCTTTGCCCCAGCCACCAAAGGTGAAACCTGTACTGGTCCTTTTCAACCTTTTTTATATTATCCAATAAAGCCTGGTCTTTTAGATATGCAGTGATCACTTGATTTGTATTGATTAAATATTAATATCCTTTATAATAGTCCATTAGATTGTCTGACTTTTCTGCTCTTTTTTACTTTTTTCCTCCCCCAACCCCCTCTAAAGGGGGACATAAAAACACATTTTGAAGATGCTGAAAACTTCATAAAAAGAATTTTTCTAAAATTTTTATCCTATTTATAAATTAGAATAATGATTTGTGATTTAATTTTCCAATCTGTTAGTTATCGAAAAAATTAGATCTGCAGTTTTGATGTAATCAACTAATTCAAATTAAAATATTTTTGCTGTTATTCTATTAACCTAATATACCCTCAAGAGTATAATCTCATAATTTATCCCGAACAATTTTAGCCCCGGCTACCATATTTGCCAGTTTCTTTTTGGTCGCCCAGCGAGCCGTCTGGCTGAGGCCGCAATCAGGCGCAACCGATAATTTGTCTGCGGAAATGTACTCCAGACATTTTCGGATACGTGAAGCTACATCCTCCGCGGTTTCAATATAGTAGCTTTTTACGTCAATAACTCCAACTGCGACATCCACCTTCTTCGCAAATTCAGCAATCAATTCAATTTCGGCAAATTCACGGTTGGCCATTTCCACATGTATTTCATCCACTTTGAAATCCAGAAAATCGGGAAGCATGGGAGCGATACGACGAAAGCCAACCGGATGCCCTTTGTAATTTCCAAAACATAGATGTGTTGATAAGCGGCATTTACCCACAATTGGTTCTACCGTCCGGTTGAAAATATCTACAAATCTTTTAGTGTCCTCCTTATAAGCGTAACAACTCATGGAAGGCTCATCAACTGTTATCTCGGTACACCTTGCGGCAACAAGATCTTCAAGTTCTTGCCGTACCAGGGGTAGTAATGCTTCAGTAATAGCATATCGATCGGTATATTGATGATTGGGCACGAGTCGTCCGCTTAATGTAAAAGGGCCTGGGATGCTCGCTTTTAGTACGGGTCCGGAGGGTGCCAGTCGTTGTAACCGCTGAAACTCCGATACAGCGCCCAATCCCTGAGGCGCGGTTAACTCTTCAACAATTTCATGTTTGCCCCGTTGGTCGTGTGCCGGAGGCCCCCACAGGCGAGGCGATACGGATTCTTTTTTAATACCTTGTATGAAACCATAAAAAGACAAATTAAAATCGAGACGGGTTTGCTCGCCATCTGTGATAACATCCAGTCCGGATGAAACCTGGTCATGAATGGCCGCAATCACGGCATCATCAATCATCTCATCAATATCGGTACTCCCGAAACGTTCCAGATTTTGAGAAGCGAACTCCAGCCAGGCCGGAAAGGGATAACTGCCAATGACTGTGGTACGAATAGGTTGGTCTTTCATTGTGTAGGTTTAAATTGAATTAAACAATCGCATTAATTTATTGTCTTTCTCACTTTCCAACATCCTGGTACAATTTGGCCAAGCGATGGGCGTGTTCATCATAAGCGCTTTCAAAAAGTGCTACCGCCCGTTCGGTACCAACCACTGCGGCCCCACTCAAAACTTTGGGAGGATGTCCGGCCTCTGTCAGCAAACGGGCAACCTCTGCTTTAATGCAGTTAATGATCGCGACACCTCCTACCGTGGAACCGGGGGCCACCGGGGTATCCAGTCCCGGTACCTGTATCATAGCATCCCCTGCCGGCGCTCCGGTGTCCAGGACAAGGTCGGCAAAATCCGTTAACTTCCTGCCATCATCTCTTTTGCTATCAGTTTTCAGTAAGTGTTCTTTGGTGATCAAAGCAACCACTTTGATACCCTTTTTTTGAAACAATTCCGCTATTTCGGTCGGTACTACATTACAACCACTTGAAGAAATGACAAGAGCGCTGTCCTGCGGGGTAAGAGCGAAATTGCGAAGGATTCGTTCGGCAAACCCCGGTACATTTTCCAGGAACATTGCCTGCCTTTGACCGTTGGCTCCCACTACCAGATTGTGAAAGGTAAGTGATAACTCTACAATGGGATTAAATCCCGGAAAAGATCCGTAGCGGGGCCACATTTCCTCTACCATGATGCGACTATGGCCTGATCCGAAAACCTGCACCATACGACCGGCCAGAATAGAATCAGCAAACCATTGGGCAGAGGTCTGCATTTTTTCCTTTTGTTGGGCCACAATATCTATAATATGGTGGCACTTACCAAGATAGTCGTTGATTACAGACATGAGAATAAAGATTTCATTATTAGATATAAAAATTAAAGTTCAATGACCGGCAGATTGTGTTTTGGCATACAAGGCCGCACCAATAGCCCCGGCATAGTCTTGAAATTGAGCCAATTTGATAGGAGTCTTCCGGCCGGCAGGCCGCCATTCATACAGCTCCATAAATGAAGATAGTGGTTGAAGCAAATGATCCCCTGCTTTCGTAATACCCCCCGCCAGTATAAACAACTCCGGGCTAAAGGCATTGCAAAAAGATACAATCCCCAGGGCTAATTTGCGTATAGTTGTAAGCCATAAATATGTAGACCATGGTTCACCGGTTTTGTATGCGTTCACCAAATCAAAGGTAGTAGAAAAACGTCCCAAGGACCGTTTGTTCAAAGTACCTTCCCCGAGCGCATCTTCCAAACTACCGGCAATACCGGTGATATCGGGTATTTCACTGCTGGCCTCGATCGTTACATGGCCCAAATGACCGGCTCTTTGTAAGAAACCCTGGTACAATTGACCGTTGATTAATAAACCTCCGCCTACCCCGGTCCCCAGAGTGAGCATTACAATATTGCGAACGCCTTTCCCTATTCCCCACTGCGACTCTGCCCAAAGAGCGGCATGCGCATCATTTAATACAACCACATCTTCATTTAGATAACCTGACCAATCGAAGTTTTCCAACCCATTTAAACGTCCGGGAGGCATATAAGCAATGGTATGGTTATCATTATCAGCGATCCCGGGTGCAGATAAGCCAACAATGGCAACCCGCTTATCGGATTTTTGTTTCAATTCATTCATTACTCCTGCAACTGTTTGTTGCCAATCTTCCCTCCCGTCCTCTGTATTCCGTGTTAACTTATACACTACTTTCTCATCACGAATTATCACCCCTTTTACGTGCGTGCCCCCGATATCAATCCCCAGGCTAATCCCTTCCATACGAACCATGAATTTGTCCTTCACTAATGCTCCACCCCCCATCTACCGTCAATACCTGCCCGGTTATAAACCTGGCCTGGTCAGATAACAATAAAGAGGCGGCCCCATCAAGATCCTGTGGATTGCCAATGCGTCCTCCATCCAGCGGTTGCTTGGTTTTAATGAACTTCAGGATGGTATTATCCCGGGCAGCACGTTCGGCCATAGGAGTTTCAACCAGGGCCGGGGCAATTACATTTACCCGGATGTTTTCTTTCGCATAGGTTGCTGCAACAGATTTGCTAAAACCAATGATGGCTGATTTGGCAGTGGCATAGGCATGAGTGTTAAAATAGGCAGGTGAAGGGGAAAAGCCCAAAACCGAACCCATATTTAGTATTGCCCCACCTTGCTCTTGTTGCCTGAAAGTACGTATAGCTGCCCGATTGGAAAGCATAATGGAAGTAAGATTGAGTTGTAATGTTGCGCCCCATCCTTCCAGAGTCATTTCGTGCAACGGGCCATCCCCGTGCTTACGGCCACTACCCCCGGCTACATGGTAAAGGCAGTCAAACAACCCCCATTTTTTTAAGCATACATCAATAGCTTCTTCAGCAGATCCTTCAACCATAGCATCGCAACTCAACGCCAATCCCTGGTCGCCTAGCTGTTTTTGAGCGGCTGTACAGGATTTTTGATTTCTTCCTGTCACCACTACCCTTGCGCCTTGTTTTACAAAAGCCAGCGCCGACGACAATCCCAGACCGGTCGTGCCCCCAACTACAAGTATGTTCTTCCCGGATAGCATCAAACTACTTTTTCTGAAATATCTCCTGATTTTTTGTTTTTAATAATTACTTTTTTTCTACCATCGGTCAATAGTTCTTCTTTAATCAGGTAATGCTCCGAATCGTAATCCTTCAATGTAATCTGGTCTTGTAAACCCGTTTGACCCCTCCAGATATCTAATTTTACCGGTTCCCACTTTTTGGATTTAGCAGACCGGTAGCAGGCATCCATAATTGTATTAACGATGTATCCGTCATAGAAACTTTCCTTGGGTTTGGATCCTTTTTCCATGGCATTAAACATATCTGAAAACATATCGGTGTAACCCAATTCGTGAACTTCATCCCCTACAGGAAACAACCAGCCTGTATCACTCTCGGTTTTTTCCGAAACATATCCACCCAAACCCACATCGGTAAACATTTCGAAACCGGTACGTAAGAAATGATCGGTGCGAATATTACCTTCAGTACCTGCTACTTCATCGCGTAAGTCCATTCCACCCCGATAGGTCCAGCTTACCTCAAATTGACTGATGGCTCCGTTCTCATATTTTACCAATCCGATGGCTGTGTCTTCGGCTTCGATAGGCTTCACCTGGGTAGCTGCCCAGCACATGACTTCTACAGGTTTAATATCTTTACCAATATAATTGCGTCCAATCTCAATACAGTGACATCCGAGATCGATAATGGCCCCTCCACCTGATATTTTGGGGTCCCAAAACCAATCGCTGTGGGGGCCGGGGTGGGCTTCCCGGGAACGCGTCCACAATATTTTACCCAGCGCTCCATTTTGTACAGACTTTAACGCTTTCATAGTTTTTGGGGTATAAGCAAGGTCTTCAAGGTAGCCATGAAATACACCGGACTTTTCGACAGCTTCCAGCATATTCTTTGCTTCAGTAGCGGTTCGGCCTAAGGGTTTGGTACATAACACCGCTTTACCGGCCCTGGCTGCTAAGGATACTGCTTCCTCATGCAGGTCATTAGGCAGTCCGATCACCACTACCTCCGTATCGGGGTCCTGGATAGCAAGGGTCATATCCGTATAAGTCCTGGAGATACCCCATTGTTGGGCAAAGACCCGGGCGCGTTCATCAGTACGGGAATAAATTGCATGTACCCGGTCACGGGACCGTTGACCATGCAAACACATGGTGTAAAAGGTACCAATAAGGCCGGTACCTAACATGGCTATTTTTTGTGACTTCATAGGTTCTACAAGTAGAGTGATCTTTTAAAACATTGCTTACCCAAATATATCACAAATCCATAAAGAAATACCCTACCTGGCAACTCCGGTTCCGGTAGTTCCGTCTGGTATTTTGTCCGTTGGAGATTTGAAAAGTTTAACCCAAAATTGTCATTAGAGAATGACAATTTGACGAAAACCTTTGAATACTTGAAGTTCAAAGGTTTTGTCAGGGTTAACCCAGACATTGAAAATGTAAGAAAAATGTATTTTTTATAAACAACTTAACTTGTTGATTTTCAATCGTCTGCCGATGACGCGATGGTCACGGTCTGACATGCTGTGTATCGTCAGACACATTGTGCAAAAAGTTCTAATGAACTTTTTGGGTTTAACAATCATGCAGACCTGGGATTCGGAGCATAGCTAGTTTTAAAATCCTACCAGGCCACTTTCGCTTATTCCGTAGATACGAAAGAGAAATAATCGTAATAATTGAATATCACCAACAAAAAAGGCCAGCGAATAGCAGGTCTTTTTTTAAGTTATTGAATCAATTCAAATCAAGATGATACATTGATTATTGATCGTCATCATCGTCATCATCATGCTCTTCTTCATCTGCTTCCTGAGCCAATGCCATCATGTCCAGAGTTATCTCCGTGTCATTAAAAATATCCCCCTGCAGGACAATCTTGTTGTCAACAACAAGCATGGTAGCATGTACCACTGTTTCATAATCTTTGTTCGTTGCTTCACTATGGCCTTGCCATACCCCCCAGAAATGGACCCAATGTTCTCCATCAGCGTTGATAACACTTTCCCAGACCTGGGGATCAAAATTGTAAGAGGATACGGTTTCAAGTCCGTTTTTCATGTCTTCAACGTATTGTTGTACGGTGAATCCTTCTTTTGTAGTCCAGTTTTCGTTTATCCAGATGCGGGCTGTATCTGAGTAAAGTTCCGGATAAGCTTCCCAGTCTCCGGCCAGGTAGGCTTCAACTACTTTCTTCCCCAGATCAATATCGGAGGATTCTGTAAAGTACTGTTTTTGAACAGGGGCCATGCAGGACGCCATGATTAGTCCCAAACCGAGAACAATTAAATAAGAGATTTTCATAGTTTTAGTAGGTTGGTTTGATAAACAAGGTAGTGAAATTTTATTAGTAATAATAAAATAAGTGTGAATCGGAGGTTTTATGAACAAATGAAATGCTCCTTGCGAATTCATCCTTATACTTTGACTATTTTAACAAAAAGGTTGAATATGATAATCCTTTCAATTTATCTTTTTCAAACAATACAGGATTCGGTTACTAGTTTTTTCAATTCCCCAAACGTAGGTATTCTTGGATTATTTTTATAATCCGGTAAAACCATGCATTGTTTTGTCAATGCCTCAATCTCTGCTACCGGCATGTTGATGATGTGCGCCCTGCCGGACAGGCCAATTTTTGATAAGAAAGCTTCGATTACTTCCGTGCTTTTTGCAGCGGCAATATCATCCGATAGCTCGTTTAAAGTCGGATCAATAATTTTCGCCATCCTTGAAAATTCAGGAACAGCGCTTGCGAAAGTGAATTTTGTAAATGCCGGGTAAACAATCGCCAAAGCTTCTCCGTGTGCAACATGCGGGTACATTCCCCCGATGGCCATACCCATTCCATGTGGTAACGTAACACCCGCATTGGCGATGCATAACCCCGCAAGGGTATCGGCCCATGCCATTTTTTCCCGCGCACCAATATCACCGGAGTTGGCCAATACCTTAGGCAAATTTTCGACAACAATGGCAATGGCCTCCCATGCCATCAATTCGCTATAAGCTCCTCTTCCCGGATGGATGGCACTTTCAAAAGTATGGCAGAAAACATCAAAGCCAGTACATGCCGTTACGAATTGTGGTAATGTTACCATTAGTTCCGGGTCTATAATGCAAACCCGGGGATAAAGGATGTTGTTGTACAAAGCAGACTTGTCCCTTTCCTGTGTATTGGTAATCACCGCCACCTGAGTTACCTGTGACCCGGTCCCGGAGGTGGTAGAAACGGCAATAACAGGCAATATATTTTTTGGATCGGGTTGGGGAGATTTATAAAACAAATAATCCCAGGATGTTCCTTCATGTGTGGCCTCAACGGATATGGCCTTTGCCGAATCCATCGCAGATCCACCCCCAAGGCCGATAACAACTTCAACTCCAAATTCCCGGGCCATGATGGCACCCCGCGTAATACTTTCAACAGTTGGGTTGGGAATTACCCCGTCATAATGTGCAACATCAACACCAGCATCATTCAGGTTTTTTATGACTTTTCGATACATTCCAGCCAAAGCCGAAGTGGCCATCGATGTGGTGACCAGCAACGCTTTTTTCCCATAACCTGAAGTAATTTCCGGTAATTCAGAAATTGTTCCACAACCAAATTTGATAATGGTGGATTGATGGAAATTAAAGTTTTTCATTTTCTAAATTTTTTTTAAATCGCCGTTTTCGTTAATATTTACCTAAAGATCGATGATCACTTTTAATGTCTTGTCGCTATTATTATCAATGAAATGATATGCATCAATGTATTCTTCAAAAGGGAAGTGTTTTGTAATCAGTGGGGCTGTAATAATTTTTCCGGAGTCAATTAACTGGACCGCTTCCTCGTAATCTTCATGTTTGTACATCATGGAGCCATAAATTTTCAACTCATGTTCGCCTACAAAGTACATATCCACCACAGGGTTTTTAGCGAATACGCCAAGAATTACCACTTCCCCGCCGTTTTCAACATTGGCGACCAGGGAATTGAGCGATGCCTGGGCGCCAACGGCTTCAAAACCCACTTGAAAACCTTCCTTACCAAAAAATTCCGGTAGTGCATCCTCTAAATTATTTTCACTGACATTCAGGGTGTAGTCAATCCCACACTCTTTTGCTTTATCTAATCGAAAGTCAATTAAATCAGTAATCAATACTTTTTTTGCTCCCCTTGCTTTGGCAAACTGAGCAACAAGGTTGCCTATGGTTCCTGCTCCTGCAACCACGATATTCTTCCCTTTGAGGTCGGAACATAAACCGGTGGAATGTGCTCCTACAGCGGAGGGTTCTATCAATGCTCCTTGCTCAAAAGTCATGGTATCCGGAAATGGGATGATCCGGTCTTCAACGGTAACAAAGTAATCCTGGGCCACTCCCGGTGCCTGGAAGCCCTGCACCTTCAATTCCTGGCAAGCATTGTATTGTCCTTTTTTACAAGGTCCGCATTTGCCACAAACCAATTGAGGCCTTGCTGTTGCTCGCATTCCGGGTTTCACTTTCGTCACCTTCGAGCCTACCACCTGAACTGTTGAGGAATATTCATGGCCCTGAACAACGGGGTAGGGAGTCGCGGGATGCTCCCCGTGGTACACATGGATATCCGTACCACAAACACCTATTTTTACTATCTTCAATAATATTTCATCGGGTTTCAAATCACCGGGTTCCGGAACTTCCCTGTGTTCAATTACTCCGGGAGTTGTCATTATAGCTTGCCTCATATCATCTTTATTAGAAAATAGCGTAAAGGATAATCAATGTCAGTATCAATACGCCTGCCCAGAATCTCACGTCTTTTACTCCTTCAAACTTACCCCTGGTAATCACCAATATGGGTTTATCCCAGGTGTATTTCTCAATAATAACAGGGTCAGGTTCGGGCGTGGCATAACTTACAATGAAATAAATTACAGTACAAATTACGAATAACCACCAGGCTTGCATCATGAATGGGATGCCCCATCCCTCGGTTATGAATTTTTGCCCGCTGATGGGTTCAAAATCAAAACAAAATGCAAGGATTCCCAGGATTAGCCCGGAAATCAACGTAACGACAGCGGCTTCTTGTGTTCCTCTTTTAGAGAACACACCAAACAGGAAGACAACAGCAACAGGTGGCGCAATAGCTGCGGCAATTTTATTGATGGCTTCAAAAATGCTTTCAAAATTATCTCCTTGTGTTGACCATGCCATGGCTAACAGCATCACCACAACAGATGCAATACGGCCAATTTTGATTTGTTTTTGGTCCGAGGTTTCCGGGTTGATCCGTTTCACAATATCTATTGCCACTAATGAGGCCGAACTATTCAGCGCTGCCGCGATGGTACTCATTAAAGCGGCAAGTAAAGTTGCTGCCATTAGTCCTTTCAATCCTATGGGAAGTAATTGATCCATAAGTACCGGAAGTGTTTGTTTGGTGTCGTCCCCGATGATATGCTGAAACAATGGATAGGCAAGTACCCCGGGTAGTATAAATATGAATACAGGTAAAATTTTTAAAAATCCAGCGAATATTGGTCCCATCTGGGCATCTCTTTTTGTTTTAGCACCGATCACCCGTTGTACTATGGTTTGATCAGAACACCAGTACCATAATCCCAAAACAGGATAACCGAGCAAGCAAGCATACCACGTGAGGCCAAGTTTATCCCCGTCTTCATGAAGTGCTGCAAGACTTTCATTGGTATGAAATACATCCAGTTGCCCGGGTTTTAACGCTGATGTTAACGCATCCAATGAAGTAATGCCCTGATCGGGCAATGCCATGATCGCGTAAATAGTAAGAATTACCGCCCCGATAATCAGAATGACAGTCTGAATACTTTCGGTAATGACTACTGCCTTTAATCCGCCAAGTACAGTATATATAGCTGTAATGATCGAAATCACCAGTATCGAAGTGAACACATCTACACCAAAGAAGGCTTCGAATACAGCAGCTCCTGCGTAAAGGCTCATGCCAATATGTACAAACAGCGCTCCAATAATAGCAATAACCGCCAGGATGGTCCGTGCGTTTGGATGATACCTTCGTTCCATGAATTCAGGGAGTGTCGAAATCTTACTTTTAAAGTAAAATGGTGCAAATACTAAACCGAGCATGATCAGGGTAACCGCTGCAAGCCATTCAAAATTTCCCCAGACCAAACCGTCTTTATAACCACCTTCCGCCAAACCCACCAGGTGAATAGTAGAAATATTGGATGCGAAAAGGGAGGCTCCTATCAATCCCCATTTTAAATTTCTGCCGGCAATGAAATAACCATCGCTGGTCATTCTTTTGAGGTTGACGGATAGAATTCCAATGAGCAAAATCCCCAGGAGGTAAACGACGATGATGGCAAGGTCGATGGAGCTAATGGAAATATCCATTATGCTTCATTTAAGATATCAGTGGATGACTTATGGTACAATTTTATTTCCAAAAGTTGTACAGTTTCAATGAATGTAACAATACTTTCCATCCCTTCAAATTAACGATCTGGACCGGTGAAAAGCAAATTACATAAACAGACCCGATTAATTATCTGTAAATCCTGGTGCCTCATACCGCATTATTCAACCCGAAATTGTCATTAGAGAAATGACAATTTGACGAAAACATTTGAATACTATTGCAGTTCAAATGTTTTGTCAGGGTTAACCCAGACATTGAAAATGTAAGAAAAATGTATTTTTATAAACAACTTAACTTGTCGATTTTCAATCGTCTGCACCTTTGTGCAAAAAGTTCTAATGAACTTTTTGGGTTCAATCCATTATAATGCGTTCGAATGAATTTCCAACGAAAGAAAAATCAGCCATTTGACATGATTTTTCAACAAGCTGTTTCGGATCTTCTTACCTATGGATGCTTAAAGCTTCTATTATTTTATCCATAGTTCCAGACCTGTGGTTCACAGGGCTTTCGTTTTATTCAGGAAGGCATTTTCCTGACAGATCCTGTGGAATAGATGTATGTACTATGCTAAATCGGTAGTCTTGAATAAATACAATTTTGGACGTAAATAACACGCAGATTGAGAAAACTTTTGTCGATGCATAAATTTCAGTATTGATTGTTTGAAGACACAGCGATTTAATAAACTTAAACCCCGAAACAAGTATTATGCTACTTATTTCGATTTTTTTCCTAAATGATTTGACTAAATAACTCATTTATAGTACATTGGTTTTTACGCGGGTATTTTATTTTTATAATAATGTAAGTAATCTTACTTTTTTCATAATGTGACATCTTTTTTTAATCATTATATAACCACCATATTTCTAACTATATAACCACCATATTTCTAACATATTGAAAGTGTCTTAAATCAGAGGCACCATCAATTTTTTTAATGCTTGTTTAATCTTTTCCTAACAAAATGAACTCCAGAAATCGGTTTATCATATTAAGCCTGGTATTATTTGAATTTGTCTTTTTAAATGTAGTATTGCTTGTAATCTTTGTTTTAAGAATTCCTGGGTTTACATTTAGTGACAGTGCATTTTATAGCAGCCTGGCTCAGCTCTGTTTAATATACAATATGAGTTGGTTATTAATTATTCTATATATTCGGGAAAAAGGATTCTATTTCAATCCTGATTACAGTTATATAAAAAACTTCGTACTTTCTCTTTTTTTCTTTGTGGGATTTGCATCAACATTGGTTATGATATTTAAAATTGATTATTTTTCAAGACTAACCTTCATTTTACCAATATTCATTTTTTGCTATATAAATTTATTTGTTCATAGATTTTTATTAAAATATCTGAAGGAAAAGAGTGCTGCTGATCTTATCTCAAATGTATTATTGATAAGTTCAGGTAATGAATATCCCAAGCTTCTGGAATTTAAGAAAAACATTGTCCGGCAAGGTTACAGGATATTAGGCTATCTGGATGATGGTGAAAAAACAAAAACAAAGAATGAATCAGGGGTAAATATTATCGGCAATATAAATAACTTATCAAATATCTTAGATAATAATTCCGTTGATGAAATCTTTATTACACTATCCTCACTAAAAGAGGAGAAAATTAAATCAGCGATTAAAGTCGCTGACAACTATGGGGTTCGTGTAAAGTTGGTTCCTGAAAATCCAATTTTTATCGCTGAAAAATATAAAGCTGCTACGCTGGGGGATATTGCAGTTTTTCAGCTTCGTCAGTCTCCATTAGATGATTTCAGCAGCATGGTTTTAAAAAGATTATTTGATTTCTTGTTCGCACTGATAGTCATTGTTCTATTATCTCCTTTATTTTTATTGATAGGATTAATTATTTATTTAGACAATAGAGGGCCGATTTTTTATTCGCCACAACGAAAAGGTGAGGCTGGTGACACATTTAAATGTTACAAATTCAGAACCATGTCAGTTTGTGACAATCCTTTGGATGGTGCTAAATCGACTGTCCCAAATGACCCAAGAATAACTCCTATTGGTAAGATATTAAGAAAAAGTGATTTGGATGAGTTGCCACAGTTTTTTAATGTATTAAAAGGCGAAATGAGTGTGATCGGGCCTAGACCTCATAGGACTATTTTACAAGATGATTTTAGAAAAATTGTAAATGACTATATGGTAAGGAGTTATATTAAGCCAGGAATTACCGGGTGGGCACAGGTAAACGGATGGAGAGGTCCTACTGTAACGGATGAACAGAAAAAGCAACGCGTAAAACATGATCTCTGGTATATTGAAAATTGGAACTTTTGGTTAGACATTAAAATAATATTCTTAACTCTATTTGGAAGGCATCGAAAAAACGCTTTTTAAATTTTACATTTAAATTTTCGTTATAATCAATGTTATTTCTAATTACATTAGATGTCTTTTGCTCACCAACAAAGAATGGATCTTGCTTTGAACGTAACTTGCCGTCCACTCTAATTTAGCTGATTCAGAGGCAGGTCTTTTGTAAGTTAACTTAAATACTCAACTGCATTTAAATTTGTATTTTTGATAGGTTTGGTTGAGGTAAACAAACTTTATTTTAAAAATGAATAAATTATATACTTTCCTGATCCTTATTTCATTGTCAGCATGCTATTCCACAAAGAAGGTCAATTATATGCAGAGTGAAGAGGATGTACTTGTGTTTCCAACCAATCCGATTACTTATTTAGTGCAACCAAACGATATCCTGAATATCAAAGTTCAAAGCAGGGATGCTGAACAAGCTTCATTTTTCAATATTTCAACAGAAAATAGAAATATTCAAGCTAATCCGGCATCGTTGTTTCTAAGCGGTTATTCAGTAAATCAAGATGGCCTGGTTAATCTTCCGATTGTTGGCGAAATTAAAGTCAGCGGACTAACTATAGAACAAGTCAGAGAATTCATCCAAAGCGAAATAAACAAATATTTATTGGATGCTATTGTATTGGTAAAACTTACCAGTTTTAAAATATCAGTTCTGGGAGATGTAAAAGATCCGGGCACCAATTATGTTTATAATAATCAAGCAACAATATTTGAGGCATTAAGTGCTGCAGGTGATGCAAATTTATCTGGAAATCGCACAAATATAAGATTAATCAGACAGATTGATGGTGAATCTCATATCATAAAATTGGACTTAACTGATCCAAAAATAATTGAGTCGCCTTACTATTTCCTGATGCCTAATGATGTAATATATGTAGAATTTTCAAAAGAAAACATAATTAGAAACAATTTAGTTTTGATTACGGTATTATTAACTGCAATATCAACCAGTCTTTTGATATTGAATTTTATTCAGACGAACTGATCCCAACGGAAACCAAATGATTTGTAAGTATAAACGCATAATATTTCACAATACAAAATAAACATTCCTTAATTATCGATTGAACTATGTTTTTATAATATGATGAATATCTTTTCCGATAATTTATTAAACTTTCAAAGTCAACCAGTATAGCCTCAATTTCCCGAAGTAACTCTTTGATTTAAATTAGGTTATCAGTTTCATTTATTATTGACTTTTTTATTGTAAAATGCTAATTTAGCCAGTCCATGTAATGAAAATTAGACTGTACTCATTCGTCTTCTTGCTTCTGTTTGTAGCAATAGATAGCATCGGCCAGAACATTACCAGGGGTCCTTATATCCAAATGAATACCCCAACCAGTACCATTCTGCGATGGCGTACGAGTAACTCCACCGATAGCAAAGTCTGGTATGGTGACAGTCCGGGTAACCTTACACAGACCAAATCTGTTAGTGGTAGTCGCACTGATCATGAAATTCAAATTACAGGGCTGACACCAAATACTATTTATTATTATGCCGTAGGTAATGTCAGTGTGCAAATAGCAGGCGCAGATAGCAATCATTATTTTAAGACTTCTCCTAATCCTGGTTCCAGGGAAAGTTTTGATGTCTGGATTTTGGGGGATGTAGGTACAGCGAATCCGCATCAACGTTCTGTCAGAGATGGCTTTTACAGTCAGAATGATGGCCCTCATGCTGACCTGATATTGGCCCTGGGAGATAACGCTTATCCTGACGGCACTGATAGAGAATACCAATACGCCTGGTTTGAAGATATGTATGAGGCTAGTCTTATCAATTCTCCTCTTTGGTCAACCGTAGGCAATCACGATGTAATAGTGGCCAGCAGCGAAACTGAAACCGGCCCTTATTTCGATATCTTTAATTTCCCCAGGAATGGTGAAGCCGGTGGTTTGGCCTCCGGTACAGAGGCCTGGTATTCTTTTGATTATGCAAACGTTCATTTTGTTTGTCTAAATTCCGAGGATGTTGACCTCAAGAGCAGCGGACCAATGCTGACCTGGCTCGAAAAAGATCTGGCCTATACCACCCAGGATTGGATCGTAGCTTACTTTCATACGTCTCCTTATTATACTAACGGTATAATACGCAGGGAATTTTTACCCATCCTCGAGGCAGGTGGAGTTGATTTGGTTTTTTATGGCCATGTTCACAAATATAAACGATCATTTTTGATCAATGGGAGTTATGGTCCTGAAGGCAGCTTTGAGGCAGCAACGATGACCACCCAATCTGGTGATGGCCGCCTGGATGGCGATGGACCCTATGTCAAATCGGGAGTGCGAACCCCACGTAATGGCACCGTTTATGTTTTAACCGGGTCAGCGGGAGCACGATCAACGGATGACGACCCAAACGAATTCCAACCCTACTACTACAAAAGCCTTGGTTCCGTCAAAATGTCGGTATCAGGGGGTCAATTAGATGCAAAATTTATCGATGATCAGGGAACAGTCCTAGATTACTTCACAATGATTAAAGAACAACCGTGGGCGGGCATAGTTAATCCAGTAAATGGTTCGGTTCACTTCGCCGCACAAACGATTAATATAACAGCTAATGGTGCTGACCCCGATGGAACAGTCAGCCAGGTGGAGTTTTTCGTCGACGGCGTTTCGGTTGGTGTTGATCTTGCAGATCCATATATGGTAAATTGGACGCCAACCATGGAAAATTTCTATGAGATCCATGCCGTATTAACTGATAACGATGGAAACACTGCCATCTCCTCATCTGTAACGATTAATATCATATCACGCACTGGTTCCGTTGATATTCCCGTGAACTTCGGCAATAATGATGTAGAAGAACAACCCTCCGGAGACCTCAATTTCGGAAGCTGGGATCTGGAATTGACGAATGATGGAGGGGTTGAACAAATCATTGGTTTGCGTTTTAACAACGTCGCATTAACACCAAATTCCAATATTCTTAAAGCCTATGTGCAGTTTACCGTAGATGAAGTTACTACCGGTAATGTTTCTCTGCTAATAGAAGCTGAAGCTATTGATAATGCCCCTGCTTTTATCAGCACCGACTATAATGTTTCCAGACGCAGCCGTACCTCAGCCAATGTAGTCTGGAATCCGCCAGATTGGATTACTGAAGGTATGGCTTCCATTAGGCAACAAACAACTGATATTTCATCCGTTATCGGTGAAATTGTAGGCCGACCAGGGTGGATTGGCGGGAATTCCATAGTCATTATCATTACGGGTACTGGTAGAAGAACAGCTGAAGCCTACAATGGGGTTCCTGCCAGTGCCCCCAGATTGCACATCGAGTATAACAATACCTGCTTTAAAGTGGGTCAATCCTGCGACGATGGTGATGATTGCACTGAAAATGATGTGATTGATTCCGAATGCAAATGTACAGGTACTTTCATTGATTCAGATAACGATACTGTTTGCGACCTGAAGGATCTATGTCCCGGTTTTGATGATCTGGCTGATATAGATAAAGACAACTTGCCTGATGCCTGCGACCCCTGCCCCACTTCCGCTGATCATATCGATACTGATCTTAACGGCATCCCCGATAACTGCGAAACAGACAATCTACATGTTACAGTTAAACCCAACCCCTTTCAAAACGCTTTTTCCGTGTATATTTTTAGTCCCATTGAAGAAATTAAAGAGGTTAATATTCAGATAATGAACGTCTTAGGAAAAGTGATTAGTCAACAATCGGCTGTGCAACTTGAGCAAGAATATACTATTTCAGCTCTAAACAAATGGCCTGTTGGCCTTTATTTTATTTGGGTCCAAAGTGGTGATTATTCAAAAACACTCAAGGTTATTAAGCAATAAAACACATCAATTATTTTGCTCTTTCCCAGTTCGCTAGACTATTCATTATCACGTTCAGATTTTGTAAAGTCAGTAATATTATGAGTAAATTCTTTTAACTTACTACCCATTTTTAGGAGCATTCAACCATCAATGATTCTTTTTTTTGCATTTTGTTCTAATAAAGTGATGAATATCTGATCTTATAATTAATTGAACTTTCAAAATCTGCTTTCTTTTTAAATAGCACTGCTTCAATTTTTTGAAATTTGCACTTTAATTAAAATAGATTATCAGTCCCTTTTATTATTAAATTTTTTATTGTAATATGCTAATATACCCTAAATCATACCATGAATATAAAACTCATTTTCTAAACAATACATAGTAATTTTTTTAAAGTAACTTTTTAATTTAAATCAGATTAAAAGTTCCTTCTTTAATTATTTTTTTTATTATAATATGCTAATAGCGCTAAATCACGTTATGAAAATTAAATCTTACGCATTAGCACTCTTGCTTCTATTTTTAGCCATAGATGCCAGAGGCCAAAACATTATCAGGGGTCCTTACATCCAAATGAATACCCCTACAAGTACCATCCTCCGTTGGCGCACGGATAGCTCCACTGATAGTAAAGTTTGGTATGGTGACAGTCCGGGCAACCTAACACAGACCAAATCCCTTAGTGGTAGTCGCACGGAACATGAAATTCAAATTACGGGGCTGACACCAAATACTATTTACTTTTATGCAGTGGGTGATGCCATTGGGCAGATAGCAGGTGCAGATAGCGATCATTATTTTACGACTTCTCCTGTTCCCGGTTCAAGGGAAAATTTTGATGTCTGGATTTTAGGAGATGCAGGTACCGCTGATCTGGATCAACGTTCTGTCAGAGATGGCTTTTATAGTCAGAATGGTGGCCCTCATACAGACCTGATATTGGCCCTTGGAGATAACGCATATACTGACGGTACGGATAGCGAGTATCAATTTGCGTGGTTTGAAAATATGTATGAATCAACTCTTATTAATACACCTCTTTGGTCAACCGCAGGCAATCATGATGTGATTGTGGCTGACAGCGAAACCGAAACCGGACCTTATTATGATATTTTTAATTTCCCAAGAAATGGTGAAGCTGGAGGTTTGGCATCGGGTACGGAGGCATGGTATTCTTTTGATTATGCAAACGTTCACTTTGTATGTCTCAATTCCGAGGATGTTGACCTCACGAGCAGTGGACCAATGCTGACCTGGCTTGAAAACGATCTGGCAAATACAACCCAGGATTGGATTGTAGCTTACTTTCATAAACCTCCGTATTATTCCAGCACCTCGGTTCGAACAAATTTTTTACCAATCCTTGAGGCAGGTGGCGTTGATTTGGTTTTCTACGGCCATTCTCATAAATATAAACGGTCATTTTTGATCAATGGCAATTATGGCTCCGAAGGCACCTTTGACGCAGCAACGATGACTAACCAATCCGGTGATGGCCGCATTGACGGTGATGGACCTTATACCAAATCGGGAACAAAAATTCCGCGCGATGGTACCGTTTATGTATTAACGGGGTGCGCGGGACAAGGACCTGGTGATGACGATCCAAACCCATTCCAACCCTTTTATTACAAAAGCCTTGGTTCTGTTAAAATGACTGTATCAGGAGGTCAAATAGATACAAAATTTATCGACGATCAGGGAACAGTCCTTGATTACTTCACCATGACTAAAAATGAACCATGGGTGAGCATCACCAACCCGGAAAATGGTGATATTTACTTCTCATCACAAGCGATTACTATTACTGCTAATGGTTCTGACCCCGATGGAACAATCAGCCAGGTGGAGTTTTTCGTTGACGACTTTTCTGTTGGCGTTGATTTTTCAGCTCCCTATTCAGCAATTTGGACACCAATTATAGAGAAATCTTATGATATCCATTCCGTACTAACTGATAACGACGGAAACAATATCACTTCATTTACAACAACAATAAATGTCATCTCACAGGCCGGCACCTTAGATATTCAAATAGATAACAGTGGTGATGATGTTGAAGAATTGGCAACTGGAAATCCCAGTTTTGGAAGTTGGGATTTGGAAATGACCGATGATGGAGCCGGAGATCAAACGATTGGATTACGTTTTAATAATATTCCTCTACCAAAAAATACCGATATACAAAAAGCGTATGTGCAATTCACTGTAGATGAAGTTACTACCGGAAATATTTCTTTACTAATAGAAGGTGAAGCCAGAGATGATGCGCCTGTATTTACAAATTCCCAATATAATGTTTCCAACCGTAGCCGTACCACTGCGAATGCAGTGTGGAGTCCTCCGGACTGGAATACAAAAGACGCCGCCACCGTTGATCAACAAACAATCGATATTTCTTCTATAATCGAGGAAATTGTTGGCAGGCCAGGATGGTCTGGCGGAAATTCAATTGCCATTATTATCACCGGAACTGGCAAACGAACAGCCGAAGCATACGATGGGGTTCCCGCCAGCGCACCTCTATTACATATCGAATATGGAGATGCCCTATCCATAAATGATGTTACTGTAACCGAAGGCAACACAGGGACAATTAATGCCTTGTTCACTGTGTCTCTTTCTTCAGTTAGTTCTCAGCAAGTGAGTGTAGATTATTCGACGTCGGATGGTACCGCTAGTGCGGGCGATTATTTCTCCACATCAGGTACGCTGACTTTTGCACCGGGCACTACCACACAAACCATATCAGTTGTGGTAAATAGTGATGAAGACATCGAATTAAACGAAACCTTTTTTGTTAATCTGAACAATGCAGTGAATGCAAATATCACTGATTCACAAGGAACAGGTACAATTACAGATGATGATGTCCCATCCTCAGGTTCCCTGGATATTCAAATAGACAATGGAAGTGATGATGTCGAAGAATTGGCAACTGGAAACCCCAGTTTTGGAAGTTCGGATTTGGAAATGACAGATGATGGTGCCGGAAATCAAACTATTGGTTTACGTTTTAATAATATCTTCCTGCCAAAAAATGCGGATATTCAAAAAGCTTATGTGCAATTTACGGTAGATGAAGTTACTACCGGAAATATTTCTTTACTTATAGAAGGTGAAGACAGCGATAATGCACCTGTTTTTACAAATTCCCTGTATGATGTTTCCAGCCGTAGCCGAACCACTGCGAATGAAGCATGGAGTCCTCCGGACTGGAATACGAAAGATGTGGCCACCGTTGATCAGCAAACAACTGATATTTCATCTATAATCGAGGAAATTGCTGGCAGGCCAGGATGGGCGGTTGGTAATTCTATCGTTCTTATTATTACCGGAACAGGCAAACGAACAGCGGAATCTTACAACGGAGTTCCCGCCAGTGCACCTATTTTACATATTGAGTATGGAGATGTTACATCTGCCTTATCCATAGATGATGTAACAGTAGCCGAAGGCAACACAGGTACAGTCAATGCCGTGTTCACTGTATCACTTTCTTCAGCCAGTTCTCAGACGGCGAGTGTAGATTATGCGACGTCAGATGGTACCGCTGGTGCGCCGGGAGATTATATTTCCACTTCAGGTACACTGACTTTTGCACCGGGCACTACCACACAAACCATATCAGTTGTGGTAAACGGTGATGTGGTGGACGAATTAAACGAAACCTTTTTAGTTGATCTGAGCAATGCCGTGAACGCAAGCATCACTGATTCACAAGGAGTAGGGACGATTACTGATGATGATGTCCCGCCATCCTTATCAATAGACGATGTGATGGTGGTCGAAAGCAATGCCGAGACGGTCAATTCCGTGTTCACGGTGGTACTTTCTTCAGCCAGTGCACTGTCTGTGAGTGTGGATTATACTTCCCTGGATGGCACCGCCGTTGCCCCGATTGATTACACTTCTACTTCCGGTACGCTGAGCTTTGCCCCCGGTATTATGTCACAAACCATTACGGTAGTTGTAAATGGCGATGTGCTGGACGAACCCGATGAATCGTTTTTCGTCGACCTGACAAATGCCGCCAACGCAACAATCGCCGACAACCAGGGG
>SDBV01002924.1_pt1 | contig 25488 bp, 15 predicted proteins | sample 2277081 | NCBI WGS metagenome assembly SDBV01 (sample SAMN10402039, study PRJNA504765) | marine sediment metagenome | isolation source: marine sediment core GS10_PC15, 223 cmbsf | place: Arctic Ocean: Southern Knipovich Ridge | collected 2010 | reverse complement strand
GGTACAATAGACGAAAATCAAATAGCAGGGGACTCTTATTTCAAAGATTAGTTGAACAAGCAGTAACGCATGAACCTGTTGAATATAAACTAATTAAGCGTATGTAACATGTGCATACCCCAGAATATTTAATTATCAGGAGTTAATATAGAAATGACCTCAATTGAAATATTTACCCACTTAAACCTTAGCCATGAAAAGATTTAGTTTCTTGTTAATGATCGTTGCACTTTTTACCATTTCATCGGGTATTACAAATGCCCAGGTTAATTTAAAAAGATTAAAAAAAGAAGTAAAATCTACCGTGGCCTCTCCAGAAACTAATAAGGAAGAACCAGCCCAAAAGCAAAATGCCGTTGTAGTAAATGAAAATGATCCTGCACCCCAGCAGTCCCCTAAAATTATTTTTGTTGTGAAATCCGGCAGTAATAAAAATGATGGTTCAAAGGAAGCTCCTATGAAAAACATCGATAAAGCTATTGAAAAAGCTGCCCCCGGTGATGAAATAAGAATTGCGCAGGGCACTTATATGGGTACTTTTAATATTGGATATCTTGAGTCTGATAAACCTGTAAAAATATATGGCAGTTGGGACGACCAATTTAATGAGCAGGATATTGTTAACCATCCGACTGTCTTCCAGCCCGATAATGAAAGTGGAGGTAAGTCAAGGAAAGCCCTTCTAAGGTTCACAAAGGACGTAGCTGGAACTGTAGTGGATGGGATAGTATGGGAAATGGGAGAAAGGAATGTTTATGATGAAAAGGACGGAGTTGTTGAAGGTGTTGATGGTGGAAGAATGAAAAGTTCTACAGAAGGAGCTCCCGGTATGAACAGTACGGTTGAGGAACCTGCTCTGTCATTTGTCAGCGCTACCACCGGAGGTGATGTTACCGTACAGAATTGCGTTTTTGTCAATTGTTCCAATTTTGCAATACAGGCAGGGCATCGAAGTGGAACATTCAAAGTAATAAACAATGTTTTTGTGGCAAGCAGAATGGCTGCTATCGAAATTTATGGTACCTGTGCCGGTAGTAATCAGCAGAAAGATATGATTGCATGTGGAGATGTTGAGATAGCCTATAATACAATTCTCTTTACCTGGAGCAGGTTAAAGGACTTCCTTGATATGGGATATGGTGTTAGAATAATGACCAAATGCACCTATAATATTCATAATAACATTATTGGTGCCAGTATTATGGGGGGAATTGACAACAGCCGGTTCAGTAAGGATGAATTCATTAAAATTGATAACAATATTATGTTTGGAAATAAGGGTGGGGATCTGTATTACACACCAGCAAGTAATACTAAACTGCAACTAACTGTAGATCAATTTGATGATTTGGAATTTGAAAGTGCAAGTGGCAATATTGGAGAGGCGCCTGAAATACCTGTTAATCAAGCCTACATGAAAGGTTTCTTTAGTGCAAGATATAGCGAAACTACCAGCTATGATCCCAATTCAGATCAAAATCAGTGGGCAAGAGCCTTGGGATTGAATCAACAGGGTACCATGAGTTCAAATGTGTCCATGTTTATGAATAAATACCCTTGGAAGGAATCCCTTAAACTTTTTGGAGCTTCTTCTGAAGCAGGCGCACAGCAGGCACATTAGAAATCACTCTCCCGGAATACACATGAATTATCTGTAGTCTTCATGCCAGAATTGTGTGCCAAAATACCTGCAGGAGTCAGTGGCAACTCTGGCAGCATTTCCCAGGGCAGTTTTTCCATCATTCCCTTGAGACAGGTAGTAGCAAAAAGCTCCATGCAGGACATCCCCGGCGCCGAGTGTATCAACGGCCTCAATTTGTTCCACCGGGATATATTCTTCATTCCCCAAGGTTGAAACTAAAATCGGATTTTCATTGTCTGTAATTCCCACGAATTCAATTCCGGCATTATGAAGATATGCCACCGTCTCTATTTGGCTAAACCCTGGTTTTTTGAAGTTTGTACTGCAAATGATATAATCAATTAAATCCAGGTAATCGTCTGTATCAGGTTTCCAGCTCCCTCCATCCATCACAATTTTCACACCGCTTGACCTTGCCTCGATTATCTTATTGCGTAATGCGGGATGCAAATAATGGCCATCCAACAATACAATTGAACTGTCTGCCAGACGCGTATCAGAATAATCCAGATTCAACGATTCTGTGGCTTTGGGCGGGTTAATTATTGTTCTTGATCCTGATTGAGGGTTTATCATTACGGATGATGCAGGAAATGTGTAATTATTACCTTCTATGATATCATGAATTGTCACCGAAAAGTTCTCCTTCATGAATTCCATTGCCTGTGCAGCCAGACTACTATTGCCAAAACAGGTTATTAACTGTGATGTTCCGCCAAGAATATTGTTTGTGATAGCAGCGTTCAATGCAGGTCCACCACATTGGAACAAATAATTTTTTGAAAATATCTTTGTATTCTCTGAAGGGAAGTCTTCAAGCAAATATGTGTGATCAACAGTCGAAAGCCCAATAAATATTACCCTGTTATTATTCATTCGGGCAAGATAAACATCTAATTTGAAATTTGGGACTAAAACCTATTTCTCGCCTGCCGTCGCAAATTTGAAGTAATTTATTTTGTGTAAACCATGTTTAATAAAACATAGTCTATGCTGCCTTCCTGCGAATGGCATGATGCACACATATTTCCCTTATTTGCAGCATTTTCATCAAACCTGGTCCTGTAATATGGAAGACCGTGTTCGCTTCCTTCGGTCACCTGCCCAAGGGAATCAGTATTATTATACCACTGAAATCCAACAGTTTCTTTTGCCAATTCATACAATTCCATGTCTGTATTGTTATCGTCTGCTCCCTCATCTTCACAGGAGGAAAACAGACTGGCGTTGAGAAGACATATTAAGAGGAGGGTAGAAGAAATAAGATCTATAAATCCTTAAAAGAACTAAATCATGAATAATAATCGAATATTGAAGGATTATCGGAATAAGTTTAGTCCAAATTATATATGGGAGTTGAGTGTAAAAATATAAAAAGACCTTATTGTCCTTTAATCTATTGTTGTAGCTTTGCACAAATTTGGAATATGCTATTACACAACCGGGTAAATAAAGAGGAGCTCAAGCGAAAATTATCTGAAGAGGTATTCAGCAGGAAGACAATTTCATTGTACCGGTATTTTGAAATTATTGACCCTCTTGAATACCGCAATGATCTGTATAAGAAATGGTCAACCCTAAACTGTTTTGGACGAATCTATGTAGCGCATGAAGGGATAAACGCGCAGATGAGTGTACCTGAAAACAACCTTCCTCAATTTCTGGATCAACTAAATGAGATAAGAGGATTAAAGGATATCCCCATCAAATATGCAATTGAGGATGATGGCAAATCATTTTATAAACTCACCATCAAAGTCAGAGAAAAGATCGTAGCCGACGGTTTTGGGAAAGACGATTATGATTTCACCAATGTCGGAACGCATCTGACCGCCCTGGAATTTCACCAGATGAGTGAAGGTCCGGATACGCTTGTGGTGGATATGAGAAATCACTATGAATATGAGGTAGGGCATTTTTTGAATGCTCATCATCCCAACGCAGGTACCTTTAGAGACGCGATCAGAATGGCAGCTGACGCACTTTCAGAAGAGAAAGAGAAAAATGTCCTGCTTTATTGCACCGGCGGGATTCGCTGTGAAAAAGCCAGCGCCTATTTTAAGCACCGTGGATTTAAGAATGTGTATCAGCTGCACGGAGGAATCATTGAATATGCACAGCATGTAAAGCACCTGGAAGTTGACTCTAAGTTCACCGGGAAAAACTTCGTTTTTGACGATCGTCTTGGCGAATCTGTGGACGGGAAAATCATTGCCAATTGTCATCAATGTGGTAAACCCAGCGATACCCATACCAACTGTGCAAACGACGACTGCCATCAACTCTTCATACAATGTGAGGCATGTAAATCCAAATATGGGGGATGTTGTTCAGTTGAATGTCAGGAATACCCTGAACTAAAACACAACCATTACAGCAAAAGTAAAATCTACAACAGGATCGGCCTGCAACAAGAATCAAGATGAATTTCTGGAGGCAATTACCAAAACCATTCTTTGCCCTTGCACCCATGGAGGATGTGACCGACACCGTTTTCCGGGAGTTGATTGCATCCATTTCTTCCCCTGATAAATTACATGTTGTATTTACAGAATTTATGTCGGTGGAGGGTTTTCTTCATGACAGGGGAAAAGAAAAGGTCAGCCACCGCCTCTTTGTTTCCCGTAAGGAAAGAGAAATATTGAAAGCCAGGGGAATAAAACTCGTGGCTCAAATCTGGGGATCCGATCCGGAGATGTTTCTTAATTCCAGCCGGCTGATAGTGGACCAGTATGAATTCGACGGAATTGATATCAATATGGGATGCCCGGTAAAGAAAATTGTGAAGAAGAGCGCATGCAGTGCCTTGATAAAATCTCCCGAACTGGCCAGGGAAATAGTGATTGCGACAAAGGAGGGTAGTGGACTGCCAGTATCTGTCAAAACCCGTATTGGATTTAATGAAGTAGAGACCGAGAACTGGATCGGGAAACTCCTTGGGGTAAATCCTGCTGCAATTACGATTCACGGGCGCACTCAAAAGATGAGGTCAAAGGGCCTGGCGGACTGGAACGAAGTTCTAAAAGCAGTTCAGCTGAGAGATTCCCTGAATTCTGATACACTGATTCTGGGTAATGGTGACGTATCGAATTACAAAGAGGGACTGGATAGATCAGCAACCTTCAGGACGGACGGGATTATGGTTGGTAGAGGTATTTTCGGGAATCCGGCATTTTTCGCAGATTCAGAAATCACGGATCTTCATCAAAGAATTCAACTTCTTAAAAAACATCTCATACACTTTGCCGATGAATGGGAAGGAATGAAGAGCTACTCCCTTCTGAAAAGATTTTTCAAAATATACATTCACTCCTTCCAGGACGCAACTTCATTGCGAGCCAGGTTGATGAACACCAATAATTACCATGAAGGGATGCAGGTAATTGAAGAGTTTGAAGCCACCTTTTAAAGAGTTGCTTTATTGATGAACTTCTGTACACGTTTACCCGTGTGAACCTCAGTAGTATATATGTTGCCCCTGGAATCCACTGCCATACTGTGGGCCCAGATGAACTGACCGGCATAACGTCCGATCCTGCCAAAATGTCCAGCTACCTTCAAGTTCTCACGACGTAATACCCAGATACATTGGTTTGTACCGTCGATAGTATAGATATATGTCTGCTGAGGATCATGAGAAAAATCAATATCCCATGCAGAACCATTTCCCAATGAACTCCCGGCAATAATCACTTCCTGGACAAACCTGCCATCTTTTTGAAAGACCTGGATACGGTCGTTGCGTCTATCGCAAACATAGACAAGACCATCATTAGAAATCCGAACCGCATGCACCGGACTTCCAAACTGATCGGAAGGAGACTTGTTCGGGTCATAAGGATCTCGGGGAGAATCGTCCGGTATCTTGCCATAGGCTCCCCAATGGCGCAGATATTTTCCATTATTGGCATCGAAAATAATGATACGACGGTTGAGATAGCCATCGGCAATATAGACTTCGTTAGTAATTGGATCTACATCGAACTCAGCAGGTGCACCCAGTAGCTTTGTGTCGTTGCTTCCACCGGTTTTCCCGGCTTTCCCGATTTGAAGTAGGAATGTACCATCCGGACGGAATTTTAAAACCTGATGGTCATCAGGCCCACTTCCTCCAATCCATACATTGTCTTCATAATCGAGGAAAATTCCGTGCGGTTTTTCCGGCCACTCGAAGCCCTCACCTTGACCGCCCCAGGCCTGGACGACTTTTCCTTCTACATCAAACTCTATAATTGGCGGGGCAGGGACATAGGGAAGTCCCGTTGTAAGATCCCCGGTTTGCACAGCTTCTTCTGCTCCAAGGCTACTTGGTCGATGAATAATCCAAACATGATTTTTTGAATCAGCTGCAACACCTGCAACCTGCCCTATCAGCCAGTTGTTTGGTAGAGGTTCTGGCCAAAATGGATCCACTTTGAACACTGGAATTGAGTCTTCATATTCACCAGAAGTTTCGTTCTCGCTCTGTCTCATACACCCAACTGAAAATGAAACAAGCAATAATAATAAGGGAATTAAAGATGAGTAATTAAGTTTTTTCATGTCATCCATCTTTGGTTTTTACAATCAGTAATGTATGCAAATATTAATTATTCTGTTACAGTATCGTAATTCTCAATAATAAAAATCCCTAACTCATGAAAACTACCAGCTTTTTGTTAAAGAATTATTTTTTTCTCAAGCACATAGGGAGCCCGGTTAGGGGTAACATACTTAGCCGAGATGGTAATTGCACTATGAAAATCAGAATCATTAAAACCAATTTCCCCCTTGCCATCACGAATTCCACATGGTGATACCTTTGCGTCAAAGAATTTTCCTTCGACAAGCTGGCCTTCATAGAAACGAACATTTTTATCAAAACCGGTGAAATAAAAGATCAATAATTTTTGTCTTTTATAATCACGATCATAAATTATCTCATATTTAAACTCCGGAAATTTTGTGACATTGCTTCCGTTCTGATGATATTCTAATAGTCCCGTACCTGGCATATCCTGTTTATAGGTTTGAAGGGTTTTTAATTTCCCATTCCTGTAATATCGCTTTTCCAACCCGTTAATTTTTCCTTCTGAATATTCTCTTGTTCTGTATAAGGTCCCATCTAAATAATACTTTTTTTCAATACCATTTTTTAAACCATTGATGTAGTTACATTCCGATGATAGTTTTCCATCCTCATAATAGATCTTTCCCAGGCCCTGCTTTAAACTGTCTTTTATGGAGAACTCAGCCTGTAGATTTCTTTTATAGTAGTGTTTGTCCAGACCTTCTTCATCAACATTATCTGCCGTTTCATTTTCGCTCTCAGTATTCGTCTCACCTTTTTGATTACATGAAAACAGCAGCACTAATAGGACAATAGTTGGGAAAAGGAATGATCTAAAACGCAAATAAATTCTTGAAATATTCATATTATTCATAGTTAAGTCCACAATGACTCTTCCAGACTATCTGTCCCTGTTCAACTCAGTCAGGATTTTTTTGTCCCGGCCATAAATGTCTCTGAAGAAGTAAATCATTCCGTCTTTGTCATTTTCATAGCAGGTCCAGTACATTATCATAACCGGCATGGGCTTTGACAGGTATACATTCTTCATTTCCTTAGTCTTAATTACCTCCGCAATTTTTTCACTGTCATAGCCTTTGTCACCCAGCAGTTGTTCAGCAAGTATGAAGGGATCCTTAACTCTCACACATCCATGGCTGAAAGCCCGGTCAGTTTTTTCAAAATATGATTTGGAAGGAGTATCGTGAAGGTAGACAGCATGCTTGTTCGGGAATATGAACTTGACCAGTCCCAGTGCATTATTTGGTCCTGGTTCCTGCCGGAGGGTAAAAGGAAATGAATTTTGTGAATACTGAGTGAAATCAACCGTAGAGGGATCGATTTCTTCCTTTCCCTTAAGCAGAGTAATGTTCCGGTTCTGGAGGTAATTTGGGTCTTTTTTTAGCTTGGGTAAAATTTCCTTTGAAGCGATGGAATAGGGAACTGTCCATGTGGGATTAAAAACGACATACTTAATATCGGAAGAAAAAACCGGTGTCTCGTGGAACTCTTTTCCCACTACAACCCGGCACTCATAATCAATATTCCTGTCCCTAAATAGGTAAAGACGGTAGTCGGCGATATTAACGAGTAAAAATTCCCCCGGAAGGTCATTATTGATCCACCGGCACCTTTCCATGTTGACCCTGATGATATCCAACCTCTCATCAAGGGAGACATTAAGGGCTTTGTATGTAGCTTTGCCGCAGATCCCATCAGCATCCAATCCATTAATCATTTGAAAATCCCTGATGGCCTCTTCCAGCTCTTCATCAAACTTCTCGTTCTCCGGATCACTGAACTCGAAGCCGTAGCTGGTAATATGATTTTTCAGGGCCTTGACAGCGGGTAAGGAATCACCAGGCCTTAATGCAATACCCGGATATTCTATCGGTTGAATATCCCCCCCTGCCTTCTGGATGGAATCCAGTTTAGCAAACCATCTGCGGAGTTTGCCATACATCGGAAGTTCAGGTCGTATGCGTGCGGCCACTTCCTTGAGCGTACCTGTCTCCAGTCGCTGGGTGAGCCTGAACTCCACATCGTCTGGCACAATCCTTTGACTGTAGTTCCAGTTGGGGTCTAAAGCCTCCGCGTTGACCTTTCCCTGGATCATATGAAAAGCGAAGGTAAGAATAGCATTGCTCATGATGATGTCCGCCATGGCATAGTCATCCATACTCACACGAACCCCTTCTTCCAGTTTTCGGCCATGCTCCCTGATATAATCAATATGATAATCCTCCGGGTTTAGTCCCTCGAAATAAGCACCCTCCAATAATTCAACCAGATCCTTCCTGTTCCTGGCATTGACCCAGACAGGTTGGTAATCAGCGTCTGAATATAATTTAGTAAGGACGGGGTTCCCGATGATTTTTTGTTTACTCAGCTTAATGCTGCCGGATCCTTCCAGTTGATCAATGTATTCCCTGATACCTTCCTGGACGGATTTTTCATCCTGAATCCTGGCTTTTGGTTTATTGGAATTATGGGATGGACTTACAAATTGTATTGGATAGATCAGGAATAAAACCAGGAATGTAAGGGTTGATTTTTTCATTTACGACTGCATTCTGATAAAGTGACAAGTTAGAAAACTCTAATTTATAATGCTCGAATTTTCCAAGTATCCTGATTCGGGGAAATAGATAAATAATAATGTCCCACCTTTAATCAGTTCAATTATTTCCTCATAATCCTCAGCGGGCAGGGCAGGGCAGCCAAAACTCCTTCCAAGTCTCCCGTGTTTTTTAATGAATGATTCTTCAGAATACCATGCGGAATGAATCACAATGGCCCGCTGCCTGGCTTTATCGTTGATGCCCTTCTCAAGACCGTCCAGTCTTAGTGAGAGGCCATGTTTCCCGTAATAAGTTTCTGCTGTCTTGTAGAAGCCCAAACTGCTTTGATTACTGTTGGGTTTATTGGAGAATTTCTCTGCCATCAGGCTACCGGTATTCTTGCCATGGGCTACATAATCCTGGTAGGTAACCTGCTTTGTTTCCAGGTCGATAAGGTAAAATCTCTTTTCGGTGGATGGCTTGCTGAAGTCCACAACGCTAATGATGTTATCATCCAGGCTGATTGAATCCTTCAATTCCGTCCATCCCCTGAAGGCAAGGTCAAACGCTTCAAATGACATGGACTCGTTTCCAATCTGCTCATAAATTTCCCTTGCATTGTTGGCTGATACCCCGGGATTGCTGGCTGAGCCAGGCAAGGGAAACACATATAGCATTAATATACAGACAATTATCCTCATTGCAATCAGACATTTGTAAGTATGAGGGCGTGCAAATACTATGCCTTTGTTTGATATCCAGTCAATTATAAAATACGTATATCCCCGGATCTTTCATTAGCAGCCGAATTGAGATGGTTTATTATTATTTACATACAAAAGTTGGCAATATGCAGTTTCTCTCTCAAATCGGTTTCATGTGGGTTTCACAACAGAGACCGGATACAATGAATTGGATAATTATTTGTAGATTGTAGTACTTTAGATCACTCTCTTTTTTATAATCAAATACCTATCAGAATATTTCAGGTGAATCTCAAATAACTACATATTTAACATGATGGTTTCGTTGATTCATCAATGAATTCTACTGTTATCAAAAACCCCTAATACCATGATAATTAGTAAGCCAACCAGATCAGTACTTGTTATTTTATTCATAATAGCAGGAATATTTACGGGTAAAATATACGCCAAACATGATTATGTCTTAACTGATCTCTCAGTGACATATGAGCATTGTGAAGGAACCGTAACGTTCAAATTTCTTGGGTATTATAATGTAACCGCAACAGAATCTGACAACGAATTTCATGCAGGGAAACTCTTTCTTACAGTGGGGAGCAATGAGGAAGTTCAAATAGGCAGTTTCGATCATGGGACGGGAGAATTCAACTATACCGGCGGTGGTCCTATATGGGATGATGACAATTATTATTCAAGAATACCACTGGGTTCTACATATCAAGACGTAGTAGCTTTTGAAGATCCCAATGATCCCAGATATTTTTACTGGATAATAACATATAAATTACTATCTCCCTTATACGACAACTCCTGGGGGGATAACGTTACTTTTAGAATTACCGGAAGTTGGAATGATACTGATCCTATCAATTTATCAAAATCAATTGCAACAACCCAAACAAGTCCCCCAACCGATCTTACAGCCTCTAACGATGAGTATTGCAACAGTGTATTGTTAAGCTGGAACAATCCGACGGATAATACATGTACATCCACGATGTATGAAACGGAGATATACCGGGACGGATCCTATCTTGCCGAAGTACCCTTTGACTCCGAAACATTTTCTGATTATTCAGCCGTCAAAGGTCAGACTTATGATTATAAGATCAGGGCAAAACTTAATACAAATAACTCGGGGTATAACAGGAGCAGTTTCACTCCTGTAACGCAGGGTAAACGAATCGGTCCCCTTGGTCCACCCTCAAGTTTTGCAGCATCCAACAATAACTGCGATGGACTTATTGATTTATCATGGCAATGGAACACTGCCAACCCGGAGAAGTTCCAGTACCGGAGAAGCCCGGTATCGGATTTCAGCTCAGGGGTATATACCTCGCCAGAGATCAACTCTGACCTGCGAAGCTTTGAAGATATTCCCCCGATAAAGAATTCGGTATATTACTTTGAGGTAAGAACCAAGAATGTATGTAATGATTGGAGTGCATGGTCAAGCACCGCCTCCGGCATTGCACCCTATCCCCCGGCTGCCCCCACCAATGTACTGGCAGTCGCAAGCACAAATGACGTCACCGTAACCTGGACGGATAATTCGGTTTCTGAAACAGGATTCATTATCGAAAGGTCAATGTATGGGGGAGGGGGAAGCTCCATCTTCGAAGTTGGGGCAAACGTTACCAGCTATGTAGACAATACAGCTGTAAATTGCCAGACATATTCGTATGAAGTAAAATCGAAAAACGATTGTCAGTCCAACGGCACACCCAGCGGTACACCTTCCGATTCCAAAATATACCCCGAGCTTGGCAATACATTCAGCGCATCCGATAAGTTAAAATGCTCAAAGGGATATTTTACTAACAGTGTGAAACTCGAATGGACAAACCAGAACAGCGGGCAGATTGATTTCTTTAAGATATACCGGAAGATATACGGAAGTTCAAATGATTCTGTCCTTATTACCTCGGAGAACTCCTCAACTGCGCTTTATAATGATGCAACGGCTGAGTCAGGCGTATATTACCAGTATTTCATAGAGGCGGAAGCTGATTGTGAAGGAGAGATCCTTAAATCCAACATATCCACGGATATTGGTTTCCGGAGTCCCACAGGAATTGTCAACGGACATATTGATTATACCGGGGGAATAGCAGTGAAGGGAGCAAAGGTCCTTGTTACAAAAACTTCCGGCTATCAGGGTACCTCGCTGGAATTCGATGGTATTAATGATTATGTTTCTTTTCCGCATAAGGCAATACTAAGCCCTGCTGGTAATATCACACTTGAAGCATGGATTCGGCCAGCCTCCACCAGCACCAATAATTACATCCTGAGCAAGGGGACAGCATACACATTATTACTAGACAACGAACAGCCCGTCTTCAGGCTCAACAATGGCGGACTGGACCTGAAATTTGCGGTTGACACGTTCCCACAGGATTACTGGAGGCATCTGGCAGTTACCTATGATGGTGACACGGTGAAACTATTTGTTAACGGAGCATTGAAAACCTCGCAACTTTATTCGACCCCTATAACCGCAAACGCTGATTCATTTTTGATCGGCTCCGATGCTGCCAGAACTAATTCTTTTGATGGGTATATTGACGAAGTAAGGGTATGGAACATAGAACGCACAGAAGACGAGATTGCCCGTGATTACCAGAGGATATTAAACGGTGATGAATTAGGATCGGCGGCTTCCTGGGGATTGGACGAGAGTGTTGGTGAGTTCATTTTCGACCGTTCAAAAGTAGGAACTGCATTTAATGAAAATCATGGATACCTGCAAAATGGTACGAGCTTTTCAACAGAAACACCCACTTCATTCCAGCTGGGATATGCTGGTATTACCGATGAAAACGGGGATTATACCATTTCCGGGATCAGGTATGCCCTGGCGGGGGAAAATTTCAAACTGACTCCTGTTTTGGGAACACATGAATTCTCGCCATCAAACAGGGTCATATACATCGGTGTGGGTTCGAATATCCATAACAACCAGGATTTTGAGGATATTTCTGCATTCAATGTTACAGGAAATGTCAGGTTTGCCGGCACCACCTGTCCCGTGAAGGGTATCATTCTTCAAATTGACGGACAGCCCGTAATAAAGAACGGACAGGTTATCATGACCGATGCTGACGGGAATTTCACCATAATGGTACCCATAGGGGAGCACCAGGTTTCAGTTACCAGAAGCGGACATACATTTTCACAAGGTGTATTCCCCCCTTCAGGGTACTGGGATTTCGAGGAGGATGTGGCAGGTATACAATTTATCGATTCTACATTGATCAGGGTTACTGGTAGGGTTGTCGGGGGACTTGAGCAGAAAGCTAAATCCCCGGTGTTGGGAAGGTGCAAAAATAATATTGGAAGTACCACCATAGAATTTGCCACCCAGAACGGATGTTATTCCAAATTTGTTAATACCGCTGATAGTTCTGGTCAGTATTACATTGAACTTCCCCCCATGAAATATATCATCCCGGATTTTGCAATTACATCTAACCCGGTAATATCATTCGAAAATAACGATCTGCTTGACCTTACCTATGGTATGCCTTTGCAAATAAAGATTGATACACTCTATTTTCCGGGTACGCAGATTATCAAAAGAATTGATTTCATAACATTTCATAATCAGTTGGATTTCATACAGATGGAAATACCACAGATGGAGGTGTTGAATGCTGACGGAACGGGCCCGTTTACGGGTGATCCAACATTTCAATATATATCATTAGATAAAACAGATACTACCATAATCGACCTTGCCCCCAATCCATTCCCCTTTCCTTTTTTCAGTCAGAATGTGATGTACTATGCCAGGCTGAAGGCATTCGAAGTTTATACGAATAAGGATGGCGGGACAGGTAATTGGGTACACGATACAGTTCCGGCCACTGAGGGTTTGATCACAATAAATAATGAATTATCCGATGAGAGCAGTACGGTAATCGAGATGACCGGGGGCGATACACTATATTCTTTCAGTGCTGGTAAACCGAATGTGCTTACCGATGCCAATCCACTCTTTGATTATACAAAAGTTTTCAGTGTACAGATGGAGATTGGAATCCATACTGTCGAATGGAAACCGCTTTCTGTTGCCAATGGTGAATTTTTCCGAGCCTATGTACTGGGTTCCAAATCGGCCGATGGGAACAGCTTTGTTACATTCGGACCCGAGGTGGTTGATTTCATACTGCGCGACCCCCCCGGTAGTGAAAGTTTTTCCAGCCTGGAAATCGGTACCACCTTTTCAGCGGCTGAAACCTTTAGTTTGGCGGGAGTCCTTTCTCACAGTGGGCAAATTGCCCTGAGAGGTGGGACCAAATTTATGGTAGGTTTCGGATTTACCACAGAGACCAAAGCTACCACAAGTGTAGTTGGAGGTTGGGACATAGAAGCCAAACTTGGCGTAATGGGTGAATTTGAACAGACATGGACCAACACGGAATATAAACAAAACCAGTGCCGATCCCGAACTGGTAGGGGCTCAGAGTGACCTGTTCATTGGAAAATCCAGGAATATGGAGTTCGGCCTGGCCAATTCTGTTATCATCACTGCCGAAGAAGTATATACACTTCCCGATATTGAAGAGGCAAATACCATCATTCCATATAATGGGATTAACTTCAGTATTGCCAGGCGAAAAACTTTAATGATCGTGCCGGGAGGATACGAGACCGGGTTTGTTTACAGCAGGCACCATATCGAGACCTACCTGATACCCAGCCTGGAACATTTAAGAAGCCAGTACTTCATAAATCAGCCTCTTAAGTACCAGTCACACCTTACGGAAGATGATGAGAACTATGGAACCAATAATGACGATCCGGTATGGGGAGATGACGTAAGCAGTGATGATCCTTATGCAACAGAATCTGTCGATTTTAATGGACAGAGTTACAGGTTTATAAAAGCAACCGATGAATCCATTGATTCCGTCAGGGTATTCAATCAACAGATCCGGCTGTGGAGGGAGGCATTGTACAATGATGAGATGGAAAAAATTACTGCCCTTGAAGAGGGTGAAGTGGAAAGGAATATTTCCATCAATGCAGGCCCGGTCTATGGTTATTCATCTTCCTATTCACATTCCGAAAGTGGAACGGTCTTCATCGAGTTCAATGCGAGCTGGTCCTGGTTGTATAACATTGAGGCTGAAATTGGAGGCGTTGGTACAGAATTAGAGCAGGGAATCACTATAGGTATAGAGATCGGGGCTTCTGTAACGGGTGGTTATGAAAGAGAGAAAGTCTTTAATTATGAGATATATGACCCGGATGTCGGCGACTATTTCACTGTGGATGTTTACGACAGCGAAGAAGGCAACGGCCCGATGTTCTACACCCGTGCAGGTCAGACCTGCTGTCCCTATGAAGCCGGATTTGTTTCCGAATACTACAATCCCGGGACCTACCTCAGCCTGCCGACATTACAGCGGGAAGTGCCTACACTGCTGGTGAATGGAAGTAAGGCAGCAAAAATAACCAATACACCGGCAGACCAGGCCGCAACTTTCGGTCTCTCGCTGGGAAATGCAAGCGAAAGCGATGATGATATGTCCTACATCATTAAGGTTTTGGAAGAAACCAATCCGGACGGTGCCATTGTCAAGATGGATGGTATACCTCTCTACAGGGAGATAATCGTTCCGGCAGGAACAGCTATCAACAAAACCCTGACGGTGGAAAAGGGTCCGGGCGATACCTATGAATATGACAGTATCCTGGTCCAGTTCCATTCACCATGCCAGTATTTCACCTATGACGATGATATTATTGACGAAGTATACATATCCGCGCATTTTATTCCCACATGTTCGGATATAAAGATTATAGATCCTGACAATCAGTGGGTGGTAAATAATTCATTCAATGATACCCTGAATACCATATTCGCTGATTACGATATCAATTATGCGGGATTGGAGGAAATTAAATTCTGGTATAAACCCTCCTCGCAGAGTAGCTGGATAGGATTGGAAACCTGGTATAAGGATACAACCGGAATGGATATTCCGGATCTGAATCTCATTTCAACCAGTGACATCTTTACACTGTATCAATGGGATCTCCAGCAACTTAACGATGGATATTATGATCTCAAGACCTCAGCCACCTGCACTCGAGCTGATAAGGAATCAGAGATATTCAGCGGTGTAATTGACAGGATTAATCCACATCCATTTGGCAATCCATCTCCGGCAGATGGAATTTTATCACCGAACGACGCGCTGATGATACAGTTCAATGAACCTGTTGACCTGGGATTAATCAACAGTTATAATTTCAGTATAACAGGTGTTTTGAACGGTACTGAGTTGCGTCATGACGGGGCACTCTATTTCGACGGCGTGGATGATTATGTTGAAATTGCTGAAGGCTTATCATTGAACGGTTCATTTTCGATGGAATTCTGGATAAAGCGTGATAATACCGGTGTGGAGACATTTATATCCCAGGGAATCAACGCGAATCAATGCATTTCAATAGGCTTTGATGCTTCTGACAGGATGCTATTTACCATTGCCGATATTTCAATGACCTCCAATATGGCATTTGACGATAAATGGCATCATGTAGTGTGCACGTACAATAAAGAAAGCAATACAGGAGAGATATTTTCTGATGGTGGACTGGATGTCTCGAATACCCTTCTGACAAGTTATGGGGAAGGAGGGAAGATTCTGGTGGGCAAAAGCTCAGTAACCGGTTCCGTGGAAAATTTCAAAGGATACATGCATGAGTTCCGTATCTGGAATAAGGCCCTGGACCTGGCTACTATAGTCGAGAGGATGAATAAGCAACTCTCGGGCAGGGAATTCAACCTGGTTGCCTGTTGGAGGATGGATGAGGCCAGCGGGAATATAAGCGCTGATATAGCCCGCCATCGGAATGCCGTATTACATGGTCCGGCCTGGGTTGTCGATCCTTCCGGCCGTGCACAGGAATTTGACGGTACAGAAGACAATATCGAGATCAACAGTGGTAGCTATGCTTTCACCAGGGAAATGGATTTTACCATTGAATACTGGTTTAAGGGAGATTCCCCAGCGGATACAGTTACATTTTTCTCCAATGGCCGGGCCGACAGGACAGATGCGAATCCTTCTTCATGGATGATCTTCGGAACGCCGGATAATCATATCAGGGTAATGAATGACAGCTTAGTGTTTGACGCAGTTACCCATAATTATTTTGACAATGAATGGCATCATTTTGCTCTGGTAGTGAGCCGGGTGGGAAATACCAACGCCTATATTGACGGGGACCTGCAAAATTCCACATCAAGCAGCCATTGGCTGGGACTTGGAGGCGCGAATATCTGGCTCGGAGCAAGGGGCTGGTTTACCGGTATTACTCCACAAAGCGATAAATATTTCTTCGGATTCATGGATGAGGTCAGGATATGGAACCTGGCACGCAAGCAGGAACAGATTGCCAGGGACCGTGTCAACAGGCTCTCAGGCGATGAGTACGGTCTCATTGCATATTATCCCTTTGAGAAGTATACAGAAGTAATGGGCGTATTGAGCCTGTCCGAAACCCTCGAGAATATTGTGGACGGTTCTGTTCCCGGTCTGAACGGTGATCCCGAATTCACAGCGGATGTTCCCACCATAAAACTGGAACGCCCCGTGCAGCAGGTACCCTACTCTTTTTCGGTCAATAATGATAAAATAATATTTACACCAACCATTGAACCGTATAGAATAGAAAATGTAACGCTTGATATTACGGCAATGGATGTCAAGGACCTCCAGGGCAATTCAATGGCCTCACCAAAAACCTGGATAGCATACATTGATCAGAACCAGCTTGCATGGCAAGACCAGGAACTCAGCTTCAAAAAAGAGGTGAACCGGGCTCTGACCTTCCAGGCGGATATTATAAATAGCGGTGGAGAGTTAAAAACATATAGTATCACAAATATGCCGGACTGGCTTGCCGTGGATTCCGAAAACGGGACTATTGCCCCGAACAGTACAAAGACAGTGAGTTTTGAGATTGATCCCTCTGTGAATATTGGAAATTATGAAGAGGCAGTTTACCTGAGCTCTGATTTCGGATATAATGAGTCGTTGATCCTGAAAATGAATATATCTGCTCAAGCTCCTGAATGGAAAGTAAATCCTGAAGATTTCCAGTTCTCCATGAATGTTATTGGCCAGATGAAGATCAATAATGTTTTCAGTTCGGATACTGCCGATATGCTGGCTGCGTTTGCAGATAATGAATGCAGGGGTATCGCGAAACTTAGATATATTGATGAGTATGACCTGTATGAAGTCTACTTAAGCATTTTCAGTGATGTGGAAAGTGGAGAAGATATAGAGTTCAGGATATGGAATGCCAGTGAGGGAATAATCCACCTGAATGTAGTACCGGAGTATTCATTTGCTTCCAACACAATTATGGGTACACCAGGAAGCCCTGTTGAGGTAAGTACTCTTGATGCCTACATGAGCGAAATATCAGTTCCACAGGGCTGGAAATGGATTTCCTTTAACCTTGGCAGTACAGATCTGTCGGATGTTAACCTCACATTATCTTCCGTCTCAGCCGAACAAGGCGACCTCGTGAAAGGGCAGACAGTGTTTGATAACTACAATCCTACGATTGGATGGCAGGGCTCGCTTTCAAATTCGGGTGGGTTCAATAATCATTCAATGTATATGGTAAAGATGTCAGACGATGACACGCTGACATATACCGGTGCCAGGCTCAATCCGGGCGATATCCAGATTCCATTGAATACAGGCTGGAACTGGATCGGATATACGCCTGCAGTAAATATTGAACTTAATGATGCATTCGGGAATTACACACCCGCCGGGGGTGATTTAATCAAAAGTCAATACGCATTCGCCATGTATGACTCGGTAATGGGCTGGCTTGGAGATCTGACATATTTAATTCCATGCCAGGGCTACATGTTCAATACCGAAAATGCAGCCGGCTACCTGGTTTACCCGGTAACAGGATTGTATAAGAGTGACCTGGTTTCCGAACAGGACAACAATGAAAATCTGGTTGAGGAGTGGAACATGGAAAGAGAAAAATATCAATACAACCTCTCACTCGTAGGGGATCTCAATCTAATGGAGGAGGAAGTGACAAATGATCATATCATTGGTGCCTTTGCCGGCGATCAGTGCAGAGGTATTGCAAAACCCTTATTGATTAAGGGAGAAATGCGATATTTCATTACTGTTTACGCAAATACCTCAAATGAGGTCATCCGGTTTAAATTGATGAAATTATCAACGGGAAAGGTTTTTGATATTAAGGAAGTAATCAGCTTTATTCCCAATGATATACATGGTATTATTGATCAGCCAATGCAGCTAAACATGAATAGTTTAAGCATTGAAACCCCGGTTGGGAATATAGAACTTTCAGTCAATCCAAATCCCACAAACTCCATGATCAATATTTGCCTTAACGGTCTGAATAATGCTTCCGGGTCAATCCTAAAGATTACAGACATTACAGGCAAGATCATCCATAATCAAATCTATGATGGGACTGATACATTTGACTTTTCGCCCTTTGGGAAAGGTATCTATTTTATCAGGGTTGAAACCGGAAAAGGAATATTTACCGAGAAAATAGTTGTCCAATAAAATGACTAAGATGATGCGAAAGATAAGACCGGACTTAATAAACAATAAACAGCTCCTGATATTCTGTTTAGTTGTAATGCTGGGGGCAAATGCGCTTGCCCAGCCCAGCTGGACTGTTGACCCCGGAAGTTATAGCAATAATATGACCATAACCGGTGCAATAAATCTAAACCATGAGGAAAGCAGGGATGCAGATGATATCATTGCAGCTTTTATTGACGGTAAATGCAGAGGTATTGCTCAGCCTGTATTGCAGGGAACTGTGGACAGATATATTGTTTACCTGATGGTGTACAGTAACGATGTAAGCGGGACCATACAATTCAAAGTATATGATGCCAGTACTGTCACCGAAGTAGATATTGATGTAACAATGGAATATACGGTCAACGGGATAGTTGGTTATACCGAAGGACCCTATATATGGTCTAGTCCCACAATAAGCAACAAAGCTGAGATACTTACCTTTTCTGTACCCGGACAGGTTGATACTACGGTTATTGATGAAAAGTCCATTTCCCTGATGATGCCTTATGGATCGGATATAACTGGTCTTGTCGCGGCATTCATCTCATCACCCGATGCAGCAATAAAAGTCAATGATGTAATTCAGACAAGTGGCATATCGGTCAATGATTTCAGTTCCCCGGTAAATTACCAGGTACAGTCGGCTGATGAAACAACAGAAAAAACATTCACAGTTAGCGTTATATATGCCAATGCAATCCCATCGGATATCTATCTGACTTCCAATGAGGTTGCTGAATCTGAAGGTTATGGCACCGTGATAGGCTTGCTGTCAACAGAAGATGCCAACCCGGATGACAGCCATTTATACAGTCTAGTCAGCGGAACAGGCGATACCGATAATGACAGCTTCCTTATATCAGGAAATGAATTGAGCGTGAATACAGAGATCGATTATGAGACAAAAGCCGGATACAGCATTCGTGTTCAGACGGACGATTACAATGGCGGGCAGTTTGAGAAGCAGATAGCAATTACTGTGATCGATGAACAGGAGATCATATTAAATGCAGTCAATGTGTTTTCTCCCAATAATGATGGCATAAATGATTACTGGATGCTTGAGAATAACCAGACGTTCAAGAGCTGTAATTTTTACATATTTAATAATATTGGGGAGATCATCTATGAAAGTACAGGGTATAATAACGATTGGGACGGAACTTATAAGGGAAGGCAGTTGCCGGTAAGTACTTACTTCTATATAATAAAATGCCCGAACTGTTCGAGCTGTAATTATTCAGGATCAATTTCAATAATCCGTTAGAGCCCCGTAGCATTAATGACACCCTTAACCAATAGCTAAGAAAATGAATAAGAAAAATCTGATATCATCTCTGGTATTATTGGCATTCTTTACCCAGGCAGGTATATCCCAATATATTCCCAATGATAATTTTCACCAGCTGAATCCGTTTTCGTTTAATCCTGCAGCCGCCGGCTTAAGGGGAAATGTAACAGCATTTCTGAACTACCGGGATCAATGGTCAGGGTTAAAAGGTGCTCCGGAAACTGTTAGTTTCGGGATGCATGGACTTGTTACAAGTGCAATGGGACTTGGACTTAATATCGGACAAACTAATATTGGAATATTCAAACAGTTTTCTGCCGATATGAGTTATTCATACAGGATCAGTATTGACGAGAGAAGCCAGTCACTTTCATTCGGTTTAAATTTCGGATTCTCCCAGAATAAAATAAACCACGATGAAGTACAGATCGATGATAACTCGGACCCGACTCTATATTCTTCCGAAATTCTGGATGAGACCCTGGTAAGGACTGGTTTTGGAATGCACTATAATTGGGAGGATCTGAATATTCATCTATCCTCACCCATTCTTTACGGTTCGCAGGAAAAAGTATTCCCCCAGACCCTGTTCGGATTTGCAAGCTATGATTACCTTCTGCCTGGTGATATCTGGAAGATACAACCCTCAGCGCTTTATCGGTACACTGCTGACAAGACAAACCAATTTGAGATGAATGTTCTTGCTGAATGGCATAACAGAGTGTGGGTGTCAGCCGGATACAGGACCAATAAAAGCATCCTGACAGGATTCGGGATTTCCCTGAAAGGTTTAGGAATCGGATATGCCTATGAGATCAATAGGTCAGAACTGTCAAGTGTGTCTTCAGGCTCACATCAGCTGATTCTGTTTTTCGAATCATCATACTCGGTAACCAGGAAGACCCCGCTCTACAGAAGTTCAAAACAGCGATCTTCCTGGAGATGATTATGAAGCTTTCTGCTTCCCCCGGTCACGATGGTAATTATTGAAATTTAATAACTAATGAAGTTATTCATATTTCTTATTTTGGTGCTTTCTGTAAACCTGGTATACGGTCAGAAAGAAACTAAAGCTCTAAGAAAAGGAAATATCCACCTGGATGATAATAAGTATGAGGATGCACTCATTGATTACCAGGAAGCTTATCGTTTTAATTCTGAAAACTCCCTCCTCAATTATAAGATCGGGTTATGCTATTACTTCACCGACCTGGATTCCCTTGCAAAAATATCATTCGAGAAGGCATTCTCCCTGGATAGAAAGGTTGCAGAGGATATTCATTTCTATATTGCAAGATGCAATCACCTGACCTGCAACTTCGAAAAAGCTATCGCAAATTATAGCATTGAATTGGATTTTGCCCTGAATAATGACAGGCCGGATTATGCCAGGGCTTTACAAAAATTCATCACTGAATGCCGGTCCGGTATTAAATTATTAATGGAACAAGGCAGTTTAACAGTAGTGAGGAACTTAAATCAGCCGGTCAATAGTGCATTCCCGGAGTACGCTCCTTCTGTTTCAAAAGATGATTCAAAATTATTTTATACTTCACGGGGGAATGAAAACCAGGGAACAGGTAATCCTGACGGGATCTTCTATGCATTAAAGTCAGATTCGTCCTGGAACAAGGCTTTTAACATCGGGGGCCCTGTAAATTCATCCTACATTGATGCAGTCCTGGGAATCTCGATAGATGCAAAAGTACTCTACCTGTATGCTTATGAGAACAAGGGAGACATATTTTTCTCTCAGTTCTCAGGAACCGGATGGTCTGAGCCGGAACCATTCTCCTATGCAATCAACTCCCGCTTTACAGAATCATCTTTATGTTTTACCAGTAACGAGGATACCCTGTTTTTTACCAGTGACCGGGCTGGCTCAGTGGGGGGAAAGGATATATACTATTCCGTTAAGGAGAATGATGAATGGCAGACACCTGTAAATATTGGTGATGAAATAAATACTGAATACGATGAAGAGTCAGTATTTCTTTTCGAAGACACGCTTTTCTTTGCATCCCGGGGACATAATTCCATGGGTGGGTTTGACATATTTAAAACCTTTCAAAAACGAGACGGAAGTTGGAATGAACCTGAAAACCTGGGTTTCCCGGTGAATAGTCCTTATGATGATCTGTATTTTACAGCTTCAGATAGCAATACTTACTTTGCATCTGAAAGACGAGGGGGAAACGGGAAAAGCGATATATATTCAATTGTTATTTTGCCGCCTCCATATGTATATATCAGGCCTGATTCAATCATTCGCAAGGCTGTAAGATTTTATGCGATCTCAAGTATATTATTTGAACTGAATTCATCTCATAATGAAGATGCTTACCCGTCAATTGATATACTTATTGGTTTTCTTCATTCAGAACCAGGAGTAAAAGTCCTGATTACCGGATATACCGACACTCAGGGAGATCATAATTACAATATGAAACTATCTCAGGAAAGAGCAGAGTTTGTAAGGGATTATCTTGTTTCGAAAGGAGTTTCAGACAGTTCCTGCCTTGTTGAATCAAAGGGACCGGACAAACAGGTTTCAAGGAATATAGATGAGGAAGGAAGGTATATATGGAAATCACTGAAATATAACAGGCGTGTTGAATTCAACATAATCCAACAGGGAAAAGAAAATCAACTGATTATTAGTCCAACCGAAATCCCACCTGAATATCAGATTCCAGGGTCTGAAGCTGAAGGACCGGTCTATTCCATATGGCTTATGACTTACAAAGAACCGGTAGATATAGAAATTTTCGGGCTGGGCGAAGTTATTGAGCATAAAAATCCCGATGGCCTGTATGACTATTTTTACGGTACATTTGACAATCTGCCCGACGCTGAAAAATCCCTTTATGAAATCTCGGAGAAACACCCCAATTCATTTATAATAATCCTGCCATTATGAATAAAACGTCAACAGCCATATCCCTCCTTTCTGTTGCAATAATTTTCCTTTTTGGATGCGGATCCGCAGGAGATAAACCCAACGTAATCATCATCCTATCCGACGACCAGGGGTGGGGTGACCTTGGAGTAAGTGGAAACAGCAACCTGACTACCCCCAATATTGATAAACTGGCTGGTCAGGGAGTAACCTTTGACCGGTTTTACGCCTGCGCTGTCTGTTCGCCAACCCGTGCTGAACTGCTGACCGGAAGGTACCATCCACGTGGAGGGGTCTATTCCACCTCGACAGGGGGGGAACGCCTTGACCTGGATGAAACAACCATTGCAGAGGTTTTCAGAAAGGCCGGTTATGCGACGGCGGCCTACGGCAAATGGCACAACGGGATGCAGCCCCCTTACCATCCCAACGCACGTGGTTTCGATGATTATTACGGATTTTGCTCCGGGCACTGGGGCAGCTATTTTGACCCTATGCTGGAACATAATGGTGAACTGGTAACCGGGAATGGATTTATCATTGATGACCTGACCGATCATGGCCTGGAGTTTATCGGAAAAAACACGGACAGGCCGTTTTTCCTGTATCTTCCTTTCAATACTCCCCATGGCCCGATGCAGGTGCCTGACCAATGGTGGGAAAAGTATGAGAATAAGGAATTGAAACAATTGCATCACGATCCGGGTAAAGAGGATATTGAGTTTACCAGGGCAGCCCTTGCCATGTGTGAAAACATAGACTGGAATGTGGGAAGGATACTTGACAGGCTTGACGATCTGAACCTGTCGGAAAACACCATTGTCATATATTTTTCCGATAATGGTCCGAACAGCTGGCGCTGGAACGATGGGATGAAGGGCCGAAAGGGCAGCACCGATGAAGGTGGAGTCCGTTCACCCCTGTTCATCCGTTGGGAAGGGACCCTTGAAGCCGGTAGAAAGATTACCGAAATTGCCGGGGTAATCGATCTGCTGCCCACGCTTACCGATCTTGCCGTTATCGACAATCAGCCGGCAAAACCCCTGGACGGCATCAGCCTCAAGCCTCTTTTGTATGGGGATGATATAACCTGGGAAGACCGTCTCATTTATAACCACTGGCGAGGCAGGACCAGTGTGCGAAGCCAGAAATACAGGTTGGATTATGAAGGCCAATTGTTCGATATGACCATTGATCCGGGCCAAACCCGGGATATTGCAATCGAAAAGCCTGAAATCATGAAGCAGCTTTCCCGGGCAATGAAGCAATTTGATAAGGAAGTGCTGAGCGAACTTCCCGAAACGGATACCAGGCCTTTTCCCATAGGACACCCGGATTTTCAATTTACCCAGTTCCCTGCCCGTGACGGAATAGCACAAGGGAATATTATGCGGTCGGACAATTCTCCAAATTGCACTTTCTTCACAAACTGGACCAGCACTTCTGATGAGATTACCTGGGATGCCGAAGTGCTTGCAGAGGGTGATTTTGAAGTTGAAATGTATTACACCTGTCCGGCTGAAGATGTAGGTTCCGTTATAGAATTGAGCCTTAACGGTGAAAAAATTTCCGTTGAAATCACCGAGCCGCATGATCCTCCGCTTAAGGGTATGGAAAACGACCGGATTCTGCGCACCCAGTCGTATGTAAAAGATTTCAGGCCAACAAGCATGGGCAAAATCCATTTAACAAAGGGAAGGGGGGTTCTGAGGCTGAAGGCAACGGAGATCCGGGGAAGTCAGGCCATGGATTTCAGGCTGCTTATGTTTAAACGGATTTCAACTGATTAAAAGTTTGAGCTTGACAATATGTAGAAATAACCGCCTGAATTTCAGTTTAATTTAACAACCGCGGATCTGAGGAAAGGAGGTAAGGTAACACTTCCATTTTTTATCTGGACTCTTGTCCACTCATCCTTCCAAGGGTCATACACTTCAGCAGAAATATAATTCATTCTATTCATCACAGATAATTCAAATGAAAGATCTTCTCTAATTTCAGGCCGGATTCCCTGTTGCAGTTCCGTTTTCCAATTATTTTTAGTATCCCGGCACCATATCATTGTAGTATTTTTACCTTTTATCCCATAGAACCTGACAGAATCATGATTAAAGGTAAACGGAACAAACTCTTCCTTGACTGGGTCAATTCCATTAATAGCTCTATTGAATCTCTGATAATGGTACCAAAGATTTTGTTTTTCCACATAT
>SDBV01002923.1_pt1 | contig 25489 bp, 21 predicted proteins | sample 2277081 | NCBI WGS metagenome assembly SDBV01 (sample SAMN10402039, study PRJNA504765) | marine sediment metagenome | isolation source: marine sediment core GS10_PC15, 223 cmbsf | place: Arctic Ocean: Southern Knipovich Ridge | collected 2010 | reverse complement strand
GCAAAGTTAGGGTACATTGTAGTCGTCTCATATTCCTCGCCTGCCGCGGCAGCCAGAAGATTTTCATGCGTACTGCCAATTACTCCGGCAGGGTAGGCTGCGACTATTTCGGCCTCTCCGCCTTCGAGGAACTTAAACTCCCTTTTCGCGTGCTCTTTTTCCTGGTCTGCAGTTTCAGCAAAAATAGCCGCTATCTGCTCGTAACCTTCTTTTTTTGCCTTACTGGCGAAGTAGGTGTAACGCATCCGGGCCTGTGACTCGCCGGCAAATGCTGCTAAAAGATTTTTTTCGGTTTGACTTCCCTTAAGCTTCATGCGTAAAGCTCCTTTCCTATAAAACGAATAAGTAGCACGGGCATCTTGCCCGTGCTAACATGGGCGCCGATGCCCATGTTACATACACCGGTCACAAATTCCCTGCAAATATAAAGTTTTGGTAAGAACCTTGTACTTTCCCCGTATTTTCCGTGGCAACCTGATATTCTCAAACTCAGGACATTCAAAGTCAATAATTTTCCCGCACCTCAAACACCTGAAGTGCTGGTGGTTATTCAGGTCGGCGTCAAACCTCCTGGCGTCGCCGGAACCCGGTATTACAATTGCCAGACCCAGTTCAGCCAGTGTAGCAAGGGTCCGGTTGACGGTATCGAGCGACATATCTGGAAACCGCCTTCGCACCTGCTCGAATACCCTCGTAGCCGAGGGGTGCTCCTTTGAACCAACAAGATGCTCATAAACAGCTACTCTCTGGGGAGTAATTCTCAAACCGGCCTGCCGGCATTTGGCCCTGAACCGGGCCATAGTACTGTCCAATTCAGCTTTTTTCTTAACACATACCTTCATAGTAGCCACACCTTAATAGTAGTAGTTACGATTTGTCAAGAAAAAAGTGTGAAAATTTTTGAGCTTCCCTTTATTGGGCAATGGTTTTCCTGTCCGGCTTAGGCAGGGCAAGGACTTAGCATGATAATAACAGGCTATGGGCCAAAGAATAGCAAAGCTTTGGTCGGAGGATTTTTCTTCATATAGTCGATTATCACAGGAAAATGCACAGCGGGAGTTATGCGCCTGGGCCTGTTATAAGCGCTGGGATAAACGACTTTTAGAATCTTCGCTGATTCCCACTCACGCGGCTCGATTTCAAGCTCTATTTTGAAACCATATCTTCTCAGGACTGCCGGGCTGGGCACATGCAGTGCGAATGTTTCAGCATTTGGACACTGTTTCAAATCAGGGACTATCCAAGGCTCCACAAGACCGTCGTCAAAGCCGATGTCGAAGTTTCTGCCGATCACCTCCACGAAGAAGAAATGGCCGCCGGAAAACCATTTATCCCTGACCATTTCACTGGCTCTGCGAGCCACGTCAGCCGGCTGGACATAAAGCGTTTTGAGAGCACGGTCGATTGCATCGGTAGCTGCATCATCGAATTTCTGGGTTCGGTCACGCAATGCATACGCTGCGATGTGCGTACCGAGGAGGTTGGAATACGTATCCTCCCAGGAAAAGGCCGACGGAAACTCCGAATACAGACCCGTAAACTTGTATCCAAACCATGTCAGAATCTCGTGCCAGGTCGTAGCGACGAAGACAAGATGCCGCGCCAATTCGACCGACGCTTCAAATGCGATACGGTCTTTATCTTTACGGTCGAGTTCGAACCAGCCATCGGGATAATGGATATAAACATGATACCGTGAAGATTCAAGCATTTTGAACGACAGGATACTTTCGTTTTTCATAAGATTCTTATAGATGCGGCTGGCAAGGTATCCGGTCCAGTCGATGCACTTGCGAACGTGCGACAGGTCAATGTGGCCGGCTCTGCACGTGTAAATAATTCCGTTCCGCTCGGTCAGACTGAAATAATATCCATGCCTGCCGAGGTTACTGCCGTCGGAGAAAGGTGTGCCGATAGTAGAACTGGGGTAAGAACCCCTCCTCGCTCTCGGCGGCAGCGAAAACTGGTGAAATACACGGGCCGGTGAATCCGGACCCAGATTAGGCCTCGAACAGCCGCCCAAAAAAAGCAGCACCCCTGCCAATATAATAAAAGCTATTTTTGGGAAACTGTTACTCGACATCAGGCTATCCCAATACAGATGCATTATCCATGATTTTAGAATAATCGGCCTTCAGAGCACAACGCTTAATTTCAGATTGACTTTATTATCTGCTCCATTAAACTGCCACCTTTGCCATAACGTTGTCAGAAGGAACCTAATAACGCCATGAATATCAGGAACGTTGCTATTATCGCCCACGTTGACCACGGCAAGACTACGCTTCTCGACCGCTTATTGTATCAATCGGGAATGTTCAGAGATTCCGAGCTCGACAAGCTGGCAGGTGGTCAGCATGGTTTGATTATGGACTCGAATCCTCTCGAACGTGAGAGAGGCATCACGATACTCAGCAAAAATTGCGCTTTGTACTATAGGGACCGTGACGATAACGAATACAAGATAAACATCATAGACACGCCGGGCCATGCAGATTTCGGCGGCGAAGTCGAGCGTGTTCTTAAAATGGCCGACGGCGTATTGCTGCTTGTCGATGCTTTCGAAGGACCGATGCCGCAGACGCGATTTGTTCTTTCAAAAGCGCTACAGCACGGACTAAAGCCCGTTGTGGTTATCAACAAGGTTGACCGCAAAGATGCACGGCCTGACGAAGTTATAAACGAGGTCTTCGATTTGCTGGTGCAGCTCGAAGCCGAAGATGACGCGCTGGATTTCCCCATAATCTATGCCTCGGCGCGTGACGGCTGGGCCACCACGGACCTGGATAAACCAAGTGATAATACAGAAGCGATATTCGAGGCGATAGTCAATCACATACCACAGCCCCAGGTCGATGAGAACGCGCCGCTGCAGATGCTGGTTACCACGCTCGAGCATTCTGATTATCTTGGAAGAATCGCCATAGGCAAAGTCTTCGCCGGGACGGTTTGTGAGGCGCAGCCTGTTACCGTCATAGATAATAACGACTGCCACACGCAGCAGAAGGTAGTCAAGCTGTACGAGTTTCACGGCCTGGGAAGAAGGGAGACACAAACCGTGGGTGCCGGGGACATCTGCGCAATTGCAGGCCTTGACCCCGTCGATATCGGCAATACGATTGCCTGCGCCGAAGAACCAAGCGCCCTGCCGATCGTCGCAGTGGATGAGCCGACTATGAGTATGTCTTTTAGAGTAAACGACGGTCCCTTCGCAGGCAGAGACGGCAAGCTTGTGACAAGCAGGCACATAAAGGAACGACTTGAGAAAGAATTGCAGCACAACCTGTCTCTGCGCGTCGAGCCGGGCGACAGGGCCGAGGAATTCACCGTTTCGGGCAGAGGCCTGATGCACCTGGGTATCCTGCTTGAAAATATGCGGCGCGAAGGATATGAACTTTGTGTCGGAAAACCCGAGGTGATTATCGCTATGGTGGATAACCACCGCCAGGAGCCCGTGGAACAGCTTGTTGTTGATTGTCCGATTGATTGCCAGAGTTCCGTTATGAGTCTCATCGGTGACCGCAGGGCGGAACTGCTTTCCATGAGTTCAAAGGCGGGGACAAATAATTTCGTGCATATGGAGTTTTTTATTCCGTCGAGAGGTCTTTTCGGCCTGCATGCCCGCATGATGAATGCGACACGGGGCAGAGCTATAATGCACCATACATTTGAACGCTATGAGCCGATGAAAGGCGCCATACCACAGAGACAGGCTGGGGTAATGGTCGCAACCGATACCGGCCAGGTGACCGCCTATGCCCTCGATGCCCTGTATAACAGAGGGATATTCTTCGTCTCGCCCGGCGAGACGGTCTACGAAGGACAAGTTGTAGGCGAGCATTGCAAGGACAACGACATACCGGTAAACGCGGCAAAGACAAAGCAGCTCACAAACGTCCGCGCATCGGGCAAAGACGATGCCGCGAAGGTTCGCCCCGCTCGGAAGATGTCTCTTGAAGCTACGCTCGAATATATCCAGGACGATGAACTGGTGGAAATCTGCCCGAACAGCATCAGGATACGAAAACGGCTGCTAAAAGAAGGCGAACGCAGAAAGGCCGCCAGAAAACAAAGACTTTGAGCAACAGGCGTTTCGTTGGAGCGAGGGAGCAATTTAGGGAAATGGAGCCTATGGGATTCGAACCCACGACCTCTTGCATGCCATGCAAGCGCTCTCCCAGCTGAGCTAAGGCCCCGCGAAGTGAGAATATTAGCATAAATACGTCTTTCTGGCAAGTGCTTTTGAATAAGTCCGTATTTTGGGGGTCGCCGACGCTCCATAGCTATCCGACCTTCGTCCCTTAGGGACTTCGGCGGAGTAGGCTGGCGACGGAGCGCTTATTTGGCTTTGCCGAGCCTATTGACTATAATCAGCCCGGATTGTTTAACATAAGGATATGCTGAGAAAATACCGTTGTGAAACGAAAGAGAATAATACTCTCAGGCCGTGTGCAGGGAATCGGGTTTCGTCCCGCCGTATATCGGCTGGCAAAGAAACTGACCCTTGTGGGATTCGTCTATAACGATACAAAAGGTGTGACAATCGAAGTCCAGGGCTCCGACCGGGATATTAATAAATTCATAGACCAACTCAAAGCCGGCCATGGTTTACCTGTCCTTGCCGATATAAAGACCATTGAAGCGGAAGGTGCCCAAACGATTGACGGCGAAACGGATTTTGTAATACAAAAGAGCGACTCAGCAGGCACGGCCCTATCACAGGTGACTGCCGACATTGCTACTTGCCAGGACTGCCTGCGAGAGATGCGGGATAAGAATGACTATCGTTACAGGTATCCCTTCATCAACTGTACGAACTGCGGACCGAGATATTCGATTATAAAAACAATCCCCTACGACCGGCCCAATACAACGATGTCTATTTTCAAGATGTGCGACAAGTGCGCAGCTCAGTATAAAGACGTGAACGACAGGCGATTTCACGCCCAGCCGGTAGCCTGCCCGGCATGCGGACCAAAAATAACTTTGTGTGACAACAAAAGCAAAACAATCGAGCAGGATAGCGACAAAGCTATTACCCAAACCGCCAGGATGCTGCTGGACGGAAAAATTGTTGCGATAAAAGGAATCGGAGGATTTCATCTTGCGGTCAATGCTTTGGATAACGATGCCGTCCTGCGACTTAGGGAACGAAAGAGACGAGACGCAAAGCCCTTTGCGATGATGGCTGAATCGGTCGAGAATATTCGCAAATATGCGGTCGTAGATGAATTAGCCGAGCAGGCCCTGAACAGCCCCGAAAGCCCGATTGTGCTGCTGCCGAAAAAACCAGATTGCGGAATTGCCCCGGTTGTAGCCGAAGGGATAAGCACGTTCGGGTTTATGCTTTGCTACGCACCGCTGCACTGGCTTCTCTTTGAAGAAGAACTGGAAGTTCTGGTTATGACCAGCGGGAATATCTCGGATGAACCTCTTGTTTGTAAGAACGATGAAGCCCTCGAAAAACTGGGGAGTGTTGCTGACGTTTTTTTGATGCACGACCGTCGAATCTACCGGCAGGTGGATGACTCAATTATCCATTTCATCGACGGCCAAGCTGTTTTGCTTCGCCGAGCACGCGGATATGTACCGACACCAATTGTAGCAGAAAACAATTCTGAGACAGACATCTTCGCAGCGGGTTCTGATTTGAAGAATACTTTCTGTTACGTCAAAGCAAACCAGCTCATCGTCAGTGAGCATATCGGCGACACCGAAGACGCGAGCGTCTATCATCACTATTTGAACTCTCTTGAGCACTTAGCTGAATTATTTGAAGTCAAACCACAGGTAGTAGCTTGTGATCTGCATCCGGGGTATTTTACAAGCCAGTATGCAGCGTCGCTGGAAGGTGTCGAGCTGATAAAAGTCCAGCATCACTGGGCACACATTGCGTCGGTATTGGCTGAGTATGGGATAGATGAAAAAGTCATCGGCCTGGAATGCGACGGTACCGGGTACGGTACGGACGGGGCCGTCTGGGGCTGTGAGTGCCTGATAGCAGACCTTGAGGGTTTCGAGCGATTCGGCCATCTGATGTATTGCCCGTTGGCAGGAGGTGATTTGGCGGCTAAAGAAGCAATTCGGCCGACGCTTGCCTTGCTGAGTCAGGTTTATGGCGACGAGTTCGAACTCAGCAAGTTCGGCTGGCTGCTGGGGCGAATCGAGCCGAATATAGAAAAACAAAATCTCATTATGGAACAGATTCGAAAGCAAATAAACACTGTGAACACCTCAAGCTTAGGTAGAGTATTTGATGCAGTAGCAGCTATGGCCGGCCTCGGTAACTACAACAACTTTGAGGCGCAACTTCCTATGGCGCTGGAGGCAGCGATCACAGATGGATTCGACGAAGCTTATCAGTTTGAAATCACCCCCGCTCTTGTCTTCGACAAGAAGACGCGGGGGCGTTTACTGGATTTGAGGCCGATGCTCAGGCAAATTGTTACAGATATTCGGGAACAAACTCCTGTAGGAAATATATCAGCTAAATTTCACAACGGCTTGGCTGCCGGACTACTGGCGATGGCGAAAAAAGCGCGTAAGACAACCGGACTGGATAAAGTTGTACTCAGCGGCGGGGTATTCTGTAACAGATATTTAACAAATCGGCTGATTAGTCTCTTGAAGCGTGACGGTTTTACCGTATTATTTAATCGCTTTGTACCGAGCAACGACGGCGGAATCTCACTCGGCCAGGCGGCAATTGCGACGAAAAAGGGTGCTAAAACATAAGTGCTGAAGACAAGAAACGAGAGACGAATTATGTGTTTGGCAATACCGGCGAGGATAGTTGAGTTAGAGGGTGACAGGGCGATTGTCGATGCAATGGGCAATCGCTTCCGCGCCAAGACTACGCTTTTGCCCGACGCCAGGCTGGGCAGCCTGGTGCTGGTCCACGCAGGCTTTGCTATTTCGCTGGTTGACGAAGAAGAGGCCAAGAAGACCTGGCAACTTATCGAGCAAATCGCCGATTTTCTCGAAACAGACAAAAGGATATCAGGCTGACCTGACTTAGCGACTAATATGCTTACGAGAATTTACAAAGCGCAGAAGATGATGGACGCAGCCTGCGAGAAGCTCGGCAGGCAAATCAATATCATGGAGGTTTGCGGAACTCATACAGTCGCGATATTCCGCAACGGAGTAAAAACCTCTGTTCCGAAGCAGTTGAATCTCATATCAGGACCCGGCTGTCCCGTCTGTGTAACCGACCAAAGCTACATTGACATCTGCCTCGACTTGGCAAACCGTGACGACTGCATCATTGCGACTTACGGCGATATGATCCGTGTACCGGGTAAATCCGGCTCACTGGAAAAACACAGGGGCAAAAACGTCAAGGTGGTATTCAGCGCCGAAGACGCCCTGCTGCTGGCAAAAGAGCATCCCGATAAGACAGTCGTTCTGCTTGCGGTCGGATTCGAGACAACGGCGCCGGCAACAGCCGTGGTAGTAAAAGAAGCGGCTCAACAGAACATAGAGAACTTCTGTGTTTACAGCGGTCACAAATTAGTCATTCCGGCGATGCGGGCGCTGCTGAGCGAAAAGAACAACAATATCGATGCGTTTCTGTGCCCTGGACACGTCAGCATCATAATCGGTTACGGAGCGTTTAGGGAAATCGCTGAAGATTACGGCAAGGCCTGCGTCGTTGCCGGTTTTGAGCCGATGCAGATTATAGAAGGACTGGCTGAAATCTGCCGAATGCTCGATGAGGGCAAAGCCGAAGTCACAAGTATATATACAGCAGTTGTCACAGAGAAGGGCAATCAAAAAGCTCAGGCCATACTCAAGGAAGTCTTTGACGAAGCGGATGGATACTGGCGGGGGCTGGGTAAAATTAACAAAAGCACACTCAAACTGAAAAAACAATACGAACGTTTCGACGCTCTTAAAAGATTCGATATTGAAGAGCAGCCTCACGAGGACAAAACCGGATGCCGTTGCGGTGAAGTATTGTGCGGTTTGATAGAGCCGCCGAAGTGCGGCCTGTTCGAAAGTCGCTGTACACCGGAAGACCCCGTCGGGCCCTGCATGGTAAGCGGCGAGGGCACCTGCGCGGCGTGGTATAAATACGGCCGACCTGCCCGCCGAAGCGAGCTACGCGAAGGCGGGAGAAAGCGCAGCCAATGACGCCCGAAGATGCAAAAAGAATACTTCTTGCCCATGGCGGGGGCGGCCGACTGACCGAGAAGTTGATTCGCGAAACAATCCTTCCCCGACTCGGTGACCAGGGCGGACAGCTAAATGACTCAGCATACCTCGACCTCGACTCATCAAAGATATGCTTTACGACTGACAGCTATGTAGTCAAGCCACTGGTTTTCAGAGGGGGCGACATAGGCAAGCTGGCAGTTTGTGGAACGATTAACGACCTGGCGGTAGCCGGCGCAAAGCCAATCGCAATTACCTTGTCGCTGATTATCGAAACCGGCCTTGAAATTACCACGCTTGAAAAGATACTGGATAGCGCCGCTGAAGCCGCTCAACAGAGCAATGTGAAAATAGTAGCCGGTGATACAAAAACGGTCGAGGCCGGAGCGGCAGAGAGTCTGTATATCAACACAGCAGGCATTGGGGTACGGATTTATGATACCAAGGTCGGATTCGATAAGATTTCAGCAGACGATAAGATAATCGTAAGCGGCACTATCGGCGACCACGGCATGACGATAATGTCACAGCGGGAAGGTTTAGAATTCGAAACGCCGCTCGAAAGTGACTGTGCATCACTGGCGCCTCTGACCGATGAACTGCTCACAAACTGTTCCGGTATCAAGTTTATGCGGGACCCAACTCGCGGAGGTCTGGCTGCCACACTTAATGAAATAACCAAGGCCACAAACCTGAGCATCGAAATAGACGCCACTGAGATACCTGTCAATCCCACGGTACAGGCAGCGGCGGATATGCTGGGTTTTGATGTTTTGAACATTGCCAACGAAGGCAAGGTCGTCATCGTGGTATCTGAGGACAAGGCTCAGGACTGTCTGGCTGTCTGCAAAAAGCACGAGCTCGGCAAAGAAGCCGCCATCATCGGACAAGTCACCAAGGCAAAGGAACAGCCTATGGTTGAGATGAAGACGAGAATCGGCGGAAAAAGGATTGTCCAGATGCCCTACGGAAGAGAGCTGCCGAGGATTTGCTGATGCACGAGACGATGGTCGCAAAAAACCTGCTTGATGCTATCGCAGCCGAAGCGGCAAAAGAAAGAGCCAAGCCGACTATAGTCCGAATCAGTTGCGGTACATTCAGTACGGTAAACGATGAGATACTCAATTTCGCGTTCGAGGCTATTGCAAAAGGGACTATATGCGAACAAGTGAAGCTCGAGATAGAGCACAAGAATATACAGGGAAAGTGCAGCGGTTGCGGCAAACAGTTCGACTTTGATTTGACCAAATCGGCCTGCACACACTGCGGCTGTCAGAAGTTCGACCTGCTTCCGGACCCGCCATTACTGCTTGAAGAGATAGAATTCGAAACGGAGTAACCAATGGGCAAGAAGATTCAACTCGGCACAAAGATACTCAGCGCCAACGAAGAATACGCACAGAAGAATAGTACGCTGCTTCGCGAGCAAGGTAAGTATTGTCTCAATATGATTTCGTCCCCCGGCTCCGGCAAGACGACGATTCTTACGCGGACAATCACAGACCTCAAAGGCAAAATCAAAATTGGCGTCATCGAAGGAGATATTCAGACTCAACTCGACGCCGAAAGGATTCGGGCGACAAAGGCGCCGGCTATTCAGATAAACACTGATGGCTCCTGTCATCTTTCCGCGGCCCAGGTCAGTTCGGCCCTTGCACAACTGCCGCTGGACGAAATCGACCTGGTTATCGTGGAAAACGTCGGAAACCTCGTCTGCCCGTCGGCATTTGAGCTTGGCGAAAACGGCAAGGTTGTTGTGCTCTCAGTTGCAGAAGGTGATGACAAGCCTGCCAAGTACCCTGCCATATTCTCAAAGTCGAAAGTCCTTCTTATTAATAAGATTGACCTGCTTGTATCAGGGGCTATCGACTTCGACGTTGAAAGGGTCAAGTCGGATTGCCAAAGGCTCAACAAGGATATCGAAATCTTTTGCGTCTCAGCGAAAACCGGTGAGGGAATGAACGGCTGGTATGATTGGTTAGCCGGTGCCGTTAACAAAAAAGGTTAGTGATAAATATCATGCTCACGGATATAGTCAGCCACTTCAGGAGTGAGCATCTCGCTGACGTCCTGACCCTTTGCTAATCGCGCGCGTATCTGTGTACTGTTGATATCTATCAGTGGCGTTTCAATGATATTGTCCTGCAGTTTCCGCACACGCTCGGGACCGAGTGAATCAGCGAATCTGGAAAAGTCGGGTTCATCATAACCGGGCCGACACATGAATGTCAGGAAGCACTCGTCTATCAACTCCTCGGTTTTGTACCAGCGCCCAAGCTCGGCGATACTGTCGGCACCGAGCAGCCAGTGCAGCTTAACATCAGGCCCAAGTTTTCCTCGAAAATGTCGCACCGTATCAATCGTGTAGCTTGGCGCCGGCCTGTCCAGTTCCCAGTCACTGACTTCAAACTTCTCGATACCGTCAACAACCAGTTGAATCATCTTTAACCTGTGAGCACCGGACCCAACGGGTGATTGCCTCTTCAATGCAGAACATTTTGCCGGAATGAATATAAGTTTATCGGCTCCGAGGATGTCAACTGCGCTTCGCGCTACACCAATGTGTCCGGCGTGAATCGGGTCAAACGTACCACCGAATAAAGCTGTTTTTGTTTTTGACATGGAAACTAACAGGCTCTCTGTAACTTTTTATGACAAATTTATTAAAAAATTTTAAAAAATTTTTGGGCCCTTTTTACACCACGATTCGGCTTATCATTTCAAAAATCAGGGTAGCTAATAAAAGTCCATGCCCGAACAGGACAAAGTCACCAATATCATCGTTGACATGGCACAGCTCTTACTTTTCAGAAATCAAATTGCCGCTAAAAGGGCTATAACTTCTAAAAATCGCACTTTTAGCTAATCACTATAAGAACAGTTCGCCAATATTTCAAGAGTAAAGAATGCTTATACAAAGTCACTTTGCTTTCCTTCAACCAATCATTTTTCGATGCTCACTACTATTCAATTGAAGATTCCTAAGGCACACACAGTACCAGAAACTACCCTTGAACGAAATTTTTATGGAGTATTTATAAAATACTGGCCGATAAAATATAGTAGAAGCAGTTAATATCTTTGAAAAGTGAATGTGAACCTGGCTGCGAAAGTAAGTGATGTTATCATATCACTGTATTCATCATAGTTTGTTTTGTAAAAAAGGAATGACAGATTTACTGAAGGAGAACAGTAATGGCAAAAAGGAAAAAAGCAAAGAAGAAAGTAGCAAAGAAGAAAGTAGCAAGGAAGAAAACCAAGAAGAAAGCTAAGAAGAAAGCCAAGAAGAAAGCCAAGAAGAAAAAATAACCAACGGCTAAGCAACACTGAAAAAGCTACAAAGATGGAAGGTGCTCCGCAAGGACGCCTTCCATTTTTTTATGCGCTTATCTCCACATCCCCGCCGACCAGCCCATCCTTGCAATTGGGGGCAAATCGGGTAAACTGGCCCACCTGTCAAATACGGTAATTTTATCGTTCTAAGACTAAGGCTTCGAATGGACTATTTCCAGTACAAAGACAATAAGCTGTTTGCCGAGCAGGTACCGGTAGAGAAAATCGCCGAGCAGGTCGGCACGCCTGTTTATATATACAGCAAGGCAACATTCCTTGAGCACCTGCAGAAAATTCAAAAAGCCTACCGTGAGCTGGATACGATGGTCTGCTATTCTGTCAAAGCCTGCGGGAACATTAATCTCCTGCGCTTTATGGCCCAGGCCGATAGCGGCTTTGATATCGTCAGCGGAGGTGAACTATACCGAGCCATGCAAGCCGGGGTGGACCCGCAAAAAATCGTCTTTGCCGGAGTCGGCAAAACCGATACGGAAATCGTCGATGCACTGAATGCAGACATCGCGTATTTCAATATTGAGTCCGAGGCAGAACTGGAAAACCTTATTCGCCTGGCCGGCAGGCAGGGCAAAAAAACCAAAGCGGCCCTTCGGGTTAACCCGGACGTTGATTACAAAACGCACACCTACATCACGACAGGGAAAAAAGAAACCAAGTTCGGAGTCGACATCGAGCAGGCACAGAAAGTCTTTGCTCAGTACGGAGCAAACGACTCTGTCAGCCTTTGCGCAATCCATGTCCACCTGGGTAGCGGCGGCAAAACGATTGACCCGTACGTAGAAGCTGTGAAAAAAATCCTGCCTCTGATAGATACGCTTCGAGAGCAGGGGCATACGGTTGAAGCTCTGGATTTGGGCGGTGGTTATGGCGCCGACTATGAATCAGATACGGTCCCTTCGGCTGCCGATTATGCCGGCGGCATCGTGCCTCTGCTAAAAGACAAAAACCTGAAACTGATTTTAGAACCGGGCAAAAGCATCTGCGCAAATGCCGGTATTCTGCTCAGTCGTGTGTTGTATCTAAAACAAGGCGGAGCAAAAAAGTTCGTTATCGTCGATGCTGCGATGAACGACCTGCTTCGGCCCTGCCTCTATGATGCGTTTCATTTCATCTGGCCTGTCCAGGTTGAGCAGAAATTCGTGCCGCCCAGACGCGCAAAAGAACTTGCCGTCGCAGGTACTGAGCAGGTTGATATTGTCGGGCCGATATGCGAGAGTGCCGACTTCCTGGCAAAAGACCGCCACATACCGCCGGTACAACAGGGAGACCTGATAGCAGTCTTTGCTGCCGGAGCGTACGGTTTTACCATGAGCAGCAACTACAACGCACGCTGCCGAGCTGCGGAAGTACTCGTCGATGGCGATAAATTTACCATTATCCGCCGTCGGGAAACATACGAGGACCTCGTGGCTCCGGAGCAATAGGATGGCTGAAACCTTCTGCCTTTTCCGGTGAGATACAAGTGGAAACCACTGACCAGAAAAATAAGACCCTTACAGAATTGCTCGCTGAGCGCGTGGTGCTGGGTGACGGCGCCATGGGAACTATACTCTATGAGCAGGGGGTATTCCTCAATCAATGCTTCGAGGAAGTGAATCTGACCGACCCCGATAAGGTCAGGCGTATACACCAGCAGTATTTCGAAGCCGGAGCCGACTTCATCGAGACAAATACGTTTGGAGCCAACGAGTTCAAGCTGGGCAAATTCGGTCTGGCTGAGCAGACAGCAAAAATAAACACTGCTGCTGCAGAGATTGCACGTGAAGTGGTGGGCCGCAGTGCTCTTGTTGCCGGCTCTATCGGCCCGCTCGGCAGGGAAATTGAACCTTACGGCACAACGACCAAAGATGAGGCTGCCTCGGCTTTTGAAAATCAGACCAAAGCCCTGGTCAAGGCTGGCGTGGATTTCATACTGCTCGAAACATTCTCAAGCACAGATGAACTGCTCATCGCTATAAAAACTGTTAGTGCGATTACTGATTTACCGCTGATTGCCCAGATGACTTTCAATGAGCACAATGAAACGATATACGGCAAGGCTCTCGAAGATGCGATGGCGGCAATAGCTGCCGAACCGGCGGTTACCGCGGTAGGCATGAACTGCTCGGTCGGCCCGGCGTCGATGCTTGAAAGTCTGGATATTGTCCGCAGAATTACAGACAAGCCAATCTCCGTCCAGCCGAACGCCGGCTCGCCTCGACTCATCGACAATCGAAGCGTCTATATGTGCACGCCGGAGTACATGGCAGAGTACGCCAAGAAATTTTTTGAAAAGGGAGCGAGGATAATAAGCGGATGCTGCGGCACGACTCCAAAGCACATAAGAGAAATCGTCCGGGCTGTAGGCGGACTTGACAAGGCCGCCAGAAGCGTCGCTGCCAGGATTAAGATTTCACCAAAGAAAACTGCTGCCAGGATACAGCCGCTTGAGCCGAAACCGTTAGCGGAAAAATCCCGCCTAGGCCAAAGGCTCACAAGCGGAAAGAAGGTCACGACAATTGAACTTACCCCGCCCCGCGGAGCGGACATAGGCAAGACTCTCGAAAAGGCGAGGCTCTGCGAGCAGGCCGGCATTAACGCGATAAATTTGCCGGACGGTCCGCGGGCCAGTTCCCGGCTGAGCCCAATTGCCACCGCTGTCAAAATCGAACAGACAACAGGCATAGAGACCATCGTGCACTTTTGCTGCAGGGACAGAAACCTTATCGGGATGCAGTCGGATATTCTCGGCGCCCATGTGCTCGGATTGCGCAACCTGCTGATAATAACCGGCGACCCGCCCAAGCTCGGAGAGTACCCAAGCGCCACGGGTGTCTTTGATATGGACTCGATTGCGCTTACTTCGGTCGTGAAGAATCTGAATGTCGGTATCGATATCGCAGGCAATCAATTCTCGCCCGGTTTGAGCTTTACACTCGGAGTCGGCGCTAATCCGGTTGCTGTGGATATCGAGCGCGAGATAGAAAAATTCAGACAGAAAGTGTTGGCAGGCGCTGAGTACGCGATAACCCAGCCTGTCTTCGATACCTCAATGCTCCTGGATTTTCTGAAAGAGGTTGAGGACGTCAGGATTCCCATAATCGCGGGTATCTGGCCTCTTACCAGCCTCAAGAACGCTGAGTTCATGGCCAATGAAGTCCCCGGGGTAGTCGTACCGGAACAATTAATTGAGCGAATGGCCCAGGCCAAGACAAAAGAACAAGCCCGGACAACAGGAATTAAAATCGCCGCTGAGACCGTTGAGCAAATCGAAAGTCACGTCGCAGGATTCGCGGTAAGCGCACCATTTGGAAATGTCGAAACAGCCTTGGCCGTGCTGGGCAAAATCTGACCCGACAATTTTCATCAACCGCTGTTTATTTCAGCCGAGCCTCTATAATCTCAAGAGCTTTGGCTAAAGCCTCATCAATCTTTTCAGGATTCTTTCCGCCAGCCTGTGCCATCTGCGGTCTTCCCCCTCCGCCGCCGTCGATAACCGGGGCGATTTCTTTTACAATATCACCCGCTTTGACGCCTTTTTTAATCAGGTCATCGCTGCACCCTGCAATCAGGTTCGCCCTGTCGCCGTCAATGTATCCGAATACAACTGCCACTGACTTGGCCTTTTTCTTTATCATGTCAACCGCTGCCCGCGCCTGGTCGGCATTGGTCGGACTGAGCTTGCCGATTACAATTGAATTATCGCCTATTTTCCCGGCTTTTTCCAGAAGTGCTTTTGCCTCGGCGATTACATCTGTACCGCCTCGCTTCAATGCGGCCTTGAGCTCTTTGCCGAGCTTTTTATTCTCTTCCATAAGAACGTTAACACGGTCGATTATCTGTTCAGCGGGAACCTTCAGTGTCCTGCTTAACTCATCGACGATATCGCTTCTGGCCGACAGATACTCCGTCAGGCCGCTGCCGGTCAAGCCGGTTATCCTTCTTACGCCCGATGCTATGCTTTCTTCTTTTATAATTTTGAATCCTCCTATCATGCCAAGCCTTTCCACGTGAGTCCCGCCGCAAAATTCCCTGCTGAACGCATCGCCGACCGCCTGCTCATCTTCGGCTCCGATAGCCACGACACGAACAACGTCACCGTACTTTTCACCGAAAAGGGCCATGGCTCCGAGCTCGCGCCCCTTCTCGATAGACATCTCGACCCAGCTAACCGGCAGGTCAGTAACTACCTTTTCATTAACAAGCGACTCAACTTCGGCGACTTGCTCTTTCGTCAATGCCTTCGGACAGGTGAAGTCGAACCTCAGGTATTCCGGGCCTACAAGCGAACCCTGCTGGCTGACGCTCTTGCCTATAACCTGCTGCAACGCCCACTGCAAAAGATGTGTTGCCGTGTGGTTCTTCTTGATTGCATTTCGGTCCCTGCTCACCGTCGCAGCGATTTTATCGCCGACTTTGAATGAGCCTTCAGCAACCTTGCCCTCATGAAGCACACAGTCGGCAACCTTTGTTGTGTTTTCAACGATGAACTTACCGGATGACGATTCTATCATTCCGCAGTCACCAACCTGACCACCTGCCTCAGCGTAGAAACAGGTCTTATCCAGTACAATCGCTACCTCCTGACCCAACTGAGCCGTCCCTTGCTTCCTGAATCCTTCGGCGTCAATGAAGCCGACTATTGAAGCATCACATTTGTGGGACTTGTATTTATCGCTGTCGTCGGTATCCGGCAGTTGGGTATCAGCGAGTCCCGCGAATACCGTGGCATCTTTTTGCGCCGCTCTTGCCCGCTGCCTCTGCTGCTCCATCAATTCATCGAACTTGTCTGTATCAACTTTCAAATTCCTCTCTCTGGCCATCAACTGCGTCAAGTCCAGAGGAAAACCATAGGTATCATAAAGTTGAAAAGCCTCATCACCGTTGATTGTCTTGTTTTTCAACTTAGCTGCCTTTTCAGCAGCCGATGAAAAGATTTCAATCCCGCGGTCGAGCGTCCTGCCAAAACTCGCCTCTTCCGATTCGATTACGTTAGAGACAAATTCCTTTCTTTCCCTGATTTCACCGAACGCATCACCCATAAGATTCGTCAGCGTCGGCACAAGCTTGTAAATAAACGGCTCGTGCATTCCGAGCACCCTGCCGAATCGCGATGCCCGCCGCAGAATTCTCCGGATAACATAGCCTCGACCTTCATTGGAAGGAACACAGCCGTCTGTAATCGCAAAAGTGAGTGTCCGCAAATGGTCCGCAATCACGCGAAAAGCAATGTCTTTTTCATCAGTCTCCGATGCGCCGTATTTTTCGCCGACCGTCTCAGCGGTTGCATCTATCAGGGTTGTGAACAGGTCGGTATCATAGTTGGACTTCCTGCCCTGTATGAATCGCGTTATGCGTTCAAGACCCATGCCGGTATCAACGTGCCTGGCGGGCAGCGGTGAAAGCTTGCCGTCCCCATTTCGATTGAACTGGATAAAGACAAGGTTCCAGACTTCAATTACATTGGGATCGTCCTTGTTTACAAGCGCCCCGCCCGACTTGTCGGGCGTATCATCGTAATGAATCTCGCTGCACGGACCGCACGGGCCGGTCTCTCCCATCTCCCAAAAGTTGTCTTTGAGGTTTCCCGGATGAATCCTCTCTGCAGGCAGGAATTTCGTCCATAGCTGCTTCGCTTCTTCATCAGGCTCAATACTGTGTGCCTTGTCACCTTCGAAGTAAGTCGCATGCAGACGCGATGAGTCAACCTTCCAGAGGCCGGTCAAAAGCTCCCACGCCCATTCAATCGCTTCTGCCTTGAAGTAATCTCCGAACGACCAGTTGCCTAACATCTCGAAGAACGTGTGATGATACGTATCAACTCCGACTTCTTCAAGGTCATTGTGCTTGCCGCCGGCGCGAATACATTTCTGGCTGTTGGCTGCGCGAGTGCAATCGGGTTTTGTCAAGCCGAGGAAGATATCCTTGAACTGGTTCATACCCGCGTTGGTAAACAGCAGCGTCGCATCGCCAACCGGAACAACAGGAGAGCTGTGCACGGATTTATGACCGCGCTGCTCAAAAAACTTTATAAAGTCACTGCGTATCTGATTAGCTGTAAGCACAATAGTCTTCCCAAAAACTCATCGCCTACTCCTCAACCATGCCTTTCGCGACCAACACTTTCTGTTTGATTTCATCGCACAGTTGGGGATTCTCAATCAGGTATGCCTTGGCGTTCTCCCTTCCCTGGCCCAGCCGAACGTCCCCGTAGTTAATCCACGCACCGCTCTTTTCGACAATTCCGTTGTCAACCCCGAGGTCAATCAGGTCACCTTCATAGCTGATACCCCTGTCGAACATAATGTCGAATTCTGCATCGCGGAAAGGCGGAGCAATCTTGTTCTTGACCACACGCGCGCGGGCCCGGCTGCCGATCGCGCCGGTGTTGTCTTTAATGGTAGCGATTCTGCGAATATCAATACGTACGGAACTATAGAATTTCAACGCCCTGCCGCCGGTCGTCGTTTCAGGGTTGCCGAACATTACGCCGATTTTCATTCTAATCTGGTTGATGAAAATCATCGCCGTCTTACTCTTACCTATCACTCCGGTCAGCTTCCGCATCGCCTGGCTCATCATCCTCGCCTGCAAACCAATGTGCTTATCGCCCATATCTCCTTCCAGTTCGACCCGCGGAGTAAGGGCGGCAACCGAATCCACAACGATAACATCAACTGAATTTGACTTAATCAGCATTTCAGCGATATCAAGTGCCTGTTCACCCGTATCAGGCTGACTGACTAACATACCGCTGACATCCACACCAAGCCGTTTGGCCCAGGTCGTATCCAATGCGTGTTCAGCATCGATAAATGCTGCGACACCGCCTGCCTTTTGTGCGCTGGCGATTACATGCAGGGCCAGCGTCGTCTTGCCGGACGATTCCGGGCCGTATAGCTCGGTAACTCTGCCCCGGGGAATACCCCTGCCACCAAGAGCAATATCCAGAGACAGTGCGCCGGTAGGTATGCCCTCGATTTTTGCGTACAGATGTTCGTCCATCTGCATGATGGAGCCCTGGCCGTATTGCTTTTCTATCTGGGCGATTACCCGCTCGATAGCAGCTTCCCTGCTGCTGGGTTTCTTCGTCGCCGTCTGAGCTTTTTTCGTTTTTGCCATGTTCGCCTTCTCCACTTTCTTATAATTGCTGAAGTTTATAGCTCGCCAGTGCCGTGTAATTCGGCCCGGCCCTGGTCAATTCACTCTGGTAAACGGTAACGGCATCGACGCCCGTCGTACCTGCCTTAAAAGGCCCGAAGCCATCCACCGCACCAGCCAGCTCAAAACCACATTTGATATTCTTTATTCTACACAGAGTAAGGTGCCCTGTGAACCGTCTTGTTTCTTTGGCAAAACCTATCGTGCTAAGCTGGTTATCAATATCTTCGGCCAGTTTTGCCAGATACTCACCGCCAGCGCCGCAACCGACCCACAGCACCCTTGCGCTGCGACCGCCGAAGTAGCCAACTTTTTCCACATCCAGCTCGAACTTGTCATATCGCCCTGCTGCCTGCTCGACCACTTTGCATACCTGGGTAATATTTTCGTCCTTAACCTCGCCAAGAAACTTCAGCGTCAGGTGCATAACATCAGGCCGAACCCACTTGATGCTTTTTTCATTCAGCCCGGTGCGGTCCTGCAATTGCTTCTGCAGCTCGCCTATAACCTTTAGGACTTCCTCGTCAATATCAATAGCAATGAAAACCCTCATCGCAGCCGCCGATTAAAAACTCGTCATCTCTTTTAGCACTTCAAGACGCTTGTCAATATCGTCACTTTTTATTGCGGTCAAACCGTCAAGCGAAAAACCCGCTATGGTAAACGACGCCACCACCGTGCCGTAAGCAATGGCCTTTTTCAGTGCCGCTGAATCAACCGACCCGACTTTGGCAAGATATCCCATGAAGCCTCCGGCAAAGCTGTCACCGGCGCCGGTCGGGTCTATCACCTCCGTTGCCGGATATGCAGGAAGGATGAATTTGCCGCCGTCGGAACTGGCCATAAAAGAACCAGCCTCGCCTTTCTTTACTATGACCACAGAAGGACCCATAGCCAGTATTTTCTCTGCGGCGGTAATCAGATTCACCTCACGAGAAAGTAATTTCACTTCCTCGTCGTTGAGAACAAGACAATCAATCCTTTTCAAAAGTTCACCAAGGTCCTTCGTGTGTTCGGTTATCCACATATTCATCGTATCGGCTGCGACAAACTCAGGCTTATCCACCTGCCCAAGAAGCTCCATCTGCAATCCAGGCGCCGTGTTGGCCAGGAACACAAACTTGCTGTCGCGATATACGTCAGGAACTTTCGGCGGCGCTTCGGCAAGTACGTTAAGTTCGACACTATCCGTCGTCCGTTCGTTCATGGCGCCGTGATAAGTCCCCGCCCAGCGGAACGTCTTACTGCCTGCCCGTACTTCCAGGCCGGTCAAATCAACATCTCTACCCGCAAAAACTTCTGGCAATTCGAACGAACAATCATCACCGATGACTCCTACGAACCTGACCGGCGAAAAGAAACTCGCCGCCATGCTGAAATATATTGAAGAACCGCCAAGACAATTCTCCCTCTGCCCCTGCGGCGTCTTGACCGTATCAATCCCTATCGAACCTGTTACCAATAGTGACATATGCTCCTCATCCTTGTGGCGCTGCTGCGAATTTTTCCAAAGTATTATCAATTCGTCTCAAAGTGTTGTCCCTGCCGAGTAACTGTATCGAATCGAATATCGGCGGGCTGATTGTATTGCCGCAAATAGCAACCCGCAGCGGCTGAGCGACCTTGCCCAGCCCGACCTGCTTTTCCTCCGCTAATCCGCGAAGCATATCTTCCACCGCCGATTCGCTCAATTCCTCCATCGCAGCGAGCTTATCGCGTACGATTTTCAGCATACCGAGACCTGCGCCGTCCCCTTTGAGCAGAACTTTCTTTACTGCCTTTCCGTCATACTCTATCTGGTCATCGGCCAGGAACAGGAATCTGCTCTTTTGCTCAATCATCTCCAGCGTCTTTGCCCCTGCGTTTATTTCAAGCAGACGTCTCAACGTCGCCTCGTCCGCCTTAGCCACCGGCGAGTTGACCACAGCAAGATATTTTTTGAAATGCCCCAGCAGAGTATCTGCATCGAGCATCTTCATATGCTCGGTATTGAACGCCACAAGCTTACCCCTGTCGAACAGGCTGTTGGTCTTGCTGAACCGCGACTCATCGAACGCTTTGATTAGCTCGTCTTTTGTCATGATTTCTTTTCGCTCGCCCGGCGACCAGCCTAACAGCGAGATGAAATTCACCATTGCTTCGGGCACATATCCGCTGTTGAAGAAATCAACAACATTAATCTCCGGCAGGTGAATCCCGAGATACTCGGCCATCGCGCTTATCTTGCCCTGCTCTACCTGGATCTTGGCTTTCATGAAGTCATTCAACTGCTCGGCTGTTATATCACCCGCCGATGCTATTTTCCCCAGGTCCGCATCAGGCTTCTCTTTGATAGCTTTAATAAGGGTTTTGCCGCGTTCTCTTTTGGACAGCTTGCCGCCGCCTTCGCTTATAGTCACCGACATATGAGCGTAAGTCGGTATCGAAAAGCCAAGTGCCTTTTGCAGGGCCTGATGACAAGGCGTGTTCATCAGGTGTTCCTGCCCACGGATGATATGAGTCACCTTCATAAGCTCATCATCGACGACACATGCGAAGTGATAAGTTGGGTAGCCGTCGGATTTACAGATAATAAAGTCGCCGAATTCACCTGCCCCAAATTTCACCTGCCCGCGAACAACGTCCTCGACGACGATTTCTTCAGCCGGCATGCAAAAACGAATCGCAACCGGCCTGCCCTGCTGGCGGGCACTTTTGATGTCGGCCTCATCTGGAAATTTCACCGGCCGCGGATATGTGAAATTCTCTTTTTTGTCCCGGGCCTGCTTCCGCATCGCCTCGAGCTCTTGGGGCGTGTCGAAACAATAATATGCCAGGCCGGAATCGAGCAGCTTTTGAATGTACTTCTTGTATATATCGAGCCGCTGCGACTGAAAATAAGGCCCGTTCGGCCCGCCCACCTCTGGCCCTTCGTCCCAATCGATACCCAGCCATCGCAAATCGTCGATTACCTGCTGCGTCGCTGCTGGTGTATTTCGCTTCTGGTCGGTATCCTCGATGCGCAGAATCATAGTCCCGCCGCTATGCCGGGCAAGCAGCCAGCAGAACAACGCTGTCCGCGCGCCGCCAATATGCAGATAGCCGGTCGGAGAAGGTGCAAAGCGGGTTACAACCATCGGCAAGCCTCGAAAAAAAGAAAATTACGATAAAAACCAGAGACTAAGCCAAATCGCGGATATTGTCAAGATTGGCCCAAGGCCGATAGATTAACGTGTACCTTTAGCCCCGATTTTGATAAATTGCCCACTGCTATGGCAGAAGAACCACGCAAACTGAATTACGAAGACCTGGTCGAGGTAGTCAGGCTGGCGCCGCTGGTCTCCATCGACTTGATTATCGAAAACAGCAAAGGCCAGGTCCTCGTCGGTATGCGCAACAATGAACCCGCCAAAGGCTTCTGGTTTGTACCCGGCGGACGAATACTCAAAAATGAAAGGATTGCCGAGGCCTTCGAACGTGTTATCAAAGCTGAGCTCGGCATCGACGCCAGCTATAACGACGCGGAATTCGTCGGCGCCTTCGACCACATGTACGATACAAACTTCGCACAGCAGCAAGGCTTCGGAACACATTACGTCGTATTAGCTCACAGAATCAAACTAAACGATGATGTTGATATAACCGCCGACGGCCAGCACAGCGAACTGCTCTGGCTGGATAAAGACGAATTACTGAATAATGAAAAAGTCCATCCGCACACAAAAGCCTATTTCCAACAGGCTTAAGGAAAGTCAGGAAATGGCTGACAAACAAACAACTGAAAGACTGGATTTTGTCCGGCAGATTGTCGCCGATGACCTGAAAACAGGTAAATGGGACGGCCGGGTTGTAACACGCTTTCCCCCTGAGCCCAACGGCTATCTGCATATCGGTCACGCAAAAAGCATTTGTCTGAACTTCGGCATCGCTGCCGAATTCGGCGGAACGTGCAACCTGCGATTCGACGACACTAACCCCGTCAAGGAAGAGCAGGAATACATCGACTCGATTATCGAAGATGTCCGATGGCTCGGCTGGGACTGGGAAGGTAGACTCTATTACGCCAGCGATTATTTCCAGCAGATGTGCGATTGGGCCGTACAGCTAATACAAAAAGGCGCTGCATACGTAGATGATTCAACAGCCGATGAAATTCGCCAACAACGCGGAACACTGACCGAACCGGGAAAGAACAGCCCCTATCGCAATCGAAGCGTCGAGGAAAGCCTCGATTTATTCGAGCGTATGAAACAAGGCGAGTTTCCCGACGGCAGCCGCGTCCTGCGAGCTAAAATCGATATGTCGCACCCTAACCTGAACATGCGTGACCCGGTAATGTACAGAATCCTGCATGCAACTCATCCCCGTTCCGGCGACAAGTGGTGCATATATCCGATGTACGACTGGGCACACGGCCTGGAAGATTCTATCGAAAAAATCACGCACTCGATTTGCACGCTTGAATTTGAAAATCACAGGCCGCTATACGACTGGTTCCTCGACGAGCTTGGCGCATATCATCCGCAGCAGATTGAGTTCGCCCGCCTTAATCTTACTTACACCGTAATGAGTAAGCGAAAGCTGCTGCAGCTCGTTCAGGAAAAACTGGTCACAGGCTGGGACGACCCGCGAATGCCGACGATACAAGGCTTGCGGCGGCGTGGCTATTCACCCGCAGCGATTCGCAACTTCTGCAAAACAATAAGCGTTAACAAGTTCAACAGTACCGTCGATGTAGCATTGCTCGAACATTGCCTGCGGGAAGATTTGAACAAGACCAGTCCGCGCGTTATGGCGGTGCTTCGGCCTTTGAAAGTTGTCGTTACAAATTATCCCGAAGGACAAACCGAAGAACTCGACGCGATAAACAATCCGGAAGATGAATCGGCAGGGACAAGAAAAGTCCCCTTCTCGAGAGAGCTTTATATCGAGCAGGAAGATTTTATGGAAGAGCCGCCAAAAAAGTTTTACCGGCTGACCCCCGGCAGAGAAGTACGCCTGCGCTACGCATACTTCGTCACCTGCACCGATTGTATAAAAGACAAGGATGGAAACGTCGTCGAATTACATTGCACCTACGACCCCGAAACCCGCGGCGGCGATGCGCCCGACAGCCGAAAAGTAAAATCAACACTCCACTGGGTCTGTGCCGCTCACGCAATCAACTCCGAAATCAGACTGTATGACCACCTGTTCACCAAAGGAATTCCCGACGAAACTGAAGAAGGACAGGACTTCAAATCAAACTTAAATCCGAATTCGTTTGAAGTCCTTACTGCCTGTAAGGTCGAACCTTCGCTCGCAAAGGCCAAACCGCTCGATAGATTCCAGTTCGAGCGAACGGGCTATTTCTGCGTTGACCCCGATTCCACAAAAGGTAACCTCGTTTTTAACCGGACCGTCAGCTTACGTGACACCTGGGCAAAAATCCAGAAGCAACAACAAAAAGCATAGCAAGAATAATTGCCGTTACTCGAGATGGATAACGCCCTGCTTCTGGTCAGCGTCGAGGCTCGCTTTCTTTATCGCATCGTAAAGCTTGCGACAGCGGCGTATCTTCTGAAAAGTAAACTCAGGGTCGGTCTTGTCCGTCGTCAGTAAAGTCACCTGGCCGATACCGAGCATGCAATCGGGCATTGTCCGGCGCAGTTTCAGGTCAACTACGCGGAACATATCAAGATTATCAACTCGCCGGTCGAAAATACCCCTGCTGTGTTCGACCCTGTCGGCGCTGACTTCATAGTAAGTCATCTTCAGCTTCAATACCTTGAACGCAAACAGCAATACAACAATAACCGCTAAACCAATCCCCGCAATCTGTCGCCATTGAACCATCGCAAAGTATTGATTGTCACTTATTTGAAAATCACTGAAGCGGTCGAGGAAGCTAACCACAAAATCCTCAACCGGATAACTCCATAGTACTACCGCTACTGCCAGAACCAGTGAAGTTTTAATCGCCGCCCCGACCAAACCAAGCAACGAAGGCCTCCCGGCAAACAAAATCCCGTCATCTTCAAAAATATCCTCTTCCTCACCCTGTGCTCTGCGCTCGGCAGCGGCCTGCAGCTTTTTCGCTTTATCGGTGTTGAGAAATTCACCGCACACCCGGCACTTTACCGCGTCGGCATGTATCAGCTCGGCGCAGAAAATACACCTCTTCAGCCGGGACGCTATGTCCCGCCCGCCATGCTCTTTTTCCTGCTGTTCCAGAAGCTCCATAATCCCCTTATCGGCAATTCACCTGCCGCTTCTGGAATGTTCAACTAAGCCCCTGGCCCCGATTCAGTTTTCAAATCGCTCGTTATTGTGCTATAATCCCCTTTTCTTTTAGAGCAGAGCCTCTCCTAATAACTACTCGTCGGCCCGAAACCGAGCGAGCCAGTTGCAAACAAGGAAGGCGAAACAGGCAACCTTATTTGGTTGCCGATGCAGCATGACGACGGCTGCGGCTGGCGCAGCTGGTTGAAGCCAGAGGGTTATTAGGATAGGCTCTTACTTATGGCATTACCTACAGTTGCGATAATCGGCAGGCCCAACGTGGGCAAAAGCTCTCTGCTCAACGCCCTGGCAGGCCAGATGATTAGTATCGTCGAGCCGACAGCAGGCGTGACCAGGGACCGTGTAAGCACAATTATCGAAAAAGACGAAAAGTTCATCGAGCTTGTCGATACCGGCGGATATGGAATCGTCGATACAGACCAGCTCAGCGAGCACGTCGAAGGGCAGATTCGCCAGGCCATCGAATCGGCGGACCTTGTCGTTTTCATGGTCGATATCCGCGACGGATTAACGCCGCTCGATAAAACCATCGCACAGCTCCTGCGAAAGCAAAATCTAAACGTAATCGGCGTTGCCAACA
>SDBV01002922.1_pt1 | contig 25489 bp, 33 predicted proteins | sample 2277081 | NCBI WGS metagenome assembly SDBV01 (sample SAMN10402039, study PRJNA504765) | marine sediment metagenome | isolation source: marine sediment core GS10_PC15, 223 cmbsf | place: Arctic Ocean: Southern Knipovich Ridge | collected 2010 | reverse complement strand
CTTGTTCACCTAAAAAGTGATGCGTGTTTTATTTGCTTTATCACCTTTAAGATACACATTAACAGATGGTTAAACAAGACTTTTTTCTGAATTTAATTCGCAAATCGCTCAGTCTAGGTAATAGAAAGTTTATAAAATTTGCCTTAGCTTCCATATCTCCCGAACAATTTGAGGAATCAATAAATCGGAAACTTAAACAGACAGACAATGATCCCTGCTCAATGATCGAATTGGTGAAGCAAAACATTGAAAGTAGGCTCATTCACTTGAATAATGACCAAATCATTGAATTGTGGGAAATGGCCAAAACTGAAGGTGTCATTTCGGCTATCAAAAAACTTTACCACTGCAAATTATGATCCGTCTAAGAAAAACACTCGATGATAATTCGCTAATGCAGAATAAAAAATATGAAGTAACTGCCATTACCAAGGTATCTACTGATTATCTGGTAAGGCATTGCCGATCTATAGGCCTGGAGTTAACACTCCCTAATAAATCCTTTCCAAATATGGATTACTTGAAGTATACGCCATGTTATCCAACCAAAATATAAATAAAATACAATGATCTTATCTAAAAAACCCTGTTTATTACTTACTAATTCTTCGTTTTGTCCTATCCATCGAGGAATTATGCAGACAATTATACCATGGAGATTCGTGTTTGTGGCAGATCCATATAAAGCCCCCCCTCAAAAAAGCACAGGAAAACCGAAATCTGAAAGGGGTGGGGGTCTTTTTTCTGATTGGCCTGTAAATCTTTTTTATTGTGGTCCATTGGTTCTTCAATTCTTTTCCAATTGCAGAACCTCTTACTCTGGTCTGTTTTTGGCTTGTTTGCTCATTGTGTTAACCCATTTGTTTGCACATGGAAGAACTCAATCAATAAAAATGTTCATTCAATCGCTGCATTCTCCGCTTACACATGATTCAACGATCGAAGGAGCCTTCTCTCAATTTTCTCATATCATCACTCTTTATTAATCGCAGATGCCAGCACCAAACGACAACAGTTATCGAGTAATCAGGAAGGGTAAGCGTGATTATCGTTCACAAATCACTGAAACCCTTGCGTTTGAGTACAAAATCTTCATGAACACTCCGTCATTGCAGGATGAAATCAACTTCGCAGACTTCGGATATCTATGTTGTTTGGAAAGGTTGAGTATTAAGCATGGCAGAGCCATCAGTATTCTTGTCCTCTCTCGTGCTATCGGGTATAGTGTTCCTGCGTGTACTTCTTCTCTTAGACGCATGCTGGTTAATGGTCAGGTGATCAGGATATCGCCATCCCTGTGGGACGTTACGGTGTATGGAGGGCAATTGATAAAGCGATATAACAGGAAGATGCAACCTTTTCTATCTGGCAAACTTAAACTGCCTTTTGTTTAATGTTGTGTGATGGTGTCCAAGACCATTACTGACATCTCCCAATACCAATCGGCATTTTGTTTTGATGTCACACCTTCTTCTTACTTCTTGAAGCTGAATGTCTGGCCTCTAATTGTGAATTGAACTTAGTGCCATTTCTTGCTTTCAATAACTTGGCCTTTCCCCTCATTACAGATTTATAAATAGTTCTTCTTTCTTCTCTATTCATGTACTTTCCTTAGACGAAGGATTGCTCCTTGTTGGAGGCTTTGCCTTAGCAAACCTGGAAAACAAATATGTGAATCTCCTGTTAAGCGTGTGCAATACTATCCTATATACATGAAAACCTAATTGTCTGGCTCTGAGTCATGGATAATATATGCCAACACCAATCCTTAGCTCCATATGGTAATATTCAGCCATCTTCATTCGTGTCTTTTTCTTTGTCAATTTCGATAATTCACATCTTTCCAGTTTCTACTTTTGTTAAGTATACGAGTACTATTATATGCTTATATAAATAAATACCTACTATTATTAATATAATTGCATATTATCTTGACCTATACGGTTTTAATTACTATGTTTAACTATGCTTTCAAACGGAAGGCAGCTCATCAGAAGCTCTTTGAAATACTGAAACGGATCGTAACTCGCTGATAGTCAATTTCCTTTCTCAACTATCACAGATACTCCGACCTGGCAATTACAACTGCGGAATATAAATGGATAGAATACCCTGAAAACAGTCATGAACTGCGAATAGGGTTAGCGCGAGACTGGAAGGGTTAAAGGTAAGTAATACTGATACTTACATAGTTGCTACGAGTTAGAAAATCAAGTTTATTGCTCCTGTCAATTCAGGAGGCTAATATAATTCTTAGACGCATATACACTAAAATCAAATCACAATGAAAAAATTACGAACACAATTGAGAAATCAATTAAAACTGAATGGAGTCAATTTATCAAATGAAGTTGGCGAGGTCGATCTTATTTATAAACGCAAACATGCTACTGGCAATCCGACAAGCTGTAAAATAACTTGCTCTAGGGATGCAGAACAAATTTTGAGATCATCATACACTTATGGACAAATCGAACATAGAGAATTTTTCAGAGTATTGTTATTATCAAAAAAGAATCTTGTTTTAGGAGTTGTTGAAATTAGTTCCGGAGGGCTGGCAGGTACAGTTGCAGATCCGAAAATGGTATTTCAATCTGCCCTCCTTGCCAATGCTTCATCAATCATTTTATGCCACAACCACCCATCCGGCAATAAAAGACCAAGCGAAGCAGATATTGAACTGACAAAGAAGATGAAAAATGCAGGTCAATTTTTAGAATTGCCTGTTTTGGATCATGTGATTCTAAGTCATGAGGAAAATGAATTCTTTTCATTCGCTGATGATGGTATATTATGATAACGACCCATTTCAAGCACACTTATAAGTACTCTATTTTATAATCAAGTAATAAACAATCACAGACTTAAATATTGCTGGTCTGTGATTGTTTTACGGGCATTAACAACAATGATTATTCATTTCATTTTTCACTATAATTCTATGACGCATAAACATATTATTGCAAAATGGATAATATACCAGGGAGTAAAAACTTCGCTTTTTGTGTTTTTCGTTTAGGTGAATCAGACGGCTTTACAAAATATGGAAATGACAATATTTAGAGCACTTTCTCGAAACAGTTGGCGATTTACCAAATGATCAGTACAGTTGATTAGTTTTATTTTATCAGCGAGCTTATATAGTTCTAAATTGACATGGTAAGGATATGGAAAAGCTAGAACCAGCAAAATCCAATACATCTGCCCCTCAATTGTTTGAGGCATTACTCTCCTCTAACAATCGACATGAATCATATAGGAGAAAGCATAAAGATCAGGGTTTTCGGCTAACCGATTATATGAGATAAAATCTAGTAGCTATTTATAAAACAAACCCCCAAGCACTACCAAGGGGGTTTTCTTAGACGCATGATCAATTTTACACTAAAATTTGATCACATCTCAAAGTTATTAAAATAATTAGACGTATGACCGGAATACGCGCATTCTTTGGAATCCTCTTCATACCGAAATTCTATCAAATCATATTATATTTACTCCGAGAAAGCCTATGGAAAAAGAAATCAAACTCAAAACTCACCGATTCCCTGAAAATATTAAATACAGGATCTCCGATCAAGGAGAGCTTACATCATGCAGAAGCAATGTCACTAAAGTAATTACTGGCACACTCGCCTCTGGTTACAGGCGAGCCAACCTGATGACCACCGAAGGTCCTCGCAGATTTTATATTCACAAATTAGTTGCAGAAACATTTCATCCAAATGAAGACTCGCTAAAAAAAAAGGTGATCCATCTCGACCATAACAAATCAAATAACAAGCCATCCAATCTCCGTTGGGTAACTAATAAGCAAGCCATAGCACACCAAATAAAACAATACCCAAACCTCCCACAATCAGCAAAAAAAAACATCACTTAATTTTTAGTACATAAAAAAAATCTCACAATGTAGGCTCGCTCAATGTAAAACTGTTAATTTTGAATTGAATTAATATGGTTATCTTTCAGGTTAACACCGCGAAATAAAACCTATTTAAACCGGTTATAAAGAGGTTTTTCAATTGATAAGAGATTGATAAGAGATTGAATAGATTGAATAAAGATTGACAATAAGCTATGATTCACAAACACGAAATGAAGTTCGGGAATTCCAGTTTATTTGAATGTACGCATTCGTATTTTACCGCATAAATAATTATAATGCTAAAAATAAAAGTCCTCGATACCGGTTATGATTCATTTGCTGATGAGCAGCAATTGTTTGAATCCAATGGCTATAGTTTTGAACTATTCCCCGGTGAAAAAGGAGATGTAGCCGGCAAAATTGCCTTTGCCTCAGATGCTGATGGTTTACTGATCCGATGGACAGAGATTGATGAACATTTCTTGTCAGCCATGACAAATTTGAAGGCAATCGTGCGCTATGGTGTTGGTTATGAAAATATTGATCTGGAGGCCGTCAAAAATACACATGTAAAAGTTGCGAATGTACAGGGATATGGAAATCATGCCGTTTCGGATCATGCGCTTGCCCTGATGTATGCCTGCAACCGGATGCTGCTCCAGGGGCAAAAAGAAATCAGGACCATATTTGGCGCAGCGCCAGACAAAAGAATGTTGGAATTTCATGAATGTACTCTGGGCATTATTGGCTTGGGTAGAATAGGAGGGACCTTGTGCCAAAAAGCAGTACACTTATTTAAAAATGTAGTGGCAAGCGATCCATATATACCGGGATATAGGTTTACAGTACTTGGGGCAGAAAGCGTGTCTTTGGAGCAATTGATAGAACAAAGTGACGTAATCTCTATCCATTGCAACCTTACGGAAGAAACAGAAAGATTGCTGAACGACAAGACCTTTGCTCTGGCAAAAAAGTGTCCCATCATCATCAATACTGCCCGGGGCCCGGTCATTGATCAGGATTCTTTATTGAAAGCCTTAAAGGATAATCATATTTCTCATGTAGGAATCGACGTGTTCCATACCGAATTGGCCAATGAATTGCCTGAAGATTTGCTTGATCACCCATCTATCATTACCACCGGACATTATGCCTGGTATTCTAGCAGATCGCATCAGGAATTGCAAAAACGAGCGGCTGATAATTTGTTAGCGATGCTTCAGGGGGAAATTATTGAGGATTGTTTGAATCCATAATGATAAGTTCTCGGTCGTCCCATTTCACTGTTCGTGGGATCTCTGAGCTAAACCTACGACCTGAGGGAGTGGCTAAATTTGTTTAGATTAATCAATCGAAAAACATTGTAAGTTACATTGTATTTGAGATTTTTTACGAAACAGAAAAATATTAATTTTGGGCTTTAGTAAGAATTGATGAAACAGGCCTCATGCTTATTACTGTCATTGAAAATTTTTAAATTAGATATTTTAATCACATGAAAAATCTACGAATTCTGCTTACAATAATATTTATTAATTCACAAATTACTTTTCTAGCAGCTCAAACTGTTGTGAAAATGCAGAAGTCAAATGGTATTTACATCATGCCATGCAAAGTCAATGGATTGGAATTAAATTTTATTTTTGATACTGGAGCAAGCAATGTGTCAATTTCTTTAACTGAAGCATTATTTATGCTTAAAAATGGGTATCTTTCTGAAAATGACCTTGCTGGTACTGAGTATTATAGAATTGCCAATGGAGATATTGAAGAAGGGACCAAAGTAATGCTTGATATTATAGAGATAGGAAGATTAAAATTATACAATGTAAAGGCCAGCATATCCCATAATCTAAATGCCCCATTGTTACTTGGGCAATCCGCATTGAGTAAATTAAAGAGAATTGAGTTTAATTACGCTAACAGTACCTTAACAATTTTAGAAGGACCAAAAGATTATGTTTCCAGCGATAGAAATGTTAGGTCTTATCAAAGTAGTTCTAGCTCGAAAGTGGCATTAAATTATTCTGAAAATGGAAAGCGAACCAAATTAAAGCCATATACCTTAATTTACAATGAACCATATATAGTTTCTGACGAATTGGTTAGATATTCAGATGGTTATGTTGTAATAATGGGATTTTATGAACCATCAGGATACTACAAAATAAAGTATGGAAAATTAATTGGATATGTCAATAAAAACAGGATAGTTACCCATTAATCACAAAAATAATTTGATACCTTTTTTAGAAGCAGTTGATGAGAGAGTGATTACTCATACTATATTTACTACAAGCACAGATCCTCTCTACTGGTCGTAGCATCCACTACGACCCTCTACAATGATCCTCTGCCGCACTCAAATAACGTTACTCAATATAAATCAAAACCAATTTCCCCAATCCCTTTTTCATAATCCCGGCAACTACTCTTTTGGGTAGCATTTTCGATAACCATACACAAGCAATCCAAAATCCAATCACCCAAAAAGGTAAATGGTACTATTGAAATTTTTATGGGTCGTAGGATCGCTACGCTAAACCTACGACCAGGAGGGGACTGCGACCCTGGTTCGAAATCAGGCTATGGATGTACTGGATACATGGATGGGTAAATTCGTGACCATTGCGCGCGTTGCCTTGGAAGAAAATCCACAATACCTTGAAATGCTCGGCATTATTACGCCGGAATGATAGCGGCGCTCAATAAAAAGCCAATCCGGACAGCAAAAACGGATTGGCTTTTTTGTTTAATTACTTTTCTTTCGACTCCAATTGCTCATCAAAATAGTGATCAGCCAGGAAAACAAAAAAATGAAGGTGCCATAAAGGGTAGTGATCATAGATACTTTAAGGCCTCCATAGATCATAGCCGGCGATATATCACCTGCCGCTTCTATTGCCTGCAAAGCAGAAAACAAACCAATGCTTTGTCCGAAAATACCCCAGACAATGGCAAATACTCCAATCGCTTTGATGTCTTTAATGGTCAGGATTTGTTTTTCCGGTTTGTAATTATCCTTCGAAAGACGAATAATATTTAGAACTGTGGTGGCAATGATCGTGGTTAATGCCAGGGACAAAACGCTCATAAATATGACGCCGCCCATCCAATGAAATTCTGCGAAACTCATAATTTTTTGATTTTAAATTAAACAATTTTTTGGCAATTTATATGCAGCATCCATTGCCTGAAATTATTTTAGACCAATAAGGCAGTTCGAACCGGATATTGTAACATTCATGGGTGGTATGTTATTCATGTGCTTTATACCACCATATTGGGTGTTAATTATGTATTTAGTCAATTTTAACAAATTAATTGAAAATTATTCAGGTATTTTGCTTTTGATATGGCATCAATACAGAAATTTGATTTAATCGATTGGCTGGATCGTCAAAAAACCAGATGGCTTTTACATCTGGGATTCTGGATTGCCGTGCTGGTTTTCTAAACCTTGTTTTTCGGATACAAAAGTGTGGATTATAAAATCACTTTTTCATTTGTGATAGTGCTGTTGCCCGTCACCATCCTCACCACATATTTCCTTAATTATGTATTGATCCCGGATTATCTTTTTCGAAAAAGGTATGCTAAGTTTTTTCTGTATTTTGTTTATACACTGATCGTTTCTTTTTACGTAGAAATGGTGACAGTGATGATCATATTTATTGGTGTCGCCGAATTGAATATGGCAGAATTGCACCCATCCAACACAAATGCCATACTCTTGATAGCAGGTATGTATGTAGTTGTTTTTCTGGGAGTGGCCTTGAAATTAGTGAATCATTACAATGGCAGCCAGGTAGAAATTGAAAAATTGAAAAAGGATAAAATTGAGACGGAACTCAAATTCTTGAAAGCCCAGTTGCATCCACATTTTCTTTTCAATACCCTGAATAATCTATATGCATTAACACTTGAAAAGTCGGACAAAGCTTCTGATGTGGTATTGAAACTCAGCGAGTTGCTCGATTATATCTTATATAAATGCATTGCTGAGATGGTGACATTAGATCAGGAAATCAGGCAAATTGAAAATTATATCGAACTTGAGAGTCTTCGCTTTGGGGAGCGTTTAAAGGTAAAGTTTAATGTAAGCCAATTCCCGGCTACTACCACGATCCCACCAATGTTGCTCTTGACTTTGGTTGAGAATAGCTTTAAGCATGGCGCATCCAAAACCCTCTTAAATTCATGGATTCATATTGATTTATTCCCGGAAGGCAATCAACTTATTTTCAATATAAAAAATAGCAAACGACAAATGGAAGACTCCAATCCTGAAATTTCAGGAGGAATAGGATTACAAAATTTGCAAAACAGGTTGAAGTTGATTTATAAAGATAAGTATACTTTTAGTATTGATGAACAGGCTGATAGCTTTGGAGCGAGGCTGATTATTAAAAAACTTACTGAATCATGAAAACCAAGTGCCTGATTGTAGATGATGAGCCTCTGGCCATCAAAGTGATTGAATCTCATGCCGGTAAGGTTCCCAATCTTGAAATTATCAGTACCTGCAGCAATGCTATTGAGGCATTTGAAGTACTATTAAAAAATCATATAGATCTGATTTTTTTAGATGTAGAGATGCCTGAAATTACCGGATTGGATCTGTTGAAATCTTTAAATAAGGCGCCTGCCATTATATTTACCACAGCACACCGGGATTTTGCCCTCGAAGCCTACGAGCTTGATGCCATTGATTACTTACTGAAGCCAATTGCATTTGAACGATTTTTTAAGTCTGTGTCAAAATATTTTCAATGGAAAGGAAAGGATAACATTGAAGTGAGAAGTTTAAGGGATTCCTATCAATCGGATGCGTCATATATTTATGTGCGTTCGGATCGAAAAATTATGAAAGTTCTATTAAAAGGTATATTATTTATCGAAAGCATAAAAGACTATGTGAAAATTCATATGGAAGAAGGGATTATTATTACCAGGGAAAAGATAAGCCTTCTGGAAGAGAAATTGCCTGAAGATCAGTTTATCCGTACGCACCGATCTTTTATTGTGGCCTTAAGAAACATTAAAGCTTTTACCACGGAAACCATTGAGATTAAAAACCATGAAATTCCGATAGGTCGTACCTACAAAAACTCCGTGTTGAGTTTTCTTGGATATAGCGAATAATTAACTATTTCTCATAAAGGAGGAATAACTTTTAATACCTTTGGAGTATCATGACAGAAAGCGCATATATTATTTTTTTTCATAAGCTGTTGATTTCTGATAAATCCGGAATAAGGGAAGCATAATATATTAGATGGTTCTACCACGAATTTAATGAAAAACCAATAATCAAGGATGACGGACACTTAGGTATTCTTTAAGAAAGCCAACAAAAAACACATAATTCATTTTAGAATGATACTAACACAACTATTATTTAAACCACTAATTACACGAATGGACACGAATTTATTCGTGTAATTAGTGAAATTCGTGGTTTCAAATACGGAAACGTACTTTCATTAAAATAGCAGTAGAACCTATTAGATATTAAAATTGACTAAAGCCTTCCTGATTCGATTGGGGAGGCTTTTTTTTGTAAATGATTATTGAATGAAAATAAATTTTTCAAATAAAGGCTTAGGCGCATTGCTGGCCATCACAGGAATCGTGATGTTCTCGGCCAAGGCTATTATGGTCAAGCTTGGATATCGGCATGATGTAGATGCGCTCACCTTACTTTTGCTTAGGATGACTTTTGCATTGCCGGTTTATTTATATATTTCCATTCGGGAAACAAAAAAGGTGAACACATACCAGTTGATCAGAAAGGATTATCTGGCAGTTGTTGGCCTTGGGTGCATCGGTTATTATTTAGCGAGCTATTTAGATTTTTATGGATTGCAATTTATTTCGGCAAGCCTCGAAAGATTGATCCTGTTTGTATACCCAACGTTAGTAATTATTATTTCGGCAATTGTCTTAAAAAAGAAAGCAACCAAGCTTCAGGTATACGCCATTTTGATTACCTATTTTGGGGTCTTTATCGCCTTTGCCGATGATTTAGGCTCTGCAGGTGATGACTTGTGGAAAGGGACTATTTCCATATTTTTGAGTGCGCTCACCTATGCAGTATATTTGGTGGGTAGTGGAGCAATGATCCCAAAGTTGGGCCCAATCCGCTATACAGCCTATGCTATGACGGTTTCCTGTGTCATGGTGTTGCTTCATTATTTGGCGATAAATTCATTTGAAGTATTTCATCAGCCATGGGAAGTTTATGCACTGGGATTTGCAATGGCAATGATTTCTACCGTGGTTCCGTCTTTTCTGATATCGGAGGCAATACGTCGATTGGGAGCATCAAATTTTGCGATTTATGGAAGCCTGGGGCCTATTTCTACCATTATTTTGGCAGTGATATTTTTGGGTGAACGGATCGATATCTTTCAGATAATTGGTACTGTGGTGGTGATCATTGGGGTGAGCGTAATCAATATGAAAAAGACACAGGTAGTTTAATTCCATTTTACCAGATGGATTCGGGTAACAAATAATCTATGAATATTTGGGTAAGTAGTATTGGCAGTAGGCAGCAACTGTAGCCTGCTAAAGCCAAGAAAGCTACTTATTGTTGTTTAGGAGTGCGCTAGGAATTGTGTAAAAAGCAGATTATAGCAAGCCGGTATTCATTTTTGGGAAGTCCTGTAATACCATATCTACAGCAAGATAATCCGGGGACTTGTTTTTTCTTTCGACATATTTTTCACACTATTTGTGCTTGCAAGAAGCGAAAAATAGTACCACATTAAAATTAAATACCGTGATTCTACAAGAATTATATAAGCCTTGAGCTGTTTTTTTTTTAGTAAAAAAATAATTTATTGACATTTATCATAAAAAGTGAAAAAATTAATTTTTAAATTACTTTTTCATTTTTAACAAACGTCATTTTTTTTAAAAAGGGAATATGAAAAAGACATTGGAGTACATCGCTAAAGCGATAAAATATCTTGAGAAGTGTGAGTTGGAATCTCCATACAAGAATGTTGTGGACATCGAACAAGCTAAAGCAGCGCTACAAATAGTTGAATTGGAGCATAAAATGGAAGAGGCTCGTCAGCTTCATCATTATGAAGATGTGGAAGAATACAAGAATGAAATGGAGGGATTGATGAAAAAAGTGCAAATATAAAGTCGCTTATTTTGAATTTTATCTGAAATCAAATATATTGTATCATTCTAACCTATTAAATTTTGCCTATGCGCTAAATTTTACCTCAAAATTGGGGAATACCCAAAATTGTGAATAAAAAAAGCCCCGATACCGGGGCTTTTTTTATTGTTTAATTATTCCTAAATCTCGTTGTTCTGTACTATTGATATAGAAGACCTTTTCCTTATTATTGGCTTCTGCTCTTCTGATAAACACCTCAGCTACATTTTGATATTCATCATCCCGCATAGCATCGAGTGTAAGCAGATAACCCATAATGATATTTCCGGCCATTTCCACCAATCTCCTTGCATGGAAATCCAACAATTCATCATCTTTCATCTCAATGACATTCTGAGCAGTTTGTTCATATTCTGCAGTCATCTTAATAAGTGTTTTTCTCAGGAATACCAGCTCAGGTCTCAGGCTTTCTTTTTCATATTCCCTAATTCTGTCAAGGAAAGTATTAGCTGTCACACCTTTTATAGCGGCTACAACCTGAAGTTGAGAAGTCCCTTCATAAATGGAAGTGATCCTGGCATCACGATAAAGTCGTTCTACAGGAAAATCTTTCATATATCCTGTGCCTCCATGAACCTGGATTGCGTCATAGGCGATTTGATTACAATATTCGCTGGCTACCATTTTTAATAATGGCGTGAATCCATCGGCAAGTTTCTGGTACCTTTTCATTTCTTTTCTTTCCTCAGGGTTCAGTTTTCTTTCCTCAGCTGTCCTTTGATATGTTTTGTACAAATCGACATACCTGGAAGTCTCATAAAGCAAGGATCTGCTGGCAAATAGCTTGCCCTTCATCACAGAAAGCATCTCATAGACAGCAGGAAATTCGATGATATCTTTTCCAAACTGACTTCTTTCCTTAGCATACTTTACTGATTCTCTATATGCTGCCTCAGAAATACCAACTGATTGAGCGCCGATTCCCAATCTGGCTGCATTCATAAGGCTCATCACATATTTTATCAAGCCAAATTTTCTGTAACCAACCAGTTTTGCAGGAGCATTTTTGAAAACAAGTTCACATGTTGGTGAACCTTTGATGCCCAGTTTGTTCTCGATTCTTCGAATCGTCATTGCCTTGTGTCTTCTGTCATAGACAAAAAGAGAAAGACCTCTTGCATCCTGAGTGTCTTCTTCAGAACGGGCAAGAACCAAAGAAACATCCGCATCCCCATTAGTGATAAATCGCTTTACCCCATTCAGGATCCATTGGTCATTTTCCTTATCATAAGAAGCTTTTAACTGAACAGCCTGAAGATCTGAGCCTGCATCCGGTTCGGTAAGATCCATCGCGCCGGTAGCGCCTTCATAAGAAAATTTAGGCAAAAACTCATCCTTGATTTCTTGATTTCCAAATTCATTGAGCGTTTCTGCACAATCCTGTAATCCCCAAATGTTCTCAAAACCGGCATCAGCTCTGGAAACAATCTCGTTAGCCATCACAAAAGCGGTGTTGGAAAAGTTTAATCCCCCATATTTCCTTGGTAAGGAAAGGCCAATTAATCCTGCTTGTTTCAGTTTTTCGTAGTTTTCCTGAGTTCCTTTGGCATAAATGACCTCATTATTTACTATTGACGGACCTTCTTTATCCACAGATTCCGCATTTTCAGCGATTGTATTTCCTGATATGTCACCTACAATCTCCAGTATTTTTTCATAGCTGTCGATTGCATCTTCAAAATCTAATGGAGCGTAGTCAAATTCATCTTTTTCAATAAAATCATTTTCTCTCAGCGAAATGATTTTCTTCATCATAGGATGACCGAGATGAAACTTTATATGTTTATTATCATTATAAAAATTAGGCATGATTGTATCCTTTATTTAATATCTAAAAATATGTAGGCCGATTATTTGGCATTCTTTTTATAATACTTGATCATTTTTGGGATCACATCACCAACATCACCAATAATTGCATAATCTGCGATATTGTTAATTGGCGCTTCTTTATCCTTATTAATGGAAATGATCATTGCAGATTCTTCCATTCCGGCTCTATGCTGCACAGCGCCAGAAATGCCACAGGCAATATAAAGATGCGGCCTTACGGTTACTCCTGTCTGACCAATTTGTCTTTCGTGCGGTATAAAACCTGCATCGACAGCAGCTCTTGATCCTCCGACATCTCCACCAAGCACATCTGCGAGTTCAAACAATAGGTTGAAATTTTCTTTAGATCCAACTCCATAACCACCGGAAATGATGATGTGAGAATTTTTTATATCTATTTTTTTCTTTTCGATATGTCGTTCCAGGATTTTAACTATAAAATCCTCTTCGTTAATGTATTTGGAAACGTCTAAATTTTTAGTTTTTCCTTTATAATCCGGGGCTGTGATTTCTTTTTTCATCACTCCTTCGCGAACGGTAGCCATCTGAGGTCTTGTCTCAGGGTTGATAATGGTTGCTATGATGTTCCCTCCGAAGGCAGGTCGAATCTGCAGAAGAAGGTCCTTATAATCCTTTTTCTGTTTCTTATCTCTGTGCTCACCAATTTCAAGGCTTGTACAGTCAGCAGTCAATCCGCATTTTAATGCTGAAGCAATTCTTGGCGCCAGATCACGGCCAATAGAAGTAGCTCCGAAAAGTGCGATTTGTGGCTTTTCTTCAGTAATGAGTTTGGAAAGAATACTGGCGTGGGGAAGAGTTAGATATGGAAATAATCTATCTTCTTGTGCTAAAAAAAGTGTATCCACGCCATAAGGAAAAATTTCCTTTTCGATTCCTTTTATTTCGTTGCTGATCACGACTGCTTCCAGTTCGCATTTCAGCTCATTGGCGAGCGTTCGCCCTTTAGTGAGCAATTCGAGGCTTACGTCTGCAATAGCGCCTTCCTCGATTTCACAATAAACAATTATATTATTCACAATAGTTTGTTTTTAATCAATTTAAAAAATTACCCAATGGTATGGTTCTCTAAAAGTTCCCGGATAAGATCTTCAATTTCCTCATCTTTATCGCCCAATACTTTTGATTCCTTTGCTGTGAACACAACATTTGTCACTTTCTTAACTTTTGTTGGTGATCCGGAAAGACCCAGCCATTCTTCATCTGCGCCCAGATCATCAACCGTCCACTCCTGAATGTCCAAATATGGCCTTGAATCATGAAGCTCCAGATAGTCATCTGTACTGTCTTGCATCTCGGTCACCGTTTCGGCATGCTTGTATTTCATGAGTAATTTGGCATTGCGGGATCTGCAATCAGGCGCTGATCCATGTACAGTCACTAAAACAGGAAATGGGACTTCTACGGTTTCCACTCCTCTATCCAACCTTCTCTTTATCTGAATTTTATTTTTTGCTATTGAAATTACTTCCTCGCAATAGGTGACTTGCGGGATGCCAATTTTCTCAGCAGCCTGAGGGCCTACCTGTGCGGTGTCACCATCGATGGCCTGCCTGCCTGATAAAATAATATCATAAGGTGATAATTTTTTAATGGCTAGTGAAATGGCATATGATGTAGCCAGAGTATCAGAACCGGCAAATTTCCTGTCGGTAATTAATATTCCGCCATCTGCTCCACGGTACAAACCTTCACGAATAATTTCTGCGGCTCTTCCCGGACCCATGGTAAGTATCGTAACCGTAGATCCCGGATGGTTATCCTTTATTCTCAAAGCTTGTTCCAGTGCTTTTAAGTCTTCAGGGTTAAATACTGCAGGAAGGGCTGCCCGATTTACAGTACCATTTGCCTTCATCGCATCCTTGCCTACATTGCGTGTATCCGGCACTTGTTTTGCAAGAACAATGATTTTATATCCTTTCATTTATAAAGTTTTCAATTTTTTCAAAAAATGCGGCGGCAATATAGCGGTTGAATTTCTATAAATTACTGATTTAAGTCAGTAATTTAAAAGTTCTTAAAATGTGTGTGAAGGAACGGTTTGAATACCTAACGGAGTTTATATTTATTTGTAAAATAATCCTATAATGGATTGTTTATAATTGCCAGGGGATGGTTTGAGATCTTTGAACTATCTTCATGTTTTTCTATGAATACAAAGCCGCTAATATAATCTATTACAATAGTAGATTCTTCGAATAATTTCCCACCGATAGAGCCGTGCTTCTCAATTTCCATAGCTTCATGGCGATACGTGTTTTCTGTGGGGATGAGCACTTCTGTTTTTTTAAATGCAACTGATCCTAGTCGAATCTCATTTGCAAATAGTTTTATTCCATAAATCGATCCACTAAGTCCTTCGGCAATTCGTTGATTGTAATTTGCCCATTTCACGGAATTTGATATGCTGGACTCATCCAGGAGAAGAATTTTATGATTTGCCCCAATATCCAATAATAAATTAAGTTTTTTCCATTCCTTTTCTTTGCTAAGAATTTGTGTTTCGATGAATGGCTTTGTGTCGTATATGGACATCGGTACGGATTCAAATCCTTTTATATTCTTCATTTTAACCGGCTCTGTAAGTGTCAATAATTGATTTTTGTAATCAATCTTCACTTGAAATCTTGCAAATAACTGGTATCCAAATGCGCCGTGTATTTTAATGCCTTTTAGCTGATGAAGGTTGTAATTTGACCTTTTTAATATCACGGCATTTATTTGGTTTGCTACTACATCTTCACACAATCTCAAATTATGATTTATAGAAACTCTGGCAGAAATAGGCTCTTGAATTCCAGTCCCTGTAAACTTGACATCAAACGTCCGGGGGCTCATTTTTGGAATATATGACTTATTGAATAAGACTAAAGAACGCATACCTGTATCCAAAATCAGATTGAGTTTGATTTTATCGTCAATTACTGATTCAATAATTATTAAGTTATTATAACTTTTAAATGGTATGGTGACAGATTTTTTAGGACTATCAAAACCAAAACCAAGATGATTTCGATTTGCTTTGGTATGTTTTGGTTGGATTAAAATTAATATAAGTGCTAACCAGATAAACCTTTTTAAATTCATGTGACGCTATTTTGATTAGGTTCATTAAACCTAACTCATAGCCTGATCAGATGTAATCACCTGATTAGTGTGAATTTCAAAAGATGTTCTAACGGCAAAAATGCCCCAAATTGGGGCATTTAAATATGAAATATGCTTTTGTATGTAGTAGAGTGTACCTGTAATGGGGGAGAGGAGTGCTTCAATATTCGGGTTGACAGCACAATTAATATTATTTGTTTTCGGAATTTTTTACATCCTCCACCAATTTTTCGCACAGTTCATGAATTTGATGGGCCATATTGTCATCATCAGTTGATCGTTTAATACTGTCTCCCAACCCGGCTAAGCATTCGATATAAAATTTTTTCATCTCATCAACAGGCATGTCTTTGGCCCAAAGGTCAATTCGAAGGGATTGCTTTTCAGCATGGTCCCATAAGGCTATGCTCACAGCTTTCGTTTCTTTTGTCTGGTCTCCTTGAGGATTGTCCGTGGCGCTCCAATTTATTTTTATTGGTACATTATCCTGATCAAGTTCTACGTCGAAGGTAATTTTGGATTTACTCATTGGTATTAATGGTTTTTAAGGATTTGCTGCGCTTCTATTTTATCGTTATGCAATTGGGATTTTAATGCCTCTAAATTTTCAAATTTTATCTCAGACCTTATGTTATGATAAAATTCAACAATGATTTCTTTACCATAAATATCCTGGTCAAAGTCGAAAATATTTACCTCTACCCGTTTTTGTGTCCCCCCAAAAGTAGGTCGAAATCCTATATTCAGCATGCCTTTGTAATATGCTTGTTCTACCCTGACCTTAACGGCGTAGATACCTTCAGCCGGTATTAATTTATGTTTAAAATTTACATCGATATTTGCTGTTGGAAAATCCAGGGTTCTTCCAATTTTGTCTCCTTCGATTACTGTACCATGAATGCTGTAAGGTCTTCCAAGATATTCATGGACAATTTCCACGCGGCCTTCAAATAGTGCCTTTCTTATTTTAGTTGAGCTCACAGCTTTATTATCAACCATTTGCTTTGGAATTTCTTCCACTTCAAAACCGAAGATAGGGCCATCCTTTTTCAGCTCTTCAAAACTGCCGGAACGATTTTTCCCAAATTTATGATCGTAGCCAATTACCAGTTTTTTTGTTCCGATTCTATCAACAATTATATTTTCAATAAATTCCTCAGATGAGAGGCTGGCAAATTCCCGCGTAAAGGGGATTATAATCAAATGGTCCACATGGTTTTGGCTTAACAACTCCGCCTTTTCGTCGATTGAAGAGAGTAGATATAATTCCTGATCTGGATACAAAACAAGCCGGGGATGAGGCCAGTAGGTTAATAGAACCGATTCCCCACCATTTTTTCTGGTGATTTCATCAAGCCGTTGAAGGATTTTCTGGTGTCCAAAATGTACGCCATCGAATGTTCCACTTGTTACGATGGCAAAATCTAGTTTTTTAAATTCATCCAGTCCCTTGTAAATCTTCATGAATTTATGATGTCAAATTCTTTCTTGAATTCATCAATCGATTGGGCATCCTCAAGTTTAAAATCACCTATTCGGGTTCGTTCCAGAGCTGACATATGCGCGCCAACTTCCAGCGACTCTCCAAAATCCCGCACTAAACTTCTCACATAAAATCCTTTTGAGCAGACAAGTCTGAATCGTAGCTCAGGAAAATTTATTTCAGTAATCTCAAATTCTTTTAACTCTACCGGCCTGGGATCTATTTTTACTTTTTCCCCTTTCCTGGCTTTTTTATACAGAGGTTCTCCTCCTTTTTTTATCGCAGAATATATTGGCGGAGTCTGCATTAAATGACCAATAAATTTTTTAGTCAGATTTATAACTTGTTTTTCTTCGATATGTTCAATGGAACTATCACTATCGAATTCGGTTTCCAAATCAACAGATGGAGTTGTTTTCCCCAGTACCATGGTTCCGGTGTATTCTTTTTCCATATCCATGAATTGATTAATTTGCTTCGTTATTTTCCCGGCACAAACAATCAATAATCCAGTTGCTAATGGATCTAAGGTTCCGGCATGGCCTACTTTTTTAATCCTAAGCAGGTTTCGTATTTTTTTTACTACATCAAAAGATGTCCATTCCAATTCCTTATTAATTAGAATAACTCTTCCATACTGATTGGGAGTAAGCTCACTCATATAAAACCGATGATGATTGAAGCGAAACCAACGAAAAAACAGTAATAAGCAAAGTAGATCAATTTGCCTCTTTTTACAATTTTAATCATCATGGTGCAGGCAAATAATCCCGATACAAATGCAGCTATAAAACCGAGGATAAGCGTAGTTGTTCCGATACCTCCAGATAGTGTGGGGGTATCTATATAATCTTTTACTTTTAATAAGGAAGCCCCGATAATTGGGAGCAAGACCATAATAAAAGAAAATTTTGTCGCCTTTTCTTTGTCAACGCCAAGAATTAATGCTGTAGAAATTGTGGATCCTGAGCGTGATATGCCTGGGAGTATTGCAATTGCTTGTGCAATACCGATAATAACAGATCTACCATAAGATATGTTATTAGTGGTATTTTTGGCATAATATGTAATCGTCAATAATACCCCCGTTACGATGAGCATTGATCCTACAAAGAGCACATTGCCGGTAAACAAAGCTTCAATCTTATCTTCAAACAACACGCCAACCACGCCAACAGGAATCATGGAAATTATAATTTTTAATGAATAATGAAGTGATTCGTTATTTTTAAATTCTAGTAGTCCTTTGAATATTTCAATAATCTCTTTTCTAAAAACAATAATGGTGCTAAGCGCTGTAGCGGCATGCACAACGATGGAAAAAAGGAGGTTATCGGTAGTATTTATATTGAGTATCGCTTTTCCAAGCTCAATATGACCGGAACTACTTACAGGCAAAAATTCAGTCAATCCCTGGACGATCCCAAGAATTATTGCTTCGATTACACCCATATTCTACTTCTTACTTTTATAGAATATGGCAAAAAACTCAATGATAAAGCCAAGCATCACAACTATAGGGCCGAGGGTGATACCCAGAAATCCAAATCCATAATCTTCCTTATCAAGTGTCATAATAAAAAAACCGATGGTCAATACTCCTATACCGGCAAGCATTAAGATATAGTTGGCTTTTTTAAAGGCTAATTTTTCTTTATTACTCATAATTAATATAATTCATCCAAAGACATTTTTAGAAATTTTTTTACTGCTTTATAGGTGCTTAACATTCCGATCACCATTCCTAAAACTAAAATAAACGCTAAAAGTATCAGTAATTCATTGATTGTTTGGAGTTGTTTCAATTCTTCAATCACACTATTTGCATAACTTATCAATCCAAATAATAGCAGAGAAGCCAGCAATCCGGATAAAAGACCTTGAAAGGCAGCTCTTTTTACAAATGGTGTAATGATAAACCCTGCTTTTGCTCCAACTAATTGCATGCTTCTAATCAGAAATCGCTGAGAAAATAAGGCTAGTTTAATGGTGTTATTGATCAAGATAACAATAGTGATTAATAATATAATCGTAAAACCTACTAATGCCAAGCTAATCTTTGCGATGTTTTTATTGATCGCTTGCACCAGGTTCTGAACATATACTATTTCAAATACCCCATCTATTTTATTCAATTCAGTTTCAATTTTTTTTAGGCTATCTATTTTCTGAAAGGAAGGATGGATTTTAATGGTATAGGCATCCCTTAAAGGATTGTCTCCTAAAAATTCAATAAAATCTTCACCGGTATTTTCAATAAACATTTTTGCCGCATCCTCTTTCGAAATGAATTCAACCAAAGAATGATTTCCTTCTTTTGCTATATATTTTTTTTGTGTAAGAAGTTTTCTTATTCTGATTTTATCATTTTCAGTCACAAACTTATCGAGGTACACTTGAATGGTGATATTTTCGCGAATTACATTCTTCAATTTATTTGAGTGCATAATAAGCAAACCAAAAAGACCAATCACAAAAAGAGCCAGTGTAACGCTGAATACAACGCTTACATAAGGAAAACTACCTAGCTTTTTTTTCTTTTTGTATTTCAATGGAATTTATATCATTTATTGGTTGCGCAAAGCTAATAATAAAAAGGAAATGCATTTAGAATGGGCGGAATTTATATCAAGTTTGATTGAGAAAATATAAACAAAAACGGAATTTCAACCAAAAAGCATTTCAAAACCTCCTAAACAAAAAAGCCCCGGACTATCGGGGCTTTTAGCTTTATTGTTTTATATTTTAATTTTTCTGGTTCAATCGAATGATTTTCAATTCGTTTACAAGGCTGTCGTTTTCTATCTTTTGAAGCGGAGCAGGTTTTACTTGTTCTGAATTTAACTTATAGAAGCTATCGTTATAATAAAGGAAATAGGATTTTCCTTTTGATAGATTCAATTCAATAATTTCATACGGCATATCATTGAAACTTCCCAACAGATAGAGTTTGTTTTCAAAGAATTTGTAATGGAATTTATTCCTTTTATCCTTTACCGTCGCAACTTCTACCGTGCTTCCGACATTTTCCTTTATCTTATCAAGATTATTGATTTGATTTTCGTTGTTGATATCCTTTGTTTCGAAATATTCATCATCAAACGATTCGACAACATCAGGTAGCACAACATTTGGTTGAATGATTTTTGGTTCTACTTTGGTATCTGTATTTTTGGCAAGTGGTTCGCTTTTCGCTTGTTCCTGAGAGACTGATTTCTTAGTTTTCTTTTCATCAGACTCATCTTCATCAATTATTGGTGCAATTGCTTTAGGAATTGCGGGCACTATATTTTCTTCATTAAGTGTAATTTGATTGTTATTCAGTTCGATTAAAGAGCCTTCTGGTTCGATATTGCTATCGATAAAATAATAAGCTCCAACTCCAATGCCAATAGAAACTGACGCAATAGCAATGGCCTTTAATCCAATAGTTTGAAATAGAGGTGTGTTGATCGGAATATTACTCAATCTGCTTTTCAGCTCAATCCTACGAACATTTTTTATTCCATCAACAAGGTCTTTCTGGAAATTAAATTCTTCATTTAATTCAGAGTCATGATGAAGTCTATTTTCAAAATCTAATCGCTCAATCTCAGTTAACTCATTGTCGAGGTAACTGTTCACAAACGCTTCATTGGATAAGTTGTTATTCATGGCTTACTAATCTAAAAAGTCGCTTTTTGAATATTTTGATTTAACTAACTGATATAACTTTTGTTTACACTTATATTTTTTGGTTTTAGCTGTATCTGTATTGGCATAACCCAATTTTTCTGCTATATCCGTCATAGATAAACCATCAAAATAATGATACGACAATATCTTTCTACAGGTTTCACCCATTTTGTTAATGCAATCATGAATGATTTTTGCTTTTTCTTCCTGTTCATGACTGGAGTACTCGGCGCCATCTTTCTGGTCATGCACCAACCTGCTTTTTCTTTCAAGTTCTTTTCTCCAAAGATTTAAGCAGATGCTATATAAAAAGGTACTAATTTTTGAAGTTAGGACTAAATTCCCGCTAATGGCTTTTTGCCAAAATACAATCAAAGCATCCTGATAAATATCCTTAGCTTCCTGCTCAGTACCATTGTTTTTGATGACCAAATTAGTCATCATGCGATAATACTTCTTATACAAGAAGTCAAGGGCATTTTCATCGCCTTTTGAAATTTTATCCAAAACTTCACTGTCTTTCATTTTGCCCTCGCTTGTTTATACATATTCAATATACCAGGTAACCGCATTAAAATCCTTAAACTAATAAATATTATACCCAATATTAAAAGTATCACAGAAACAAATGTATTTAATTAGAACGATAATATGATTTTTTAATACGAAAATACAAATATTTCATCTTCCGAATTCCTATTTAATGATGCGGAAAAGATCGTAAAAATTTAAAAATAATTGCATTATTGAGTGATTTTATTTGAAATAAAACATGTTTTCTGAAATATTGTTTTACTGCGCCTGCTTGTTTTGCATTCCATAGCATATGAACTAATATATTAAAGGGGTGACTCCGTTCTTTTTTTTCCTATAGAAATCAGACTTTCATATGGTACTATTGTGAGTGGATTGGTAATTATTTCATTAAGCTTGGATTGGTATTTATCGAATATTAGTATATCTGTTTTGAGTAAAACCAGTTTTTATTCAAATTTCTTGAAGTGTCACTATTTATTAAGTGGACTTATTTAGCGAAAATTATTTGAGTAATAATGTTGATTTTTACAGGAGCAAAAACAAAGATTTGTCTGGAAGGCCAAAAGAATTGTTGTAAAAGTGTAAACTTATTATCTTTAAATTTATATTTATATTTTCTAAAGTAGAACAAAACCATCTTCCCAACAGCATTTATTGTCGATTCATAAATTATTTTTACACAAAACATATTAAGATGAAACTAAATATTTCTGTATTTCTGTTTTTTATTCTTGGGTGCTTTTTTTCTGAAAATTTATATGCCCAGGCAAATCCTGACGCAGTATTGGGCATATGGTTTAACGAGGAAAAAGATGCCAAAATCAAAGTCTATAAAGAAGATGGCAAATTTTATGGCAAAATAGTGTGGCACAAAACAGGTGAAGATATTTCGTCTTTTGATGAGCATAATCCTGATCCTGAATTGAAGAAAAGAAAGAAACTTGGTCTTGTGATCTTAACCGACTTTGAATTTGACGATGGCCAATGGGAAGATGGAGATATTTATGATCCCAAGACAGGAAAAACATATAGCTGCATTATTAAGCTTCAAAAAGATGGTGGCCTTCATGTTCGTGGATACATTGGAATTTCTCTTTTTGGAAGGACCACCTATTGGACTAAAGCTGAATAGTCAAAAGCTTTGATTTTCTAAAAGGCGCCTCTAATAATTAGTTTTGGAAGACTAAAAATAATTATTAGAGGCGCCCTGATTAGTGTCTGTCCATAAAGTCCGCTATATGCGTTACGCCTGCCTGTCCGCTAGGCAGGCTTGTTTCTGAAAAACTCATTTACAAGCGAAAGTCCCTGCCTAGCCGGCAGGCTGGCGTTTTTCAGAAACTGTGCAAGCCCTTGTCCGCCGTACTTCGTACTAAGGAAGGCGAGGCTTGATCTCGAACTTTCTGAATCAGACACTTAGTTTATATACAAACTCTACCCCCATCAGAGTTGCTCGTAGAAAATTCTGAGAAATTCAAACTAATACTGCTATTCCTTATTAATTGTTTTACCTTATGGGTAGGTTTTTATTCATCATAGCTGTTCCTCTTTCTGTTGTTGGCATTAAGATGTGGCTCGTTAATTTGGCATATCGAACGAATATTTCTATCTCGGTGATCATTGCTGCAGGATTACTATCCCTGACTATTACCATACTTAGGGTATTGTTTCATTCATACAAGTTATCCCGAAAAAATCCCCTCGATGTCATTAGATATGATTAGGAACAATCGCAAAATAAAAATGCCGTATCGTGTGTTTATTTTATTGATCTAAAAAGTGATAATTAATTCTCTGGTAAAACAGCCATATACGACTGCACTTTTCTCGGAGCAATACGCTAATTGAAATAAACTCTTTTCCCATCTCGAGAAAAGGAAGGATTGATATGGTAGGCTAAAGTCCAGATAGTATGATGTTCCTGTGATACCGTATCTTGCCAATAAGGTTGGGATTGACCTCTTTTAAAAACACTGAGAATTACGGGAGTGGTTTGGCGCCAGGATTCGGAAGCGAATAATTTTCTGTCGAAAGAAGCTCCCAAATGATTTCCCTGGCCACTTAAAGTTTCGATAAAATTACCTTGTTGATCCCATCTGCGAGAACTTTTATCATTCGGCCATCCATCATCGATCTGGTTATCATGTGCCATAATGCTTTCATTGTCATACCAGCTAAAATGCATGGGTTTAGTGCCAAAATAGTGTACATTATCACCATTGATATCCATAGTTATCAGGGGGTGTACTCCCAAAGTCTGGAAAAATTAAGCGGCCCATTTCATGTATGAATTAGTTTTTATATCAGTTTGATAATCAGGATTATCAAGTCGGTTTAGTAGCTTTTTGAAGAAAACATTCCACCTTCCGCTAATTAGCTGCGATCTCAAAAAAAGGAATATTTCTGCATTTTCCTTCTTCCAAAACGAACCACATGACTTAAGTCTTAAATTGATTACCCTTCGGATAGCACTTTCAACAGAGCCACTTCCCTGTGGTAATCCCATTGTTTTAAATTTAGTATACTGCATTCTGTCTTTGTTTTTCAAAAAGTAATTTCCCCATTTTTTTAGTGCCTGCTTCCTTCTTTGTCCACTGAAATTGATTTTTATCATTTCACCCATTCCTTCAATATCCCCTTTCCAGAGTCGACTCTTAAACAATTCAATTAGTTTTTCCCTTTGTTGGAGCCGCTTGGGCAATAAGCAAAGTATTTCATTCAATGCCTGTTTTGCATGTGTATAGTCCAGTACTTGGAACGTCGGCATTTCCTGAAAGTAACCTTTGAACAATTCGTCTGCCCCTGTCCATATCCAAGGTGCTCCATCACCCACAAAAACAATCCGGGAGAGCTTTTTACAGTCTAATGACTGTAAGTATGATTTTATCAAATTAAAAATATAATCTCTACCCTGCATGGTGGCATCATAAACAGGGGTAAAACTTTTGTCGATGTTCCCTTCGGAATCTGTAAGGTACATGGTGAGCAATAGAGGTTCCTTCCAGCCTGTAGTACCCTCTTTTTTCTTTTTTATCTATTCGCTCCCGGATGCGCCCCCCATCTGTACCTATTACCAAAGTACCCCCTTCAATTTGCTCATGATCGCTTATGGATATACTTCCCCGACCTTCAAGCCCAATTTGACCAACGTCACGTACTATTTTACGTAAAGTTTTTTCATCGATTTTTATGCCTTCATCGAATAATATTCGACAAGCCACTTTGGTTGATGGGCACAGAACTGCCATTTTGCAGATTTTCTCGCCCAAATTTCCGCTATAGCGACTTACCATGCCTATCCGTGAGAGTCCAAGATGGCAATCAAGATTATTCCCTTTTGAACGCTTTCGCTTTTTTTTGGTAGATTTTTTCCTGACACGATTAAAAAAATACGGGGAACTGACCAAAACATTTCGCCCATCTAATATACGTATTTCAACCAAAATAAAACCTTCCAGTTTTAAACACCTTTTACCGCCAATAACTTTCAATACGGATAGAAATAATGGCTCAATCATTAATGATTGGATCGATTCCTGAATTATCGGCGCCAAAAAATCATACATGGTTTTTTGTAAAGAAGACTCCAACTTATTGAAATCATAGTCATTTTTGAAAATTGTCACTAATTCTTCTATCTTCGACACCATGCAGGATGTTTCTTCTGTCTTAATCATAGGGTTACCTTTTTTGTGGAAAAAATTGTAACCCTATATTAATTCTTTTTTATTTCATCTTCGGTTTTAGTCTTCCAGATTTTGGGAGTGCA
>SDBV01002921.1_pt1 | contig 25489 bp, 17 predicted proteins | sample 2277081 | NCBI WGS metagenome assembly SDBV01 (sample SAMN10402039, study PRJNA504765) | marine sediment metagenome | isolation source: marine sediment core GS10_PC15, 223 cmbsf | place: Arctic Ocean: Southern Knipovich Ridge | collected 2010 | reverse complement strand
CTCAAATGCTTGATAATCGATCATTCCCGGATGAATCAAACCATCCTCAAAAGCCCGCGTGATAGTATCCATCAATTCTTCCGGGTAAAGCTCATAGACGAGGCAGGCCAGTAAGCCCCATAGGTCGGAGTCTTTATCCGCTTCTTGTCCACTAAACAAGCTGCCATAAAAAGCCAACACATCTTCTCGGGGAGCGATGTCGGCAATAGTAGCATAAGCCATGGCATGCAATGCAGAGGCACGACAAAAATCATCCGCGTTCTTGTTCAACGCCAAAGTTTTTATGTCCTCGAGAGATTCATTGCAAGTGCGCAGCAGAATTATCGGCAGGTCTTCAGTGACAATATCGCCAAACAGGTCATTAGCTTGCCTTCCCGGCAGGCTAAATACATCAATAAGCGTCTTGTGCGCCTTTGCTTCCCCAAAGTGGCCCAGCAGCATGACAGCATAGTTATGATCAAAACGATCCGGGGTTTCGATATAGTTATTCGGATTTAAAAGTAGATTCTCTAATACCGCAATCAGATGAGGAGTGATTTCATCTCTTAACTCAATCGCAGCATCCACCATACCCCTCTCATAAACGCCTTTGAAATACTTAAACCCTTCTAATATTTCGATAATTTTCTCATGCATAATATTCCTCTTTATGATGAACGGGTTTTACTTGGTCCCAGCATAGTCCCATCTTGGTTCCTACTTGGTCCCGGTTCTGCCTTCTGCATTTCTTCCTTCCATAACTGAATCTGGATAAATCTTTTCCAGGTCACGTTTTACCCTCTCAAAGGTGGAATCGTTTCCAAACCCTTTGCATTCGGTGGTCAATGCATGCTTCTTGGATATAGGGTAATTTCTGCAATGCGCGGGTTTTGTGCCATGAATACGGCACTTATACTTTTCTTGTTTAGGAAGTTTGCGAAGCCAGGGGCACCTGCTTACCTCATCGCCGGTATTTGGGCTGATCCATAGATCTCCAAACGCAGTTTCACCACTTAATTCATAAATTGAAACCCACCGCAAAATATCCCACCTTTCTTCGGACCGCCAGCGATTTAGTTCATCTATATCCACCGAGGTTGAATATGCATCAAAGAGGTTCCGACAACAGTTACCGCATTGAACGCACTTAAACTTTTCCATCTCCGTTGCAATCCATATGCCATTTTCTCCATCAGCCCCTTTCCCTAGAGACGCCTTAACCCACATTGTCCAGTTATATGCCTGGGCGATCTCGTTAGTTTTGACCAACACCTCAGGGATGAGATCGATAGCCACATCCTTGAAATCAAAAGCCCTGATAAATTTTTCCTTTTTTGCTCCTTTGGCCTTGAACCATATTCCTCTTTCCTCCCAGGTCGGCTCATTGAAACACTTTGTTCCCGGCCATGCATTTCCTTTGGTCAAAAAGCCATATACTTTTGCAAAAAGGGCAAGCTCGTACCACTTGTCCGGGTTGGTCAAATCGAGGAAAACTTCGTTGATCGCGTTTTCAGATGACAAAAATTTCAAGTTTTTGTTTTCCATACAATTGATATCGACGAGAGTCCTGTTCGTAGCAGCAAGAGGAAATGATTTGGAATAAGCGCCCATGCGTAACAGGCGGTTTGTGTTTCGGATAAAATCGTATCAAATCGTTTCGATCCGTATCATCTTCGAATATCAAACGCCGGTCAATACCTCGTGCAATAATATGGTGCAATGCTCCCGGTGCATCGATTCGTGCTTTACGTCCCCTAAAGATCTCTCAGGGCTGACGCCCGTCAATCCCTGCAATATATAAAGTTGCTTTTTGCGTTTATCTTTCGGCCGATAGCCCTGCCGGTAGACGCCGCCACGGGCCATTGATTTCAGCTGGCATACCATATAGACAATCAGTTTTGCGGTTTTAATTGAATCTTTTGCGCGCAGGGCTGGTATTCCCAGTATTAAAGAAATGGTTATCAGCGCTCCTTGCATAAGGCGTCATAGACACCGGTGCGCCGATCCTTGAATTCGTATTCGTAGACCGTTTGAAACAACTTGGGCACCTTGTCCCGATTCATACCGTTTTGCCCGCAAAGCTCATCAAGCAGTTGTTTGTCCTCACTGGACAGGTTCATTTCTTCTTCTCCAGGTAACGTTTCAGTTCGGCATCATCGGCGAGGGTTTCATGCCGGGCTTCCTCTGCCAGCCGATGTTGATCATAGATCTCATATTGTTCGAAGGCCAATTGATCGGCCGCCGCTTTTCTGATCTTTCCGGCATTGGTCAGGATGTCCCGTTCGTTGAATTGCAAAAACGCATCCAGTTTTTTGCGCCAGTCCCGCATGAAAATCTGCCGGTGGCGTTTGGCCTGATCTTCGGCATAGTCCAGGTACATGGTCACGATCCGATTGAGCCCCTCGAGTTCGCCGGGATTCAGGTAATTTTTAGCAATGGTGATATCCCCCTTGCGCACTTTGGTTCCTTTCCATGAAGTCAACCCCATGTTGGGCTTAGTGGTGTCGGCCCTTTCGGAAACAAGCTCGGCGGCGGTCTTGCCGGAGATGGCGAAATGCAGCTTGTTTTGCACAATGCTGAAAAACTCCAGGGTTTCTTCGGCCTTGGAGTCGTAATCTGCTGCCAGTTTGTAGATATCTCGAATTTTCTGGTAAAATCGTTTTTCACTGGATCGGATGTCCCTGATCCGCTCCAGCAACTCGTCAAAGTAGTCGGAGCCGATGTTGACGCCCGCTTTCAGGCGGTCATCGTCCATCGTAAAACCTTTGACCAGGTATTCGTTCAAGCGCTCCGTGGCCCAGCGGCGAAACTGGGTGCCCCGGAAAGACCGCACGCGGTATCCCACGGCGATGATGGCGGGCAGGCTGTAAAATTTCCGGGTGCGGGAGACCCTGCGCGAGCCTTCCGGTTGAACTTGTAAGTATTCCTTACAAGTTGTCGGCGCGTCCAATTCTCCTTCTTTGTATATAGCTTTTAGATGTGTTGTTATGTTCTGCGGGGTGGTTTGATACAGCTCGGCCATTGTGGCCTGGGTCATCCATACGGTTTCATCCTGTAGACGAACCTCGATGCGCGTCTGGCCGTCCGCGGTTTGGTAGAGTAAAAAGTTGCCCTTTGTGGGTAGGATTCGATCTTCATTGGCTGATTTTTTTCTGCTCATCGCCCCTCGCCCTCCTCAATGAGTTGTTCCACAAGGGTTTTGCATATTACAACAGGATCGCATAGCTGATGATATAGCGCAATAACTGGTAGCTGTTACCAAAACAAGAAATCAGGACAACTTACGAACTAAACGGCAATATGGTAGCTACCAGAAAAGCGAAATACCAGAAGGTTAAAAAAGCGGCCATTTTCCCTTGAAAAGAGCCACAGGCTTCATCCGGATAAGGGTCGACCGTATTCCCGGACGGGAGAACAGTCCGCGGTTGCAAGAATAATCCGCGGCATGCGCGTTCAAGGTAATGGCCGGTCTGTCTTAAGTTACTTTCTTGAACGATTTGGCCATTATGCACGCATCATCACAAGTGGGTCAAGAAAGATGTTTTTCTCTTGCGTCCTATTCCCCCGATCTGAACGCTGTTAAGCAGTTATGGAAGCACACCAAAGCAAACGGTGTAGAACATAAGGCTACCATGGATCAATCTTTGCTTGCTATTATCATAAAAAACAGCGTTTGTTACGTATAGTATTGTTTTTTCAAAGGATTGGGTAGGGTTGTGATCAATAGGTGATATCCAATAGTCTGGAGGCAAAAGGGTAGGAGCACGAAAAGGTAAATATCGATCCATATGTTGCATCCCACTTTCAAGACCGGACACCGGTCAAATCAATTTCGTGACGAGCCGAACGTTGCCTTGGTGACTTTTACGCAGACGATATGAGACCTCTATCTTCCTATCTTAAAAGGCTCATTTTGGGGTCAAAAAAGTGAGCATAAGCCCCATTTTGGGTCCCTTTTTTACGACTTGTCAAACCATTTTAATCAGTTGCCTTGGTCCGAAACCTATATCATTCTGATATTTTTACTTTTTATTATTTTCTGTTAACAATCTATTGCAATTTTGCTCGACAGACGTTAATTAGAGTAGTTAAATATGCTCTGCATTGGTTCTTGACATACCATTGATGCTTTAATTAACATTTAATTTCAAGGTATTAGTTAAAAATGGGTAGGACTTATAAAAATGAAATTGCCTTATTACCAGAAACTCTAAAATGGAGCCTTAAGGAATTAAATACATCGCATGCTTCAAAAATTATCAACACATTAAATAACAATAGTTTGTTAGTAGTTGGATCTGGTGGTTCATTCAGTGCCGCATCATACATTGCGAAAATCCATGAATATTCTACAGGACGACTATCAAAAGCTCTTACTCCTTTAGAATTTTCATTTTTAGATTCTGCACCAAAAGATTCTGCCGTGGTTTTTTTATCATCCTCCGGAAATAACAAGGACATATTAGACTCTTATAAATCATCTTTAGCTAAGTCATATAATGCAAAAGTTGTTTTCTGCCTAAATGAGAATGGTAAATTAGTTAAAGCTTTAGGAGCAAAATCAAACACCCTATGTATTGCCCACAGTATCCCAATTGGTAAAGATGGTTTTCTTGCTGTTAATTCCCTCATCGCTCTTTGTATTATTGCTGCACGTGCATATGGATTAATAATCGATCCTGATGGTTTTTATAAACAATTAATTTCGAATATTAAGCGCTTTGAATACAAGCAATGGCGCTCTGTCTTGAAGAAAAATACAATTTTAACAATAGGTGGCGATTGGAGTACTCCAGTAATAATCGATTTTGAATCAAAATTTTCCGAAGCAGCTTTAGGAAACGTTTTATTATCTGATTTCCGTAATTTTGGTCATGGTAGACATAACTGGATTGATAAAAAGGGAAGCGAATCGGGTATATTTACATTTGAAACACCTAAAACAAACAACATATCTGATAGAACTTTAAAATACTTACCTAAAAATTTACAGTTCGCGAGGGTAAGAACAGATATAAATGGGCCTTTAGGAACAATTGATTTATTTCTGCGTCTATTTCATATAGTTTCGTTAGCAGGTGAAATTCTGAATATAGATCCAGGAAGACCTAAAGTTCCAGATTTTGGTAGAAAGCTATTTAAAATTGGAATACCCTCAAAAAGAAATCACAATTTATCTAACCTGACAGAAAAAGTTTGGTTAGAAAGAAAATCCTCAGTAACTAATAGCGAACCAAACGAGCTTAAAACATTTTTACACGATTTCCTTAATGCTATCAACGAAGCTACATTTAAGGCGATATTATTCGATTATGATGGTACGTTAGTAAGTGAAGATGAGAGGTTTACAGAGCCAAATAAAGAAATAGCAGATCATTTGAATAATATATTAGACAATAGAATTTTAGTAGGAATTGCTACAGGTAGGGGCAAGTCGGTTCAGACTTCATTACGAAGTTGCATTGCAAAGAAACATTGGAACAATGTTTTTATTGGTAATTATAATGGTAGCTTTGTGATTCCTTTATCAGAAAATATTCCAACCAATTATAATAAACCAATTAAACATATTGAAAGTTTGAAAAATGCACTTTTAGAAAACTTTGTTATATCTAAACAGTTAATTGAGGTGCGTAGAAAGCAAATTTCAATATCACCAATTAATAACATTAGCTTAAGTTCCTTGTTAAATATTGTAAAGGAAGAACTCCATAAGTTCAATTACATTAAAGTTTTTCAATCCGGTCATTCTGTTGATATTATACATAAGTCAGTATCAAAGCTTAATATGTTAGATAATCTTTCAAATGTTTTTAGTCTCAACACAAATAGTATTTTAAAAATAGGCGACCAAGGGCAGTTACTCGGTAATGATTATGAATTGCTTTCTGAGCCATTGAGCATAAGCGTTAATAAAGTATCGGCTTCTCTTAATACATGTTGGAATATTTCGCCAATAGGAATGGAAAACTCTATTGCAACAGAAGCTATCTTAAGAGCATTCGAATTTAAAACTAAAGGCTTTAGTATAAATACAGAACTACTAATATCTGGAGTAGCTACGTGAATAAACAAATAGCTATGGAACTTCTGGGCAGAGAATTAAATTGGGGTACAGAGGTTGCAACTGAAGAGTTGTCTAAGCTCGAGTATTTGTCTGCAGTTAAGTATGATAGCTATAGAAATTTTGAAGCTGGTAATAGATTTTTAGAAAGCCTAATCCTATGGCTTAGACAATTTAATATGGTAGAAGAAAGAATATGCGCTTATAATTTTTTAAAAAAGAAATTGCTCTATTTTTCTGAACGGCAAATGGATTACTTGGTTAGCATATTGTTTTCGACTCATGTTAATCCAATTTTATGTCAACAAACCTGCAAGATAGATTCTATCGAACCATATAAGAAAAAGAAAATTATCAATTCATCCACATTCAAAATATTGCGTAGAAAAACTATTTTTATTGGTATGAGCGATGGAGCCCGCCTAGATGCATTCAGACGCAAAAACAGACTCAGTCATGAACAGGTATGTATAAATTACGAAATATCAAATGAAAAATGGGGAAGTATTATTAAAGAATACAGAGAGTGGTTAGATTATTATAAGTTTGAAGATACGATTCCTTTCTACAATTTTTTTCTAATAGATGATTTTAGTGGAAGTGGAAATAGCATTTTAAGATTCGCTGATAATGATAAGCCAAAGGGTAAACTGAGTAAATTTGTAAATAAATATTTATCAAATTTCGATATTAATCAAAACGTAAATGTATATATTGTTACATATACATCATCTTCTTCTGCTTATAAATACTTAGAAGAAGAAATAAAAAAATTTAAACCATTAAACATAAATTGTAATAAAGTCACATGTAAGTTATTAGTACCTTTACAGATTATTGGTTATGAACACAAGGTCAAAAAGGAAACTGATACAGAATTTGTAGAAATTCTAGAAAAGTATTACGATGAAGCTTTAGAAGATTCAATTACAAAATCAGGGGGAACAAATTTGATTTATGGTTATGCCGGATGCGGGCTTCCTTTAGTACTAAATCACAATTGCCCGAATAATTCTGTCTATTTACTTTGGGGGCAGACAGATAACACCGAAAGCAAACCGGGATTAAAACCACTATTTCCACGTATTGCAAGGCATGAGGAAGGCAGATGATTGGTAACCCTTTTTACTACAGAGCTGCTGATTCTAAGCTTGGAAATTTATCTGACATTCGACGTTTTGTTAATTTATTCGGAGTGGATGTATTAAGTTTATTAAAAAAAAAGATTCAGACCGTGTGGGATATCCCACTACTTCTACTAAGCGCACCTGGAGCAGGAAAAAGCAGCTTGATGCGCATATTTTGTACCAAATCTATAAGATATATTTTAGAATCCGCACCTTCCGGGGGTAATCAAGAAATCCTGGCAGACAGATTAGAAGAGTTAGGCGCTATAAGGAACAATTCGATTTATGCTCTAGGAATATGGCTAAAAATGTCCGATGAGTATCATCCCCTCGATCTTGGTGGTTCACAAAAACAGAATGGATTGTTTTTTGCCCTTTTAAATTCTAGAATAATTTTAAGCATGTTACTAGGGATAGGCGATCTTGTTAATATGGATCCATATGAAAATCTTGAAAAGGTTGAAATCAAGATAAAATCTACAGCAAGCAGTCACACAATAGAATCTTGGAAAAAATGGGGATCTAAATCCGGCAGCGATTTATATCATAAAATGTCTGATTTAGAAGCTCGTATTTGTGAAATGATGGATAATCCATTTTGGAATGGAGATCCTTCTGAATTATCAAGTTCAAAGATATGGTCATTAGATTTATTAGCTGATATTGAAGTTTATGTTGAAGGAAAACATATACCATTTAAGCCTCTAGTAATGCTGGACGATGTTCACGAATTAACTGAGAACCAGTCTAAATATCTTCTAAGCTTATCTGTCAGTAGACAAATTAAAGTTCCTTTCTGGATAGCCTTAAGAAAACAGGCCTTGAGCTTAGAGGTATTATTAACTCAACAGTTGGATAAAGGTGTAGAGAGCGGACGCGATTATGAATTTATTGACCTTGATGGCTTTCGTAACAATAGAAAAACATTTAAAAATCTTGTTCTACATGTATCTACTTTAAGGGTAAATGATGTCGCATCTAAAATTGGAACTCTTTCACATGAATTCATACACTTTATTTCAGACAATAGAAGTGATGTAATTTTTTTAAATATTCTTAATAAGGAAGTTGTTACAGAACTTAGAAATCGTATAATTGAAAATGCCGGAGACGAAGTTGATCGCTATATAGAAGTTATTGATTCTATATTTAATGGTAATGATGAAAATCATATCAAGTGTAGAAAATTGCGTAATCTTGCAGTTTTAATTAAAAGAGATCTTTTAAAACCTCAGCTTGCTTTTAGTTTTGAGAAATTCGAATTAGATAAATTAAGAAATGAAGATAACAAAAAAAAGTATGGTAATGTTGAAGAATTATTTTTATCTCAAGAATATAAATTACCATATTATTTTGGGTCTTCAAAGCTGATAACTTTATCTTCTTACAACATACTTCAATTTTTGAGACTTGCTGGAGCTTTATTTGAAGAAGTCATGGTTGCAATTAGTCTAGGACGTGATCGAGAATCCTTTTTATCACCAGAACGGCAGCACTCAATAATTTCAAAGGAAGCAAAAAAGTATTTAAAAAGAATACCAAGATCAGTTCGTTTCGGCAACGAGGTTTATCGTTTAGTTCATGCAGTTGGTGATATGTGTAGGTCAGAAACCTACCGCCCAACAGCACCGTATGGTCCAGGAGTTACAGGTTTTGCGATATCGATGTATGATCTCAACATTCTTACAGAAAAAGCTAAGGATAACGATAACGACCATCTTGTCCTATTAAGAGTAATTGAATCTGCGATAGCTCATAATGTCTTTGAACCGCACCCTAACTACAAGTGTAAAGGGCAGAATTTGCTTGTCCTTTATTTTAACAGGCTTTTATGTGTCCCCTTCAAACTACCTCTACAAAAAGGTGGCTTTAGAGAACAAAAATTGGAAACTTTATTCAATTGGTTAAAGCGGGGATATACTAAACGATCTTCTAATATTAATCAGAAGGAATTATGGTAGATTTTGACAATAAATGGGATTATGCAATTCATTTCCAGCCTGCTGAATCAAAAGAATTTTGGTCGGAGAGACTAAAAAATACAGAGAAAAATATTCTGATGATTCTGGGCCTTGGCTGGGACCCGCGCATGTCAATATTTGTTGATACCATTAAATCTATTGGTGGTAAGGGAAGGCGTGATATAAATCTTATTTATTTCAGGCCATACGAAACATTTGTGAGTCCGTTTCAAGGATATATTGATAAAAATTCTGACATTTTAAAAACTATTTGTGAAAACTGGGCGAATATTGTTAATATTTTAGTTAATACTAGAAACAAAGAGAATTATTATATTGGCGATAAAGAAATAGCTAAAATATTTAAAGACATTGATTTGGAACCTTATGATGATGTTATAGTTGATATCAGCGCCTTACCAAAATCACTTTATTTTACTTTGCTTTACATTCTCGTACATAAGGCATTAATATTCTACAAAAATCTTAATGTTCATTGTATCGCATGTCAGCATTCTGATCTTGATAGCCAAATTGTTGAATCAATTGATGATACTCGTTTTTTGAGTGGTTTTAAAGGTTATTACGGTCGTATTGGAAAAAACAATATTCCTAAAATCTGGGTTCCTTTACTGGAAAACAATCAATCCGAGAGTCTATCAAAGCTTATAGAGCTTACTGAACCTAGAGATATATATCCAATTCTTCCCTTTCCCAGTAAAAACCCAAGACAAGACGACGAAATATTAATGGAATATTCGAGTATATTCGCAGGGGACGAATGGTCATTTAACTTAATGAATTTTATTTATGCGACAGAGGATGAGCCTATTGACGTTTATCAGAGACTCATCAAACTATATCATCAACAACAAGAAACATTAAAACCGCTCGGTGGTATTTCAATGGCAATTTCACCACTATCAAGCAAATTGTCATCTTTAGGTGCTTTTATGGCCGCTTTTGAAAAGCATTTCGCTGTTGCTCACTCCATTGGCCGCCATACGCCTCCAACGAATATGGGGGATCATTACTGGAGTGATGAAACAATTGAGCTTTATAAAAATAGTCTACATACTGTGTGGTTAACTGGTGAGCCTTATGAACTTTAATGATAGGCATGGAATACAAACTATTATAGGATTTGGCCTAATCGTTCTAGATATTATTTTTAAGAATGGAAATAAAAATCCTTTTTATGCTTCGGGAGGAACATGTTCCAATGTAATTACGAACCTTTCATTTTTAGGATGGACTTCCTCCATTATTAGTAGGGTAGGGACGGATTCAGCTGCAGATATATTATTAACCGATTTAAATCAATCTTGCGTAAATACTAACAACTTATTTAGAGAAAACGGTGTAAAGTCACCTAGAATCATAGAATCACTTATTTTTAATACAAAAGAATCATCTCATAAATTTATTTTACGTTGTCCAGAATGCAAAACTTATTTACCTAGATTCCGAAGTCCAACTCTAAAACAAATAAACGATTTGCTAATTTCAGATTTAGAAACCAATATTTTCTTTTATGATCGAATATCTCCAGCAAGTATAGCTTTAGCAAAAAAATTTAAATCAAAAGGCTCGTTAGTCATTTTTGAGCCAAACTCTGTTAAGATGAATGAGCAGCTCAAAAAATCACTAGATATACCACATGTTATAAAATTCGCGTTTGATGAAAATAAAGACAAGGAGCATCTTAAACAGTTTGAGGATGAAATTCTAAGGCTAAAAGGGAAAAGTCCATTACTAATTATTAAAACTATGGGACATAAAGGTATATGCTATAAACAAAAACAAAATAAGAAATGGAAGCACCAAAACGCGATTAAAGTTGATTCTATTTTGGATACTTGTGGTGCCGGAGATTGGTGCACTGCTGGATTTATATATGCTCTAAATAAATTATCTTTTTCAAAGGGTCAAAAGATACTTGATTCTTTTAATGACCAGAAAATCATATCGAACGCATTGAAAGTTGGCCAAGCCATTGCTTCTGTTTCCCTTAATTATGTTGGAGCCAGAGGATTATCTTACGCGATAAACAAAAAACAATTATTCTCAAAAATAAATAAACTTATAGATTTTGATCATATAGGTTTTAACAAAGATAATTTTGATTACGAATGCATAAATAAATCTGTATTTAAACCGAAAAAAGATAGCCATTGTCGTGTTTGTCTGATTTGAATTTTTGCCATAAATTTATGATAATAGTGTCACCCTTTAAATGATTACCAAGCCTGCTCTTGGCTCTTATCTTGTAATGCGGACACCCCAATATTGTATAATTTTAGACTCTTCCAAAAAGAAGATTTGTTCAGATATATCTTAACAATCTCAGGATATCAATCGCCTCAAAAACCGCTGATAAGTCTGACTAAGTTATAGGTGAGGGTAGTAATTGTTTACCTTCTAATCTTTCAGAAACGAGGTGCCCAAGGAAAATTACAAACGGCGTAATATCCTGTTCCACACTCCCGCTTTCCAACGCAGCCATATAGTCGTCTCGCTTTTCCAGTGAAATGACGGTCCAGGGATACCCGCCCGCAGCAAGCATCACGTTCATAAGAAATCGTCCCATACGGCCATTGCCATCCATGTACGGATGGATATATACAAACACGAAGTGCCCCAGAACAACACGCACCGATGGTTCCGGCTCTTCTCTCAGCAAATCAAAGAATGCCGGCATGTAGTCTCGCACCGCTTCTTGGCGTGGTGGCACATGCATTGAGCGGCGGATATATACCTGGTCGTTGCGGTAGCCAGCGAGGTCCGTTGTCCGCAAGAGGCCGGCTGTTACGCTCGGGCCAAACATCTCACGGTACCAGTCACCGTGATCACCATCGCCAACCGCTCCAGGATTATTGCCCTCCAGTACCCGCGGGACGAAAAGGGGGGGCATTCTCAACATTTAAACTTAATAGCGGTTCAACCTTTCTATTGTTCCACTAAACCCCATGAGTCAAACCCACGAAGACTTTTGACTATTCGTTGGATTTTACACAAAACTTTAAAAGTTGAAAACGTCCCGCTTTTCTCGTCTATCCAAAAGCATTTATCTAAGTTTAATAGTTTAATGCGTCCCCAGTTTTCCACTCAGCAGCCGTGCGAACATCAGAAAGGAAATTTGCTCGATCACCATGAGCGGGTTGGTAATGCCTCCGGTCCAGAATTCCGTCCAGAGCTTATCGACCTGACTTTTAATTCCGTTTATCATCGGATTGTATTACTCTTGTTTTTTTAAGTCGATATTTCTGCAGTCGACTGTTGGGTTTTTCTGGAATAGTAAATTCTATTGTGCCTTCAGCCAAGAGCTTACGAATAATCCTGCCTATATGACCCGGAACACCTTTAAAGCCCATTTTGGCTGATATCTCTGCCTTTGAAAGAGGTTCCAAAACTAATACCGATAGAACTCTTTCTTTTAGTGACTCGGCCTTGACTCGGCCCTCTGCTTGGTGCCATCTTGGTGTTTACTGGTTTCCAGCTTGGTTTCCACTTGCTCCTCACCTAATTTTTCCTTAGGCCCTTTTTAACAAACTGCACCTGAAAGGCATGGCCGGACTCCCGTAGAATAAGTTCGATTTCAGGATAATCTCTCAGCTCCTGTTGCATCTTTTGAATGCCGCTGCCCCAGGCTTCGATCAGCTTAAGGTCCTTGAAAATAGGCGCCAGGACCCTGTTGCGGATTTCGCTCCGTCCGCTGCCTAAATCCTCAATGGAAAGAGCGTCCGGTAAAGGGCCGGGGCTGGTGATCTCCAGCATGTCATCGTAGATGGCCACTTTCACATCACTGCCAAGAATGATATAGTCCCGGTGAATCACGGCATTGACCAACGCCTCCCGGATGGCCTCCAAAGGGTATTCCCAGCGCTCTTCCCGGTAAAGTTCCCCGATGGTAGCCCCATTTTGATAAAAACCATGCACGATTCGATCACTGCGTAGACCGGACCGTCCATCGTTGCCTGATCTAGGAAAATCCTCCTTTCGGTGCCCTTGAACCGGGCACATTCGACCTTGGCATAGGGGAAGTATCGTTTTCGGGCCGGGCCGTCGGAAAGCAGCAGTGCGGCATGGGTGGGGCAGAGCCGATCCCGGTCCGCGTGAAACAACCCCATGTTGTTGAACTGCGTTGGGCCCAGCTTTTTGCCGGTCAGTTTTTTATAGTCTTTTTTAAACCGGTCGAGATTCACTGTGTCGGCAGGACAGTCGTAGAGCGGAAGCGAATCAAAGGATATCTTTCGCCGCTGCCTTTTCAGATCCTCAATGGTTTCAGAAGAAGCTTTCCGGTTGGTTGACCCGATGCGAATATAGACGCCGTATTGCTCCCCCGCCTTTTTCAAGTAATACGGTTTCTGTGCTCCCGGAAATATTTCGACCACCAGCACCGACAGATTTTCCACCGACTGAATGAATATTTCCGGTACGATGGCCGGCGTACATCGGTCGAAGATATGGCTGGCCACCCGTTCTTCCAGGACGAACAGTGCATCATCGGCAATACCGACGATCTTCCGGGGTATGTTTTTCACTCCGAACACCAGCCGCCCGCCCCGTTGGCAAATGCCACAACCGTCCGTGCCACCTGTTCCCCCTTTGGAAACGATTCCTTGAATTCCAATCTGCGGGCTTCCGGCATATCCAGAAACGCCGGTCGGGTTTTAGCGGATTGCGTCATCTTCTCTGTCCTTGAACATCTCTATTTGGGGTTGGAATGAAGCAATGATTGCGATGAGGTCATCGATCACTTTTTCATCCATGAACACGCCGTCCAGCCCGTTGCTGTGAAGTGCGGTGAACGGAGCTTCGTAGAGCTGGTCAATTTGAATCGATCCATAACGGCTGATATGGTTCTTTAATAGGTTCAGGAAACTAACCTGATTGGAAGTCAGGCTGGGATAGCGGGTAACGAATTCGGAAAACCGGTTGTTCACCACATCAGCGTTCATCCCGATAATGCTCCGGATGGCATGGTCCAACGGTCCAGCGGTTTTTTCAAAAAACTCTCTTAAAATCTCTTGATCCACATTGGGATTTTGCGTGAGAACAAGAGAAGTAAGGGCTTTCAAATCGTCTTTGGACACCGGATGGCCCGCTTTGATCTTTTGCAGCGTGGGGTTCTCATCGAATACTTTCAGCAGGGCATCCTGAACGTGTTTTCTAAATCCCGGCATATCTGAAAACTTAAGTTGGGTGGGTAAGCGTTTATATTCTTCCTGGCCGTCCCTAATGTCGATAAACTTGGGGTCCAGCGGTGTAAAGGTGACCCTGGCGGAATATTGCATGATGCCCCGAAGCTCCCGGCGCACCGTTTCGAGCTTTTCTATCGTAACCGAGTTCCAGAATTCGGCGCTTTTGACTTCTTTAATGACATCCGCCTTTTCACGCACAGGGTTAAGGTGCATCTGCAGGCGGCTCAACCGGTCATGAAGCTGATTTTTCAGATCATCAAACAGGCCTGATTTTTTAAGAGGCTCAATCTGGAGGCCGGTTATCAACTGATCGAAACGGTAGGCGTCGACGTAGCCGCGAATATCCACCCATTGCATCAGCGGGGCCATTTGTCGGCGCAGAGCTTGTTCCGTGGCCGGGGTAAATGCCTGCAAGGTCTCCGGTTTTGAAAGCGAGCGTTTTTCCCGCCATTTTTCCCGCACGCTGATGATGTCTTCGGATAACCGGTCCAAGTCTTCCTTGATCAGTTTAATGACCATATTGAAGACGTCGGGTTCACTCTTGTTCAAAGCGATGCGGGTCAGATCCAGTCTCGCTTCAAAGAGCTGCTGCATCAGGGATTTGGAAACAGAAGGCTCGGCTTTTTTATACCGCTTTTCAAAATAATCGAAGTTTCCCCAGTGATCGAATATCCGAAAATGGTTTTTGTTCTTCCCCGCACCTAAAAGATCCCGGCACAGGCGGGTTCCACGGCCGATCATCTGCTCGAATTTGACCAGCGACCGGATGGGTTTGGCAAAGACCAGGTTGACAATTTCCGGAACATCAATGCCCGTATCGAGCATGTCCACCGATATGGCGATGCGCGGATCGCTGTCTTTATCGCTTTTAAAATCGTCGATGAGCTGCTCGGCTCGCGGATCGTAGTTATCAATGACCCTGCAGAATTTCCCGCCGTATTGTGGAAAAAGCTCGTTGAAGGCTTCATTGAGCAAAATTGCGTGATTGTGATTTCTGGCAAAAAAGATGGTTTTGCCGGGTGCCTGTCCGGTTTCATCCCTGATTCCGTTGTCCATCAGATTCCTGATGACGGCGCGGTTGGTATCGCGGTTGAAAATTTGCTTGTCGATCTGATGATTTTCAAAATCGAAATCTTTCGGCTCCTCGCCGTCCTCTTCAAGCTGACGTTTCTGCTCGTCGGTAAGATCCTTATATTTTATGCCCTTTCTGAGAAATTGGGTGGTGTGGGCATAGACTTCATATGGTACCAGGTAGTCTTCTTCAACGGCCTGATCCAGAGAGTAATAAACTGTCGGCGTTTTGTCATCGCAGTCAAACATGCGGAATGTGTTCCGGGAGATGAAACCCACCGGCGTGGCAGTGAGGCCAACTTGGAGGCAATCGAAATAGCGGAACATATCGCGATAACGATTGTAGATGCTGCGGTGGGATTCATCGGCGATGATCAGGTCGAAAAATCCCACGTCAAAGGTCTGAAAGATCTTGTTCATCGCCGGGTAGGTAGCCAGGTAGATGCGTTTGTCGCGATCCTTGGCCGTGCCGGCCGATACCACCGTCATCGGTTCGGTCAAGAAATCATTGTAGGCATTCTTGGCCTGTTTGCGAAGCTCTTTTCGATCGCATAGAAACAAAACGCGCTTGACCCAGCTGGCCCGATTCAATAGATCCGTTAGGGCGATGGCGACGCGGGTTTTTCCGGTGCCGGTGGCTTGAACAATCAGGACCTTGTGTCTGTTTTCAGAAAACTTCTCCGCGACCCTTTTGATCGCTTCAATCTGATAGAGGCGGTCGACAATTTCCAGTTTAGGCGAGAGGCTGTTGAGCTGTTTTCGATTGTTTCTTTGAAATAAAAGATACTGAAGGCTGTCTTTGGAATAGAACCCGTACAGTGATCTGGGAGGATAGCCCTGGGCGTCATCCCAGATAAAAATATCGAATCCGTTGGTGTAGAAAATAACGGGCCGCTGCCCATGCATTTCTTCAAGGCCATCGGCATACAGCCTGGCCTGCTCCTGACCAAGTTCAGCGCTTTTGGCGGTTCTTTTGGCCTCGATGACCGCCAGAGGCAACCCATTATCATCCCACAATACGTAATCGGCATATCCGCCACCGGTTTTGGTCGGCTGGTGCTCGACCGGTTCTTCCTGATGCACTTCGGAAGTATTGGCACCATCATCACCAACATCCCAACCGGCTGCAGCCAGCTCTGTGTCGATCAGACGTTTGCGTGTGACGTCCTCATCGAATCCAAGCACATCAGCAGCGGTCTTACCGGTTCTAAGCAATGATTTTAGTTCTTTGATATGTTTTTCCGCTACACGGGTTTTTGTGCGGGTGTCCTCCAAATCGGATAAAAGCGACTGCATCTCCATCTCGTTTGCAGCCAGCTTTTCCTGGACCAACCGTTTTTCCCGTTTCAGTGCCTCGGCATTTTCGAAAGCAGCCTGGGGTTTTTCGGGAGCCTTATATGCCGGGCAGTCTTGCTTATCGCCCCCACTGACAATGTAAAGCCAGCGCCCTAAGTTAAAGGCGTTGCTGAGCAGTTCGTGAACATTAAAACGATGGATTGGTTCTGCGTGAGCAGCTTTGTTCCCGGCCAGGCGAATGCTGTGAAACGCATTTAAAACAACAGGTGGCACGGCTTGCTTGAACTCGTCCTGGGTTAAAAGGTCGAGCAGTGACGCATGGGGAAAATTGCCCAAGCTGTTTTCATCATAAAACCTGTGAATCAGCGATTCGATATAAGTTCTGATTTTAACGAGCGCCCCGGCAGGGTCCGGCCAGGCATATTGTTCTGCAAACCCGCCCAAACTTGCAAGTTCAGGCCATTTTTCTCGAAGGAACTCAAAATTTATAGATTTCATGATGATTCCATTCATGCCTTACGTAACAGCAATCTCTATGCCAGTTTATTTCACATTATATTTTTTCATCCAGTTTGAAAATGTCTGATAGTTCGAAAGCCCCAATAATTCGGCCGCCCTGGTTTTATTTCCATTGGCCTCGGCTAACGCTCTTTTCAGATAATGTTGCGCCAGTTTTTCTATTAGATTCGAAAGGTTAATCCCTTCCTTGAGCGGCTTTCCAAGCAGATTGTCATTATCAGAAGATATGACCGGCAGCATGGCTTCGCTGATATCTTTAACATCAATCGTATGGCCGACCGACCAGATTGCAGCCCGGGTAAGCGTATTTTGAAGCTCGCGCACATTTCCCGGCCAGGGGTGCTGGATCATAAGATTTTTTGCAGCAGCAGAAATTTTCTTATGTTTATAGCCGGGCTGGCTGACACTTTCCTGGTCAATCTGATCCAATAATTGATCAATGAGCAGACCGATGTCTCCCGACCGCTCTCTTAAGGGCGGCAGTTTCAAAACAGCAACAGCGACGCGGTAAAATAGGTCTGATCGGAATTTTTCTTTTGCGACCTCATTGATCAGATTTCGGTTGGTTGCCGCGATAATCCTGACGTCAAGTTTAATCGCATCGGTAGCCCCAATCCGCTGAATTTCTTTTTCCTGCAATACTCGCAGTATTTTAACCTGGGCGGACATCGGCAGTTCACCGATTTCATCAAGAAATAGGGTTCCCGTATGGGCCGCTTCGAAATACCCTTTCTTTTGTTTATCAGCTCCTGTAAAAGCCCCTTTTTCATGTCCGAACAGCTCGGATTCAATCAGCTCGAAAGGGATAGACCCGCAGTTAATGGCAACAAAAGGCTTTCCTTTTCGGGAGCCAGCCGCATGAATCGCTCTGGCTAAAAGCTCTTTCCCGGTGCCGGTTTCACCTTCAATCAAAACAGGTACAGACCTTGGCGCAACATGGCGCGCCATTGTGATCACCCGGCGCATGATCTGGCTGCAATGAAGAATGCAGTCAAACTCAGGTGCTTCCGGCGGCAGTCCGGCTGCTAGTTTCTCAAGGCGTTCATCTGGTCCACGAAGAAGATCCGGGATGAATTCGGCAGACATATCAAAGGGTATAGATGCGACCTTAACGCCGCTTTTTAAGGAAGATTCGATCAGGGTTGCGGGATATCGGGTTTTGGCAATGATGATCCAGACCGCGGCCATAGCAGGTGTGCCGGGACTGAGATGATAGGTCAAATCGACTTCATTATCATTACTTTGTAAAATGTCTTTGATAACATTAACGGCTGATTCGTAAATTTCACCGAAATGCATCGGACTGGACAGGCTGACTTTTTTGGCTTGAATTTGTGCCTCGGTTAATGTTGTTAACCACTTTATATATTCAGTGCAATCCGAATCCGGCACATCGGATATGAGTATGATTTCTTGAAATGAACGTTTGGTGACAGCCTGAGCGATGGGGCCTAAACCAACATTTTGTTCTCCCCGTGAGGCTTTTAAATCGGTAAAACCGACCCAGGAAAATAATATTGCTTTCATAACCATTTTAGATACAAAAATTATTATATATATACAAGAAATTTTACCCTGAAATCAAAGAAAGGCTGTTTTTGAAAGTAAACTGACAGGATTAAACAATCGTCAAAGAGTTATTAATGGTTCAGATGAAAGTTTCGTCTTATCTGGGGGATTGGCAGCTTTTTGAATTTTTCGGTAATTCCGTAAATGATAGTACGTCTTTGTTATAAAACCAGCTTCTGTGTTTTCTTATCAACTTAATGCAGAGAGTGGAATTCTGCCCGATAGAGAGAAAGTGAAAAGGTACCTGGCAGGATATCCCGCAAGCCACAACGGGAGTCGAAATGTTTCCGAAAGCATGTCGGCAAACAATCGAGCGTGAAATGCCGGACAAACCCAGCAGGAAATTACAGAAATATCGACTGAGAAAAGTGGGGGTTAGGGCATGACGCCATACCATTAGTAGTTGAACGACGCCACAAATCTGAGGCCTCCTCCATTTTCACGCATGGGTTTTATTTTCAAATAACAAAGAAATAAATTTCATAAAACCTAACCTTTTAGCGCTTGAAAAGTAAAAGAGTAGGATTATGCAAAAATGAATGATCCTCAATACACGGATAGTTTGGTGAGTTTTGTGGATTATGGTTTTCTGGCGGCTGTTGATGTCGCCATTTAACTGGTCATAGGGGGCGGTCGTATTATCTTTTTCTTGCGGCTTATTTAACAGGGATTCTTATTTTTTTGTGGTTTTGACTTTAAACATTGAATTGCGAAATCATTTATTCGCGAACGGATAGATTTTTAAAATGCCTGATATCAATAAAATTCTGCGCAAAATATTTCAGCTGAAATGGAGCTCAAGAAAATGATCAAAAAAGATGCGCGCGGTTTCTAGTCTTTGAGACATCTCAATCTTGCCAGATCCTCGGCATATCCATATAAATGGAGTCCTTTGCTTTCGACGATCATTTCACCGTCTTCAACACCGATCTCTCCGGCCATATATTCTTTAAGGTTTTGGATTGCAGCGAGGTTTGCCGGAAATCCGTTCCACAGGTCCCATGAACGAAAGTAGACAAAAAAATAAAGGGTGTCTTCCTGTATCCGGGTATCGATATGTCGCAAACAGGGTGGATCCAGCAGAGTCAAATCGGACGGGTGGGCCACCTGAAGAACCATTTGATTGTTTCGATGACCGTATTTTTTATAGGTATCGATAATCCATTCAATCTGGTTTAAATATAAAGAACCGTTGTCTTCAAATACGACGTTTCCGTCAATTTCTCGTTTATCAGCAATATCGGTCTGTTTTGACTCCCACCAGGCCAGCTTTTCCCGGGTGATCGGCACCTGGGTCAACCGTTCTCCATAGGTGTAAGACTCTCCGGGTTCCTTTCTGGCAGACATAAGGTATTCGATGTATGCCCGATCGTACCCCTCACCGCCATAAATATAGTCGTGTTCCACCGGGTTCGGTATTCCGCATGACGGCGGAATATCCGGTATTAACGGAACGGTACCGGGAAACTTAACATGCCCCATAAAATAGTCATACTCAAGGCGTGTTTGTCCTTCGTATGATCCCCGATCGATCTGAAATCGGCCCCCTGAATCCAGAATGTTGCTAACCGCTTGAAACCAAAGATCGGGCAAATCTCTGGCTTCCACGCTGTTTATTTTCATTTGACCGACACCATTATAGAAGTTGTTATTTATAAACGGAAGAAAATATCGCCTCTAAATATCCAGAACATTGACTTCCAGGGCGTTGTTATAAATAAATTCTCTTCTCGGTTCCACATCGTCGCCCATCAATATGGTAAAAACCTCATCAGCACCCACGGCATCTTCTACTTTTACCTGAAGAAGTGTTCTGGTTTCAGGATCCATGGTGGTTTTCCATAATTGATCCGGATTCATTTCACCAAGGCCTTTATACCTTTGGAGCATTTTCCCTTTTTTGCCCTCTGATACCATAAATTTAAAAAGGGTTTTTTTATTTTCAGCGAAAATCGCTTTTTCTTCGTTTTCCTTGTTTAAAATATAAAACCCGGATTGATTATATTTTAAAACAGTCTTTCCAGCCTGAACACTTTTTTGATATTCGCTTGAATAGATTAAACTCCTTCCAATCTTAACCTCGGGAATTTCTGTTTTATAACCGCTAAGTGATTGACGGTTTTTATCTTTAATTTTCGGTGTTTTAACCACTAATTCATATGTATTTCTGTCTTCATTCCATTTTAAATCGGTGACAACAAACCCTTTTTCTACCAGGCGGGTTTTGAGATTGATCATTTTTTCTTTATTTTTTAGAAAAGTTTTGTCCACAGCCCCGGATCCGATCAACACCTCCGCCAGTTCAGGACTGACGTGCCTTCTCTCGAGCTTTGCCACTCCGGATAAAAAGTCTGCAAGATGGCTCATCAGCATATAAAGTTTATGACCGCTCAAAATAGTACCTGTTTCTTCAACCTTTACACGCTTTTGATCACACATCCGTTTTATAATATGATCGGTCAATTCCATCTCATCTTTTAAATAGATTTCACTTTTTCCCTTTCCAAAGCGAAATAGGGGTGGTTGTGCAATAAAAAGATACCCTTTATCAATAATATCGGGCATTTGTCGGTAAAAAAAGGTTAAAAGAAGGGTGCGAATATGAGATCCATCCACATCAGCATCGGTCATAATAATAATTTTATGATACCGAATTTTGTCGATATTGTATTCTTCAACGCCCACTCCGGTTCCAAGGGCGGTAATGATATTTTTTATTTCTTCACTTCTTAAAATTTTATCAAATCGCGCTTTTTCGACGTTTAGGATTTTTCCTTTAAGCGGCAATATTGCCTGAAATTTTCTGTCCCGACCCTGTTTCGCACTTCCTCCGGCAGAATCACCCTCTACCAGAAAAAGCTCTCTCTGGGCGGGCTCTGTAACTTGACAATCAGCCAGTTTTCCAGGAAGGGTTGAATCGATCAGTGCGCCTTTTTTTCTGGCAATATCCCGGGCCCGTTTTGCAGCATCTCTCGCTCTTGCGGCATCAACCGCTTTTGCAATGATCTTTTTTGCGGTACTTGGATTTTCCTCTAAAAAAATTCCGAGTTTCTCATTTATCAACGACTCAACCAAACCCTTGACTTCCGTGTTTCCCAATTTGGTTTTGGTTTGACCTTCGAACTGGGGAGATGGGATTCTGATATTAATAATAGCTGTCAACCCTTCCCTGACATCATCTCCACTTATTTTAGCCTGAAGGTTTTTAGGCAAATTTCCATTGTTGGCATATTGATTGAGGGTTCGTGTTAAGCCCGCTTTAAATCCGATCAGATGAAATCCACCTTCGGCCGTATTAATGTTGTTTGCAAATGAAAATATCTTTTCGGAAAACGTGTTGTTATACTGAATCGAAACCTCTATTTGAACATCATTTCGGACACCTTCTATCAATATGCATTGATGAAGCGGTGTATGCATTTTATTCAGATATTCCACAAAAGATTTAATCCCGCCTTCATATAAAAATTCTTCCTTTTTATCACTCCGTTCATCTTCAACGGTTATCTTCAACCCTTTGTTCAAAAAGGCCAGTTCCCGTAACCGCCGACTTAAAATATCGTAACTAAAATCATTGGTTTCTAAAATTTCCGTATCCGGAGAAAAATGAATACTGGTTCCTTTTTTTTGGGTCTTTCCGATAACTTTTAATTCACTTGTTTTCTTTCCCTTCTCATAGGTCTGGAAATAAATTTTTTCGTTTTTATAGACCTTGATCTCAAGAATTCTGGATAATGCATTGACAACGGAAACCCCGACTCCATGTAATCCGCCGGAAACCTTATAGGATTTATCGTTGAATTTTCCTCCGGCGTGTAGTTTGGTCATCACGACTTCCAAGGCCGGAACCTTTTCGGTTTTGTGAATGCCTACAGGAATCCCTCTGCCATTATCTTCAACCGTTATACTATTATCATCATGAATTTTAACACTAATTGTGTCACAATATCCGGCCATTGCTTCATCGATACTATTATCCACGACCTCATAGACCAGGTGATGGAGGCCTTCCACATCCACGTTTCCAATATACATTGAAGGTCTTAATCGAACCGGTTCAAGACCCTCTAGAACTTCAATACTGTCTTCATCGTATCTATTTTTTTCCATTTTTACCTATAGCCTCATGGGCATTATTACGCTTAAAAAGCTTTTGTCCGTATCGCCTTCAATGAAACAGGGTTTTTCTTCATCTATCAGGCTCATGATGATTTGCTCATCATCTATTAAATTCAAAAGATCAATAAAATATCTTGGATTAAATGCCATTTCTAATGATTTTCCTTCATATTCAATGGCCATATCTTCTTTGGATTCCCCTATATCCGGGTTGGTTGTCATAATGGTCAGTTTATTGGGCTTTACATAAAATATAACACCTTTATACGCATCAGAAGAGATAATGGACATTCTTTTGAGCATCATTAAAAATAATTTTCGGTCAATATTTATTGCTGTACAGCCTTCTTTATTAATAATTTCATCGTATTCAGGAAAATTTCCTTCAAGAAGTCGAATAATGATGGTTTCAGATTTATTTTTTACAATAAAATTATTGTGTTGAAAGCAAACCTGAACAGAACCGGAGGTTTCTAAAAACTTTTTGACTTCGCTCAACCCTTTTTTCGGCACCAGTACACCTGTTTTCAAAAATAAATCGGTTGATTGATCCAATGGACATTCTACGGTTAAAAGGCGGCTACCGTCTGTTGAAATCATTTGAAATATATCACTGTTTTTCGAACTTTTTTCAAAAAAAATCCCATTAATATGTGCCCGCTTGTCATCTGACGGCGCGGGAATACCCGCGGCTTTTTCAATCATATTTCCAAAATTTAAAGCGTTAATTTTAAAGAAGTCGGTTTGTTCTATTTTTGGAATTTCGGGAAAATCCTCTGGATTCATACCCACAATATGGTACTGTACCTTTTCATTTCCAATTTCAATCCAGGTTTTTTCTATCTCATGTACACTGATATCTTCGCTTGGAAAATCTCTAATAATTTCAAATAGTTTTTTAGAATTTATGGCAACCGCCCCTTCTATTTCCACAGATGCGGGATAGGTACCGATAAATCCGCTTTCCAAATCCGTTGCCGAAAGTGTAATTCCGGATTCATAGGTTTGAATTAATACCGTTTCAGTAATTGATAAACTGCTTTTTCTACCGGTAATACCTTGAATTTTAGACAAACTTTCCAAAATATTATTTTTTTTAATAATAAACTTCATAAACATACCTTTTATAATTTATGATATATATATAAATACATAAGCCTTGCTCAAATGTGCAAAAGTGTATTAATTGTTTTATTTTATTACATAAAAAGCAAAAATAAATAAACAGAAACCGTTTATAACATGTTTATTAAAATAGGGTTTATGATTTAAAATATTTTTATGTTTATAAATATATTTGTTATTAACAACTTATTGATTGATAAAAACCAGCCAAGATTAGAAAAAAAGGCTTATTTCTAAAAGGGAAACCGCGATTAATTATTTTAGAGTCGTGGATGGGAACCACAATTAGAAAAAACACAATATATAGTATTAGAGAAATTATTGATAAGCATATATCCTAAATAGGTTAAAAATACAAGCAATTTTTTAATTCAGTATTTGAAAGTAACACCAGAAATAAAATTCTTAAAAAGTTATAAGGGCACGATATGTCTAATTTTTTTTATTTGACACCCAATTACAATTTTTTTAATAATTAAGAGAAGCGTTTTATCAAATCAAAAGATCAAAACAGAGTGAAAAACCATATAGTTCACTCTAAACGTAAAGATAGAACAAATAAATTCAAGAGGCGCGGGTTTTTAATTTAAAGAACCCAAAAATGTAAAAGATGATTAAAAAAAATAAGTTCAGCAAAAATTTTTCATGTGAAAATGAATGAAATTTGCCGCGGATTTTCACATTCATTCAAAATTTTCTCGGGCAACTGCCAAAAACCTCGATTTTGAAAACATCTATATCTCCGCCCAAATTAAGGGAATCACGGTTTTAGGAACAGGTGATTTTACCCACCCCGGATGGTTTTCTGAAATCAAAGAAAAATTAGTGCCGTCAGGCGAAGGTATTTTTAAACTCAAAGATCACGTTGCGCTACCTTTAGATAAAACGGTTCCTTCGATATGTCGCCGGCCTGTTCATTTTATATTGGTTTCCGAAATCAGCAATATTTATAAAAAGGACGGAAAAACACGAAAAAACCATAATCTTGTTTTTTTCCCGAATATTGAAACTGCTGAAAAGTTTAATTCAAAATTAGATAAAATAGGAAATATAAAATCAGATGGACGCCCGATCCTAGGGCTTGATTCTCGTGATCTTCTAGAAATTTTGCTTGAAACTTCCGATTCTGCATATCTGGTACCCGCACATATTTGGACACCCTGGTTTTCATTATTGGGATCCAAGTCCGGGTTTGATTCCGTGGAAGAATGTTTTGAAGATTTAACACCTCATATTTTTGCGGTTGAAACCGGACTCTCTTCCGATCCGATGATGAACTGGCGGGTTTCCGGGCTTGATAATCTGACGCTGATCTCAAATTCAGATGCGCATTCACCCTCAAAACTGGGGAGGGAAGCCAATTTATTTGATATGGAACCCTCCTTCGGCGGAATTCGATCAGCCATAATGAAAGGAGGAATGCGCAAGTGCGGGACTTGTTCCGCCTGCTGTCGG
>SDBV01002920.1_pt1 | contig 25489 bp, 23 predicted proteins | sample 2277081 | NCBI WGS metagenome assembly SDBV01 (sample SAMN10402039, study PRJNA504765) | marine sediment metagenome | isolation source: marine sediment core GS10_PC15, 223 cmbsf | place: Arctic Ocean: Southern Knipovich Ridge | collected 2010 | reverse complement strand
TGGCTTCAAAACTTTCGTCGTCTGGTTGTTCGTTATGAATATCATCTTAAAAACTTTCTTTCCATGATTCAGCTTGGCTGTATCGTTATCCTCCTTCGGAGGGTTTTGGGATAGGTTCTGGACACTTTTGGCCACACGCTAAATGTGCCAAAGTTCAAAGACTTTGCCCCCATTCTCATGAATGAGGTCAACCATTTTTAAATTCACCCCAAGCCATTTTGAGCAGTACTTTTTAAAGTCTTTTTTAAGACTTTTTCTATCCTTTAGATTGTCGCCATTTAACAACAGATATATAAGACGTTCACCATTTTCTGAGATTTTTTAAGTCTTTGATATTACGAATCTTACGGATTTATAATTTTTGCGATTTTACACGCTATTTGGCATTTGGGTTGTATCTTGGTTGTAGGTGCACCAAGGAAGCTGATGTGGACAAACGGGACAATCCAGTCTGGTCAAAGCCGAATATTCTATAAACATTGCAAAAACAAGAAGCATTTCTGAGGTTCGCCTGCAATTTTTAAGGGGGCCTATTCAAATCAAGAAATGACCTTCATTGTTATAGCGTACGTTCTTTATAAAACTTGATGATCTCCCCGAGCGACTTATTCGGCATTTCTCCATGGATGCCGGGAAAACTGATTTTGGGGATCTGAAGTAGCATTGAGGAAATCTCGCCCGGACTGTTAACTTCCCCTTCCGAAGCGATAAGCAAGGTATCATTATCCAACAACCAGCGAATATTTTCAACCTTCAGCCGATTGGGCAATGTAGGGTCAATCAGTGCAAGTCCGACCACACGCTCCAGAAGTTCGGGACGTTGCTCTAAGAACTCAACCAGAATTTTCCCTCCCATGGAGAATCCGATGAACCCTATTTTCTTGCCGGCGGCAATATCAGCTATGACTCGCTCCAGTTGATAAACAAACGAGTCCCCTTCAATATCCGGGCCGAAAAAATTGGGGTTGATAGCAACGAGTCCAAAGTCACTCCTTCCAAATTCGCGGAAGTAGGATTCCATGCTGGATTCTTCGATACGTGATTGGCGCAACAGAGTGTACGACCAAACCCCTGCGCGTTCAGGATAGCCGAGAACAGCAATGACGATAAGTTTTTTGTCAAACGCATCGGTAGTAATCAGATTCCAATACTCTTCGCCCACACGTTCGTCGGTATAAATCTTCTTCTCTGCTACATTCGCAGCAAGAATATCCGCCACGATTTTATCTGTTGTTTTCTGTAGTTCTGTTTCATCTTCAAGCATAAGCCCGCCGTGTATAGAAGCCCATCACATAAGAACCATTACTCATTGAATTATACGTCACTCTTATCATCTTTGTCAACTCGTAATGTGCAAAGTGATGGACAATCTTGAAAGCAGAAACCTTAGTTGGAATAAACTGCTTGACAGTTGTTGGTTCGGTTTGATAGCATTGGGCTTGGTAGATAATAGGATTGATTTTGAACAGGCAATAGAAAAGTTTTTGAGGGTATAAAATGAAACTGACTTTAAATGGCAAAGAATCGGATTTTGCGGATGGTTTGACTGTAAGTGAACTTTTAGTTGAACAACAAGTAAAAGCACCGGAAATGGTGTCCGTTGAACTTAACGGTCAAATTCTGAAAAGGTCGAAATTTGAAGATACGGCCCTAAAAGATGGTGACAAAATAGAGTTTCTGTTCTTTGCGGCAGGCGGAAAGTGCGATTAATTGAGCAGTAAACAGAAAGATACAGCCGACCTGTATAATACTCGCCTTGGAGGTCTGAAGCGGAGAATCTTTCGAGAGTGCGTAGAATAACTCTAATGCTGTTAAAGCAGGAGAAGTCAGCCAAAATGGGTGTCAAACGTAAAAGAATGAAGACCGCATACGACAGAGAATACCTACTCAAAGTGCTCCATTTTTAATGCGATTGCCCTGCACATAATGCTCCCCAAGTTGATGTTTGTCTACCCGATTGTTAGAATACTGCTTTGGCCATACTTTACTCTTGATATGGTGGAGTTGGTCGAGTATAATAATATTTTGTACAAAACAAATACCTTTCGTAGTTGAAAAACTATTGGTTGTGCGGCCAATACGTTCACTGCTTCATCGGTAAAACATAGAGTCAGCTATTAATGCATCAGATTGGAATTGACAGAAAGGCAGTTAGAAATGGTAAAAGTGCCTTGGCTAGTGATAATAGGTATACTCAGCGCGTTCTTTATAGCAGGAGTAATATACCTAAACCAGGTGCAACCCGCCCAAAAGCGTATCAGCCTACAACCGTCTCCAACAGAATTAGTTTCACTCCCTCAGCATGTAGATAAGCTGAGGATTGCTGTCGGTGCGATTATCTCACCGGCAAAATCGCTTACTTTTTACGAAGATATCTTCGATTATATTGGAGAAAAGCTCGGTCGTGGAGTGGAAATGGTTCAACGCAAGACATATGCCGAAGTTAATTTTCTGATGAAAGAAAGGCGAATTGACGCAGCATTTGTTTGTTCGCGACCATATGTCGAGGGGCATCGTAATTTCGGGATGGAACTTCTTTGTGTTCCCGTGTGTTTTGGAAAGACTGAGTACCGTTCATATTTTATTGTTAACAAGGACAGCACAATTCAAGATATCGAAGGCCTGCGAGGCAAACTCTTTGCATTTTCCGACCCTCTCTCGAACACAGGGATGCTCATTCCAGCATATACGCTGGCTAAGATGGGGGAAGCACCTGAGTCATTCTTCCGAAGGTATATCTTTACATACTCCCACGACAACTCAATCCGCTCGGTGGCTGAGAAGTTTGTGGACGGAGCTGCCGTGGACAGCCTGATTTGGGAGTATCTGAATATCAAGAAACCAGCATTGACTGCACAAACCAAAATTATCCTCAAATCAGATTCTTGCGCTATTCCGCCTGTGGTTGTTTCGTTGAATATCGCGCCCGAACTAAAGGAGAGACTTCGCTCTGCCTTTCTGAACATGCACAACGACCCCAGAGGCCAGAAGATCCTCAAGAGAGTTCTGATTGACCGATTCACCGTGATTGAAGATGGTGCATACGACTCGATCCGTCAAATGGAAGCTTTTATGGAGGATTTTAGACCTCAGGAATAGGGAAATAACCATGCTACGTTTGAGTTTACGTACGAAAATTATGATTTGCTGTATCGGCTTGGTGGTTCTGCTCGATATAATAGTGGTGATATTTGTTCGAAACCATCTGTCAAATACGCTCCGCGCAGAATACATAGTAAAGGGACACAACATGGCTGTAAACCTGGCTGCACGCAGTGAACATTTCGTTTTGACAGACGAACTCGTTTCATTGTTGCAATTAGTCAAAGATCTCAAAGATAGCGATGTGGATATCACCTATGCCTACGTTGTTGATCGCAAAGGACGTGTGTTAGTTCATACTTTTGGGGGTGGATTTCCGATGGACTTGATTGGCGTTAACACCCTGGAACCTGGTGATGTCTGGAATGAGAAGTTGCTGGACACCGTAGAAGCGGGTTTAGTACATGACATTGCCGTTCCAGTCCTGCAAGGAAAAGCGGGCTCTGTGCACATTGGGATATCGGAACATCGAATCCAGCAAACTATTTCACATTTTACGCTGGCATTGGTTGCCATTGCTGGTTTTGTTCTTTTGGTTGCGATTGTTTTGGCAGCAGTAGTTTCATGGATGGTAACGCAACCGGTTCGTCACCTGATAAAAGCAGCTAGGAAGATTCGTGATGGTGAGCTTGGCCAGCAGGTTGTAGCCGCTTCCAAAGACGAAATCGGCGAACTCGTGGGCTCCTTCAACCAAATGTCAAAGGAACTATTGAAGCAACACAAGATACTCGAGGATCGGAATCGACGGATTCAGACGACACAGGAGCAGGTTGCTTGGGAGAGAGACAAGTTGCGTACCATCATTGACAGCATGGCTGAGGGGCTCATTTTTGTCGACACCGAAGACAGAATTTCCCTTTGTAACGAAAGCGCAGGACAAATTTGGGGGACTGATGCGTCGGAGTTGCTTGGTAAGTTTGTCTATGAATGTCCTTCAGCCGAGTTGTGTTCAACATTCGAAAAAATTCTTAAACAAGCCAAACAGAAGCCTGGTTTTATCGCGGATCATGCGTTAGATTTACGTCATGGGCGCTATCTGGCCAGCTATTCCACCGTTCATGGTGAAGATGGGCGTTATCTTGGTTTGGTTTTCCTTAGCCTGGATATCTCCGAGCGAGTTTCGTTGGAGCAGGAGCAAAAACGTTTGCGCGAGCAACTCTTTCAACATGAGAAGATGGTGTTGATTGGCCAGATAGCTGCCGGTGTGGCCCACGAATTGAATACTCCTCTGGCTACCATACTGTTGCGAGCGCAGTTAATTGAGCAACAGACAGACAAAAATGGTGACCTTTCTGACCTGAAAGTCCTTGAAGGCGAAGCCAAACGGTGTCGACGCATTGTCGACTCGCTGCTTGGATTCTCCCGGCGCTCCGAGGGAGTAATTTCCAGAACAGACTTGAATGGTCTGATTCAGGAGAGTTTATCTTTGGTCGAAAACGACTTAACACTCAAAGGTATCAAGCTTGAGACTGATTACTCCCGCAATGGAACAACCGCTTGTGTGGACAGCAATCAGATTCAACAGGTACTCCTGAATTTGGTCGCCAACGCTGTTGATGCGATGCAGGGTGGAGGATATTTGCACATATCGACCAGATTACTGCCTGACAAGTCCAGCGTGGCAATTCAGGTGACAGATAGCGGAGACGGCATAAAAGAGGATATACTCAATCAAGTTTTTGAGCCGTTTTTCACCACTAAAGAACAAGGAAAAGGCACCGGTCTGGGATTAGCAATCTGTCAGCGTATTGTCGAAGAGCACGAAGGCGAAATCAAGATTCGGAGCCAACCTGGCCAAGGCACAACCGTTTCTGTTCTTCTGCCACACGCTCCTATGGAGGTCGCTACTGATGAGTAGGACTGTCAACATTCTTGTCGTAGAAGATGACACTGCCATGCGTCAAAGCTGTGCTAAACTTTTTCGTCTCGAAGGCTATGGCGTTAGGGAGGCTTGTTCTGGCACTGATGCACTTGACCATATCAAGAAACAGGGCGACATCGACATTGTATTGACTGATATCAAGATGCCGGAAATGGACGGGATGACACTGCTTAAAGAGATCAAATCTTTGGATTCTGGCATCGTAGTTGTGTTAATGACCGGCTATGGTAACATTAAAAGTGCTATTGAAGCAATGAAGCACGGTGCTGCTGATTACATCACCAAGCCATTCGATACAAATGAACTGTTGATGACTATCAGTAAGGTAGTGCGATTGAGCAGTCTTCAAGAGGAGATAACCCGGCTGCAGTCAGAGTTGCATGATAAGAACCGCTTTGAAAACATCGTGGGTACAAGCCCCGCTATGATGCAAGTGTATGAGAAGATTGAGGCTGCAAGAAAAGCTAACAGTACTGTGTTGATTTGCGGAGAAAGTGGTACAGGAAAAGAGTTGGTGGCCAAGGCCATCCACTACGACGGACTTCGGGCCAGCAAACCCTTTGTCCCAATCAACTGTGCCGCCATGCCTAAAGAGTTGGTCGAAAGCGAGTTGTTCGGGCATAAGAAAGGAGCTTTCACTGGGGCCTTGAGCGATTCGGCGGGATTGTTTCGCACAGCAGAGGGTGGCACCATTTTTCTCGACGAAATCCTCGATATGCCTTACGAGAGCCAAGCCAAGCTGCTACGCGTACTCCAAGAGAAGCAAATCCGATCTGTTGGTGAAACCGAAGAAGTACCAGTCGATGTCAGAGTTATCGCATCGACCAACCAGGATGTGGATGAGGCGATAAGCAATAGCAAATTCCGTAAAGACCTTTACTATCGCATAAGTGTTATCAGGATTGATCTGCCAGCTTTGCGGTCGCATCTTGATGATATTCCTGTGTTGGTTCGCCACTTTATTACCAAATTCAACAGCATCTTCCAGCAAACAATCAAAGGACTTGACACCGAGACACTGGATGTGCTAACCAGTTATAACTGGCCAGGTAACGTTCGTGAACTGGAAAGTGCAATCGAGAATGCATTTGCATTTGCGGATTCTGAGATGATTTACAAATCTGGTCTACCCTCCCATATCACAGAAGGTATAGAAGCCAAGAAGTGTAGTTTGCCAGAGAACAAGGGGGAGATGGGGGTATCGACGCTGTTTGAGTCAGAGAAGAAGCTTCTTGTGCGGACGCTAAAGGCTGCAAACGGCAATAAAACCCGTGCGGCTCAACTCTTGGGCATCTCGAGACCCAGACTTTACAAGATGATGCAACGGCATAAAGTTCAGGGATAGCAATGCTGCAAAGAATTATTACACTGTAATGTTACGCTACGTTCCTATCGGACCTCCCTTATTAAGCACAACTTACGGTGATTGATGTCGCGTAATCGTAACGATTCGTTGCGCAACATATCAGTTCTTTTCCTAAAACACACCAAATGAGTTGTGCCGTCTTGGTTGCCTTAACTCCTTTGAGTTACTTGAGTTACATCCTTTTCTTTATTTTTTTATAGCAAGTAATCGCCTTGTGGTCTGGTTCTTGCTTGGTCAGAAAGATAACCTACACAGTAAATGGAACGTCTGAGATGTTTTCTTAGTTTTACAAATACTATCAAATATTTGCAAATAAAGAGGTTACGGCTGGTTTTACATCGCAACCGAGGGGGACGGAGTGTAGGCTGGTGGTAGTAAGTTGTGTTTACTGCGTAATTCCGAAATAGGTGTAGCTTGTGAGATATTATAAGATTCCTGATGAAACTATACGCCGGCTGCCGGCCTATCTCAAAGGGTTGGTGTTTTTTTCTGAACAAGGCGGTCAATCAGGTCAACCAACTATATCCAGCGGAGAGATAGCTGATTATCTTGGAATCAATCCCTGGCAGATACGAAAGGATTTTTCCTATTTCGGCAGCTTTGGCACACCCGGAGTAGGCTATAACATCAAAAAGCTCGTAAAGCAAATCAGCAAAATCCTCAGACTTGATGTCGGACACAAGGCAGCTTTGGTCGGGGTAGGAAACCTGGGTTCGGCTGTCTTGGCATATCGGGGATTTAAAACGTATGGATTCGACATTGTTACTGCGTTTGATAGCGATCCTAAGAAAATCGGTAGGAAAACAAATAATATCACAATTGAAAATATTACAAAAATTCAATCGTTGAAAAAACGAAATATCAGCCTTGGGATTATTGTCGTTCCCCATAACGCTGCTCAACAGACCGCCGAGGCACTGATTAAGGCAGGGGTGAGGGGCATTTTGAATTTTTCTCCGTGCTATTTAACGGTTCCCAAAAAAGTCAAAGTAATCAGCATCGACATTGCAATGGACCTTGTTCGCCTGCCTTATTATATGCCGGCAGGTTGACTTCGAGGAATAAGGGCGTTTTCTATGAAGTATGTTATTGAACAAGAGCAATTACGGCCGCCTATAGTTCAAGCGGTCGAAGAACTCAGTGGTCAAGATGTCAAAAACTGCTACCAATGCGGAAAATGCTCGGCTGGGTGTCCGATTGCTGCGGATATGGATGTGCCGCCCAATCAGGTGATACGACTTCTTCAACTCGGACTGGCTGATGAGGCACTGAAGTTAAAGACTATATGGCTGTGTGCATCGTGCGAAACCTGCACTACACGGTGTCCGCGGGAAGTTGATCTGGCTGCTGTGATGGATGCACTGCGGAACCTTGCGATTCGCAAGGGCATACGGTCTCCGGAGCGAACTATCACTTCCTTTAACCGAATATTTCTAAGTATTATTAAAAGATATGGCCGAGTCTTCGAGATGGAACTTATAGGAAGGTTCAATACCGGAACTCTCAATTTTTTCAAGGACATTACAAAGGCTCCGAAGTTATTCTTCAAGGGACGATTGAAACTTTGGCCGAATTTTACAGGAAGAAAAACGGCAAGGTCTGTTTTTAAGGAGTTGGAGAAAATTGAATCATCAAAAAAGTAAAGGACTATGGTTAGTCGGGAAAAATCTATGAAATATGCCTATTATCCCGGATGTTCGCTCCACGCAACAGCGATTGACTATAACGAGTCCACACTGGCAGTTGCAGAAGCACTCGGCATTGAATTAGTTGAAGTACCTGACTGGAGTTGCTGCGGTTCTACCCCTGCGCACTGTACTGATGAGCTTTTGGCTACTGCGTTGCCCGTGAAGAATATGCTGTCGGCAAAAACAGTCGCAGAAGAAATACTTGTATGCTGCTCAGCTTGCTTTAGCCGATTCAAATTTGCCCAGAAACATATTGAGGAAAAAGATAATCTCCGAGCACAGCTGGCTGAGATGATGCCTGTTGAGGAAATCCAGAATATTAAAGTAAGGCATTTGATTGACGTTCTTCACGAGGATGTTGGAGTAGAAAAAATCACAGAGGCCAAAAAGTCCGACCTCAATCTAAAAGTCGCGTGCTACTACGGGTGTTTACTTACCAGGCCTCCGAAAGTGACAAACCTTGATGATACGGAAGACCCACAGTTTATGGATGATTTGTTGACAGCTGCGGGAATGGAGACTGTCAACTGGCCTTTTAAGACAGAATGCTGTGGTGCCACATTTTCTCTGACCCGCACAGAGATTGTTCTTAGGCTGTCAGCAGATATTCTGCAAATGGCCAAAGAAGCCGGGGCCGACTGCATCAGCGTGGCTTGCCCGCTTTGCCATGCTAACCTTGATATGCGGCAGAGTGACATCGAGAAAAAATTGGGGCTCAAGTATGATATTCCCATTTTCTATTTCACACAACTACTTGGTATGTCATTTGGCTTGGAGCAAAACAAGCTGGGAATTGGGCGGTCGTTAGTAAGTTGTGAGAAACTTCTCGCTGTGAAAGGGATTAAATGAGTGCGGATGTGAAAACTGACGCGAAATCTTCTTCGCAGACGACCCAGAGTGGAGATGGTATCGGCCAAATGATTACGAGCAGCAGGCAAAAAACACCCCGGGTAGGCATTTTTGTTTGTCATTGCGGCATCAATATTGCCAAGACAGTAGATGTCGAGCGTGTTGCAGCGGAGATAGCCAAGGAGCCTAGTGTTGTTTTCGCAACGAATTATATGTATGTCTGCTCCACTCCGGGGCAGCAGATGATTGTCGATGCTATTTCCGAACACAGGCTGGAGCGTTTGATTGTGGCATCGTGCAGTCCTAAAATGCATGAACTTACGTTTCGACGTGCCGCTGCAAAGGGCGGACTTAGTCCATTTTTTTGCGAAATGGCGAATATCAGAGAGCAATGCTCCTGGGTACACGAGAATCGAGAGCAGGCCACAGAAAAGGCCATCGAAATCATTCGTACGATCATAGAAAAAGTTAAGGGAAATACTGAGCTGGAGATTACGTCGGTACCAATTACGCGGCGGGCGCTGGTTATTGGGGCCGGTATTGCCGGAATACAAGCTGCCCTGGATATTGCAAACGGTGGACATGAAGTGCTTCTGTTGGACAGGTATCCCTGTATTGGCGGTCATATGGCGCAACTCGGTGAGACATTTCCAACGCTTGATTGTGCCAGTTGTATTTTCACGCCCAAGGTTGTCGAGGTGGCTCAAAACGAAAAAATCACAATCCTGGCATATTCTGAGTTAGAGGAAGTGACAGGTTCCGTAGGCAACTTTGAAGTAAAGATACGCAAAAAAGCTCGGTCGATTGATGAGAGCAAGTGTACCGGCTGTGGACTTTGCTGCGAGAAATGCCCCACAAAGGTTACCAGCGAGTTTGACCGCGGTTTGACGAAGCGTAAAGCAATTTATATTCCGTTTGCACAGGCTGTTCCGAACATTGCGACTATTGATAAAGAAAACTGTCGCTATTACAAAAGCGGAAAGTGTAAAGTTTGCCAGAAGTTCTGCCAGGCGGGTGCAATTGTGTTCGACCAGGAGGACGAAGTTATTACCGAGAAGGTTGGGGCCATCGTCATTGCTACAGGCTACGAGTTGTTGAGCAAAGACGTATACGGCGAGTATGGTTACGGTAAATATCCGGATGTTATTGATGGTCTCCAGCTTGAAAGAATGCTCTCTGCATCAGGACCAACCACGGGTGAAGTCCAAAGGCCATCTGATGGCCAGGTACCCAAAGAGATTGTTTTCATTCAGTGCGTAGGTTCTCGTGACGATTCCAAGGGTATTCCGTATTGTTCGAAAATATGCTGCATGTATACCGCCAAACACACCCGCTTGATTAAACATCGTGTGCATGATAGCCAGTCATATGTTTTCTATATGGATGTGCGTGCAGGTGGGAAAAGGTATGAAGAGTTTGTTAAGCAGGCTATGACTGAGGAAGGGGCGGTCTACCTGCGTGGTCGTGTCTCCAAGATATATCCGCGTGGAAAGAAGTTAATCGTTCGCGGGGCTGATACACTCTCTGGTAAACAAATTGAGATTGCCGCTGATCTGGTAGTTCTGGCCAGTGCGATTGTTTCGGCGCCTGGGATGGAGGAACTGGCCCGGAAGCTTCGTGTCGGCTACGACGAGAACAAGTTTTTTGCCGAGGCGCATGTAAAACTGCGCCCAGTGGAAACAAATACAGCTGGACTTTTCCTGGCGGGAGCCTGTCAAGCTCCGAAAGATATTCCTGACACTGTATCTCAGGCTGGTTGTGCTGCATCGAAAGTGCTAAGCCTCTTTGCGAATGAGACTCTCAGTTCAGAGCCTGTAGTTGCTTCAGTCGATGAAGAACTCTGCAGCGGTTGTGGTCTATGCTTAACAGCTTGCGCCTATGATGCACGAAAAATGGATAAAAAGAAGCACGTGGCAATCGTAGAGGAGGTTCTCTGTCAGGGCTGTGGCGCTTGTCCTACAGCCTGTCCCAGTGGTGCGTGCGAGCTAAAGAATTTCCGCAGCGACCAAATTGTTTCGATGGTAGATGCTATTACGTAGGGATATTTGTAACTTTTGAGAAAAGCAAATGACACAAAAAACGGATAGTAAAAACAGTAATGGTAAAATAGGGTCTGTGATGGTTCTGGGCGCTGGTGTGGCTGGGATACAGGCATCTTTGGATTTGGCAGATATGGGCTACAAGGTGTATCTTGTGGAAGACAAGCCGAGCATCGGCGGAGCGATGGCTCAACTCGACAAGACTTTTCCCACTAACGATTGTGCAATGTGTCTTTTGTCACCCAAACTGGTGGACACGGCCAGGCACCAAAATATCGAGATTATTACCAACTCCGAATTACAGAAAATAAATGGTCAGGCTGGCAATTTCACAGTAACCATCAACAAAAGACCTCGTTATATAGATGAAGAGAAGTGCACCGGCTGTGGAACCTGCACGAATAACTGTCCGGTACGGAATATTGCCCACTTCGAAGAAGTCGATGAACTTGGTAAGGTTCAGTTAGATGAAGAGGACAGACAGAAACTTGAGCAGACTATTACTAAGCATGAGGCTGAACGTGCGCCGGTTATTTCGGTGCTCCAGGACATTAACGCTCACTATAGATACCTTCCGGAAAATATTTTGCGTCATACGGCTCGAGCCCTGGATATACCTTTGAGCCGGGTTTACAGTATTGCCACTTTTTATAATTCCTTTAGTCTGGTGCCAAGGGGTAAATACGTTGTCAGGGTCTGTACGGGTACGGCGTGTCACGTGAAAGGGGCGCATCAAATTCTGCAGTCACTTGAGCGTATGTTAGAAATAAACAGTGGAGGCACAACCGAGGACAAGATGTTCAGTCTCGAAGACGTGCGATGCCTGGGTTGTTGCGGGCTTGCGCCGGTTATCACTATCAATGATGATTTATATGGTTCGGTCACACAGGCCAAGCTGCCAAAAATTCTCAAGCGTTATCAGGACGAATTAGTAACAGCCGAATCGACGACTGGAGGTGTAAACAATGGCTAAACTCAAGCCGGAAGACCTCAACAAGATTGCCGAGAAAATGAGGCATCAGACATTGTTGCGTGACGGGGCTGGACGGGCCAAAGTAACTGTCCACATGGGTACCTGTGGTATTTCGGCAGGAGCAAGAAAAATAATGACCACCTTATTGGCCTTAATTGAAAAGCAGCAGGTTTCTGATGTTATCCTAACTACTTCCGGCTGTGCAGGGCTTTGCAGCCGAGAGCCAATGTTAACGGTTGAGTTGAAGGACAAGGCACCGGTTAAATACGTTGACCTGGATGAAGAAAAAACTCGCAAGATTTTTACTAACCATGTTATTGGCGATGAGATAGTTGCCGAGTTTGCGCTGTGTGTCGGTAGTGAGAGGGTATCCTAAAGATGTCTAAAGAGACGTTGTCAACTGAATCAACTAAAAAACCCTACAGGGCAAATCTGCTGATATGTGCTGGTACAGGCTGTGTTTCGAACCGATCGTTCAAAGTTCGTGATGCCCTGATAGAGGAGATCAGGAAACAGGGGCTGTCCGAAGAAATCCAGGTTGTAGCGACCGGGTGCCAGGGCTTTTGTGCACAAGGACCTATCATGATAGTTCAGCCTGATGGTATCTTCTACCAAATGCTTACTGTGGAGGATATTCCTCTGCTGGTCGAGGAGCATCTTGTTAAGGGCAGGCCGGTCGAGAAACTCATGTATGTTCCATCAGAAGGGGAGCCTCCAATTCCGAAGATCAGCGAGATTGCTTTCTTCAACAAGCAGCAGCTTGTTGTGCTGAAGAATCGCGGCCTGATCGACCCTGAAAGAATAGACGAGTATATATCTCGTGATGGATATCAAGCCCTTGCAAAGGTACTAACATCTATGTCATCTGAGCAGGTGATTGATGAGGTAAAAGCTTCAGGACTTCGTGGTCGCGGCGGAGCCGGCTTTAGTACCGGATTAAAGTGGGAACTTGCAAGAAAGGCTTCCGGGAATGGTAAATACATTATTTGTAACGCCGATGAAGGAGACCCTGGGGCATTTATGGACCGTAGTATCATTGAATCTGACCCTCACTCGGTGCTGGAGGGAATGGTAATCGGCGCTTATGCCATTGGCAGTGAACATGGTTACGTTTATATTCGCGAAGAATATCCGTTGGCTATGAAACGTTTGCATATTGCTATCGAACAGGCGAAAGAATATGGGCTGTTGGGTGAGGATATTTTAGGTAGCGGCTTTAACTTTGACATAGATGTACACCGTGGTGCAGGCGCATTCGTCTGTGGCGAAGAGACCTCGTTAATTGCATCATTGGAGGGTCGAACGCCAGCCCCGCGGATTCGTCCACCCTTCCCTGCGCAATCCGGCCTGTGGGGTAAACCAACCAATATCAACAATGTGGAAACCTGGGCGAACGTACCTGTAATCATTAATCGCGGCAGTGAGTGGTTCTCATCTCTCGGCACAGAATCAAGCAAAGGCACGAAAGTTTTTTCAGTTGTCGGCAATGTAACCAACACTGGTTTGGTCGAAGTTCCGATGGGCATAACGCTACGTGAGATTGTATATGAAATCGGCGGCGGCGTTCCCAATGGAAAGCAGTTCAAGGCTGTTCAGACAGGTGGGCCTTCAGGAGGCTGCATCCCTGAATCGCTGATGGATCTGTCAATCGATTATGAACGTTTAGCTGAAGCCGGTTCCATTATGGGTTCCGGCGGATTAATTGTGATGGACGAAAATACGTGCATGGTTGATATGGCCAGGTATTTCCTTGATTTTTTGCGTAGCGAATCCTGCGGCAAGTGCACAACCTGTCGTGAAGGTATCGCTGCAATGCACGATATCGTTTTGGATATCTGCAATGGGAAAGGCCAACCGGAGCATATAGGCCTTTTGGAGGATCTGGCTGAGGTTGTGAAGGATACATCACTTTGTGCTCTCGGTGGCACAGCACCTAATCCGGTGCTGAGCACATTACGCTATTTCAATGATGAGTATGAAGCACATATAAATAAAAAAAAATGTCCTGCCGGTGTCTGCAGGGCGTTAATCCACTACCGGATCGATCCGGAAAAGTGCAAAGGATGTATGTTGTGCAATAAACAATGCCCACAGGATGCTATTGATGGGGAGCCTAAGGGGGCACAAATCATAGACGATGAAAAGTGTATCAAGTGTGGTATCTGCCGTGAATCCTGTAAGTTCGAGGCAGTCGTAGTTGAGTAGAGATATAAAATTATTCAAGGCAAAGGAGATTAGTATGAGGCACAGAGTTCGTCGTGTTAATTATGGTTTGTTAGTAGTGATTTGTATTGTTTCAATCGGGCATTCAGCATTTGGCAGTTCAAGTGGGCTAAATAACATTCCGACTACGGATGTGGTTCCTAAGGATGTCTTGGTCTTCCAAACCTGGGGCAATTTCGGCTATAACAGACATCCTCAAAATTATGTAGGTTTTAAGTACGGTCCATTCAAAGATGTTGAGATTGGAGTTGATTGGAAAGCTAACGACGTTGCCCATGGCCATGCTATGCTCCAGGCCAAGTATGCATTTGACATGGGAGCAAGCGATATCTGGAGGGGCGTAATCGGGTTTGCCGACCTTTCAGACAATCGTGAGCATAATGGAGACTTTTTCCCGTTTTTGGCCACGAGCCTGGACCTTAAAACGTTTAGATTGCATTTTGGATACGCTCCTCAGCCCCATAATGAAGCATTTTTTGGTGGTATTGATAAGACGTTCACATTCATTGACAGGGATCTGATGCTGAGATTTGATGGAATACATATCAATGATAAGCAAGACATGAAGTTCAGCGCAGGTTTTCTTTACAATTTAGCACCCAAGACCAAAACGAACGGAACGCAATCGACAGGCTTAGCCGAATTCCTGGGCAATATTACCAAAAACATGCTAATTGAGAGTTGGGTTACAATGCCATCTACGGGCAATCAGGAAGTGTATACGGTAAAGCTAAACTACGTAATCAAATTTTAACTTGTTTTGATGAGAGGATAAAACCTGAACTTATGAAGCTGAAACAAATCAGTGAGATATTAGAAGCTGAAGTTATAGTCGGCGAGGAGAATCTGGGCCTTGAAATTAAGATGGTATGTGGTGCAGATTTGTTAAGCGATGTGCTGACTTTCACTAAGTCCGAAACACTGCTACTGACCGGTTTGACGAATCAGCAGGTTATTCGCACGGCTGAGATAGCGGAGGTAAAGGCAATTTGTTTCACACGGGGCAAACGTCCTCCAGGTGAGACTATAGAGTTAGCAAAAAATAGTAACATCCCACTGCTTTGTACTTCTCTGTTAATGTACGAATCCTGTGGTCGTCTTTACAGCCATGACTTGCCGGGCTGTTTCCAAGTGGAGGAACAGTAGGTGGCCAGGAAAACGCAGCTTACGCGAACCCAAGAACTTGTCTATGAGATGAAGGTGGGTGAGGTGATGACCCGTAATGTGGTAACTGTTACGCCGGAGACGTCTATGAATCAGCTTCGCAAGGTCTTGCACTCCAAACGTATTTCCGGCACGCCAGTTATCTCAAATGGCGAGCTGGTAGGAATCATTAGTATCGAAGACTTTATCAACTGGTTGGCCAGCGGCCCTCGGAAAGCTAAAGTCCATGAGCGAATGACACTGGATGTGATGACCATCTACGATGACGAGCCATTGGTACAAGTCATGAATAAACTGAACCGGTACGGTTACGGTCGTCTTCCGGTCATTCAACGCGACCGAGAAAAGTTGGTCGGCGTCGTAACCAAGGGCGACATTGTAGCGGGATTGTTGAATAAGCTGGAGGTCGGATACCAGGAGGAGGAAATCCACCGCTATCGGGCCAGCCACATCTTCGAGGACATCATTGCTGATCGAACCACACTTGTATTTCGATATCGCGTGGTTGGCCAGGATTTCAGGGAAGCCGGCTCCGGAGCAACCCGCCTAAAAAAGACCCTCAGTCGATTAGGAATCCATCCGCGCATCCGTCGACGCGCCGCTATTGTTGCCTATGAGGCCGAGATGAACATTGTAATTTACACTGATGGTGGGGAACTTATGGCTAAGGTCGAGTCTGACTTGATCACCATTGAGGCTAAAGATAATGGCCCTGGCATTGCTGATGTGCAACTCGCCCTTACGCCGGGCTACTCAACGGCAGCAGACTGGGTACGGGAACTTGGCTTTGGTGCCGGTATGGGTTTGTGTAATATTAAGAAATGCGCCAATGAGATAAATCTTGAATCGGTCGTGGGAAAAGGAACTCGACTTGAGGCAAAAATAGCTATTTAGGGAAAGGTCATAAGATGACGGTTGGTGAGATGATAAAGCAGGCTGAACTTGAGGTCAAGGCAGGAGCCGACCATCTTGATACTGAGGTTACCGGTGGTTATTCGTGTGACCTGATCAGTGCGGTAATGGCCAATGCAAAGCAGGGCAATGTTTGGGTTACGTGGCATGTACATCCAAACATTGCGGCAGCGGCTGTTATTGTAAAACTGGCGGCGATTATCCTCGTTTCCGGTCGTCAACCTGAGCAAGAGACAATTCAAAAAGCTCAGCAGGAGGGTATACCAATCCTCGTCAGTAAACTACCAACCTTTGAAGTTGTTGGTAAGCTATACGGCATGGGTATACCGGGAGCACAGTGATGCTCACGCAGTTTCGGGCGGACCTGCATGTGCATACGTGTCTTTCGCCATGTGCCGAGGAAGAAATGAGTCCGCTTGCGATAGTAAGTGAGGCAAAGAAGAAAGGGTTGGATATTATTGGTATTTGTGATCATAACTCGACCATGAACGTTGGGGCAGTCCGTCAGGCTGGGCGGCGTGAAGGTCTGGCGGTGATCGGCGGTATCGAAGTCTGCTCAAAAGAAGAAGTGCATATTCTCTGCTTGTTCGACAAAAAGCAGAGCCTGCAGAAGATGCAATTACTGATAGACCAAAACCTTTCTGAAGAAAACAATCCCGAACTTTTCGGTCAGCAGTATCTGTGTGATGAATACAATGCGATTCTTGGTCGGGAAACTAAGCTGTTGATTGGTGCTACTGAGTTGACTGTTGAGGACATCGTCGAAAATGCACGTCGGCTTGGTGGGTTGGCTATTGCTTCGCACGTTGACCGTGAGTACTTCAGCATATTTAGTCAGCTCGGCTTTGTGCCGGAAGGATTACACATAGATGCCTTGGAAGTCTCATCTCGACATTCCGTAGCAGAAGTGAGGCAATACTTTCCACAAACCAGGAACTATCCGCTCGTACGTTTCTCTGATGCACACCGATTAGAAGAAATCGGTAAAACTTCTACGACATTCACAGGCAGTGAGCCGTCTGTGAAAGAACTGCACAAGGCTTTGCTGGGTAAGGATGGAAGAGAGGTTATAAACTGAACAATGGAAGATATTTCCCTTCATATACTGGATGTGGCGGAAAATGCCTTAGCTGCTGGAGCCGACCGCATTGAGATACGTATCTTTGAGGAGTCCGAAAAGGGCCTTATGAAAATCGAAATTAAAGACAATGGCAGTGGAATGGATAAGCAAATGGTAAGCCATGCGCTCGATCCATTTTACACAACTAAAGCCGGCAAACGTGTGGGCCTTGGACTACCGCTGTTGGCCCAGGCAGCCAGAGAGGCCGGAGGAGATATGGAAATTCAAAGCCGTCCTGGTGAGGGTACGATGATCCGGGCGAAGTTTCAACTTGGTCATCCGGACCTTAAACCGCTTGGCGAGATGTTTGAGACTATGGCTGCTCTTGCTTGTGCACATCCACATATCCAGTTTGTTTTTGAGCACCAGCGAGATGGTGATGTCATTTATCAGTGGAATAACGATACACATACAAAATCGACAAGGAAATGACCGACAGTGAATCTAACTATTAACAACCAACCTATTCAAGTGGAAGAAGGGACAACTGTTCTGGAAGCTGCCCAGGTTTTGGGTACCAAAATACCAACCCTTTGTCATCATAAGGCCCTGAGTCCTTATGGCGGTTGTCGTTTGTGTCTGGTGGAACTGGACGATGGACAACGCAGACGGATCCAAACTTCGTGTGTCTATCCTGCTCAGGAGGGGCTTAAGGTGTATACCGACACAAAACGGGTCATCAAAGCTCGTAAAGTGGTTCTGGAATTATTGTTAGCACGCTGTCCGGAGTCGGAAAAAATTAAGTCCATAGCGGCTGAGTTCGGTGTTACCGAGACACGAATCAAGAAGCAAGACGAAAAGTGCATTCTCTGCGGCCTTTGTGTGCGGATGTGTAACGAGCGTATGGGCAAGTCGGTCATAGATTTTGTCAATCGGGGTATTGATCGCAAGGTAATGTCGCCCTTTGATGCTGAGAGTGAACTTTGTATGGGCTGCGGTGCGTGCGCATTTATTTGCCCGACCGGTGCTATAAAGCCAGAAGATTTCTGCGAAAGAGGAATCTCCGTACTGCCGTCTGAGTTTGATTTCGGTCTGGGGTCGCGTCCAGTAGTAAATGTTGCCTTTCCTCAAGCGGTTCCGAACACGCCTTCGATTGACAGGGAGCACTGTGTCTATTTCCAGACCGAAAACTGTCGAACTTGTGAAGCTGTTTGTGACGCTAAAGCCATCGACTTTGAGCAGCAGCCCGAAGAACTCAAGCTTCAGGTCGGGGCTGTCATAGTAGCACCCGGCTATGAGAGGTACTACCCGGATAACCGGCTTGAATACAACTATCAGCGTCTGGCAAATGTGATGACAGCGCCAGAGTTCGAGAGAATGTTGAGTGCTTCGGGCCCCTATAGTGGACATCTGGTCAGGCCTTCCGACCACAAAGAATTAAAGCGTATCGCCTTTCTTCAGTGTGTAGGTTCACGTGATTTGGAGTGTAATCAATACTGTTCATCGGTGTGCTGCATGCATGCGACAAAGGAAGCGATTGTTGCTAAAGAGCATTCAGAAGTCGAGCTTGAGACAGACATCTATTTTATGGATATGCGTGCGTTTGGCAAAGGATTTGACCGTTATTACGAGCGGGCGAAAAGTGAATATAATGTTTCGTATCGCAGGTGTCGGCTTCCGGTTGTAGACCAAGCTGATGGCAGTGAAGAACTGCTACTGAGCTATTTGGATGAACAGGGCAGCTTGAAGAAAGAGCGTTATGACGTTGTTGTACTCTCAACAGCACTGATTGCACCTAAAAATGTCAACCAGCTCAAAGAGGCGGCGAATTTAAATCTTAACAAGTACAATTTCATAGACACAAAACAATTTGCCAGTGAAGATACCAGCCGTGAAGGAGTTTTTGTTTGTGGCGCGGTAAGTGAACCCAAGGATATTCCCGAGACGGTTATTCAGGCCAGTGCTGCCGCAGGCCGTGCCTCCGAGCTGCTTGCTGAGGCAAGGGGGACGCTTATTGAGGAAAAAGAGTATCCCCCCGAAAAAGATATCAGTGCCGAGCCGCCGCGAATCGGAGTGTTTGTCTGCCATTGCGGAATCAATATCGGCGGAGTAGTCGATGTAGAGGGTGTTGTCGAGTTTATCAAGGATATTCCTAATGTCGTTCATTGCGAGCACAGCCTCTACACCTGTTCACAGGATAACCAGCAAAAGATAAAAGAGACGATTAAAGAACATCGTTTGAATCGAATTGTGATTGCATCCTGCACACCCCGAACACACGAGCCGCTTTTTCAAGACACAATTCGTGAGGTGGGTCTTAATCCATTCCTGCTTGAGTTCGTGAGCATTCGTGAGCACTGTTCATGGGTGCATATGACTGACAAGATTCGCGCCACGCATAAAGCTAAAGAGCTTGTTGCAATGGCGGTGTCAAAGGCCGGTCTATTGCGTTCGGTTCACAATTCTTCGTTCTCTGTTCGCAGTGAGGCGATGGTCGTTGGCGGCGGAATAGCCGGCATGACAGCAGCGCTTTCCCTGGCAGAGCAAGGATTTGAGGTTCATCTGGTAGAAAAGGAAAAAGAACTTGGTGGGAACCTGTGGAAGCTTCACTTTACGATTTCCGGTGACGATCCACAGGAGTTATTGAGGCACATTATCAAACAAGTTGAGGACAGCAAGAAGATTCACATCCACCTGGGTACCAGCGTCGAGGAGTTCTCGGGTTACATGGGCAATTACAAAACTACGCTTGTCGGCACAAACGGTCAGGCCAAAAAAACAGTCATCGAACACGGTGCGGTGATCATCGCAACGGGCGCTGTAGAGCGTGAAACAAATGAGTACCTATATGGCCAGTCTGATCGAGTCATTACACAAAAGGAGTTAGAGAAGAAGCTATCCGACGAGACCGAATCTGAGGCGGTTACTTCGCTGCAAACTATCGCAATGATTCAGTGTGTCGGCTCCCGAGAGGAAGACACGATGTATTGTGGCAGGGTCTGTTGTACACAGGCTATAAAAAATGCACTCAAAATAAAACAGATTACCCCCAAGACCAGTGTAATTATATTTTATAGGGACATTCGTACTTACGGTTTTCGCGAACAATATTATCAAGAGGCCAGAGAGCAAGGGATTATCTTCGTTCGTTATGAGTTGGAAAACAAACCTAAAGTTACTGCCGGTCAAACGCTACAGGATACTCTGCAAATCGAGGCATATGACCCGGTTCTGGGTCAAAAACTTTGCTTGGCCGTCGACATGCTTGTTCTGAGTACCGGAATAGCACCCAGAGTGGACAGTGAGTCTCTTGCTAAAATATTCAAGGTGCCTTTGGACCAGGATGGTTTCTTCTTAGAGGCGCACATCAAATTGCGTCCTGTTGATTTTGCGACAGATGGAATTTATCTTTGCGGCCTGGCTCACTCTCCCAAGTTTGTTGGCGAGGCTATTTCGCAGGCCCGTGCTGCCGCTGCCAGGGCGGCGACACTGCTCGCCCAGGGAACCGTTCAGGCCAAGGGACGCAGAGCGGAAATAAAAGAACGGCTCTGCGCCGGATGCGGTCTCTGTGTCGGCGTCTGTCCTTATGGCGCTCGAGAAATCGATCAGGACAAGAGAATCGCCAAGGTGATCGAAGTATTATGTCAGGGCTGTGGTGCTTGTGCAGCCATATGCCCCAATGCCGCTACCAAACAGGTTGGGTTCGCAAAGGAGGAGGTACTGGCGGCGGTTGATTCCTTAACATAAACAAAAAAATTATGGAGCTTGACAATGTCTGAAGAGTTTGAACCAAAGATAGTCGCGTTTCTTTGTAACTGGTGTTCTTATGCCGGCGCCGATTTAGCGGGTACATCGAGAATGCAATACCCACCGAACGTCCGCATCATCCGGCTGATGTGTAGCGGAGGGCTTGATCCACTCTATGTTTTTCGAGCCCTGCTAGGTGACTGCGATGGCGTGTTAATTGGTGGTTGCCATCCCGGTGATTGTCATTACATAAACGGTAACTATAAGACCAGACGTCGTGTCGCTGTGCTAAAAAGCATTCTGCGTGAGCTTGGTATCGGCGAAGACAGGGTGTGGCTTCGCTGGATTAGTGCCAGTGAAGGTGGGCGATTCGCCGAAACTATTCGTGAAATGGTGTCGGAACTTAAAGAAAAAGGGCCTAACACTCTGGCTAAATCCTGGGCAATATGAACTAAGGAGAAATAACGGTGGCAATAGAAGTCAAAAATAACAATCCAGCCGAAGCAATCCGGGAATTGCTTCGTTCAATGCTTGAGAAGGGATTGGTGAGTGCCATTTTGGTGCCTCAGGAAATTCCCTCAAAGCAAACCGTGGTTCAGACGCTTGTGCGAGACTCATCTAAGCTTGAATCGGTGAATCCATTGGCGCCGGTCTTTGGTGTAAATTCGGCGCGTATCGTAGCGAAGATGTGCGTCGCACAAATGGCCGGGATTGCTCTGGAATCGAGTATGGTTGAACAGCCGGAACAAGAACAAACTGAACAGTCTGAGCAGACTGAAGTTGATAATGATACGGAGGATAAGCAGGCAGAGCAGGCATCAGAAAAGCAAGAGAGCCAGCCTGCTGAAGTTTCTGCCGAATCTCAGTCATCTACAGTAGAAGAGTCTGCTGCAGGCGATGGGCAATCGACAGCTTCGCCTATAGCCGTGGTTCTGAGGCCGTGTGAGATTCGCGCGCTTGTTGAACTGGTGAAATTGCAACAAGTGGATCTAAGTCCATTTTTGATTATTGGTGTGGATTGTTGGGGGACATACTCGGTACAGGATTACGCGGCAAAGGTTAGTGAGGGCTCCGGTGAATCTTCTGTGACCGCTGACTTTTTAAAACAGGTGACATCTGGAAAATTGCCGGATGAGCTTCGTGGTGCCTGCCGGCTCTGCCAGTACCCGGCGCCGACATATGCCGATATTGTAATCAGGCTCATAGGTGAAGACATCAACAAACAAATCAGCCTTGGTGCGGGAACCGAAAAAGGAAAAAAACTGCTCAGCGTCCTCGGGTATGAAGATTCGCCTCAAAGCCAGGAGCAAAAGGATGCTGTGGAAAAGCTCAAGGAAGCAAAGAAAAAATTATCCGAGCAGGACCAAGTAGACTTCTTGGAAGCGATTTCTTCACTATGCATTAATTGTCATAATTGCAGGGCTGTCTGTCCTATCTGTTACTGCAAGCAGTGTGTATTTGATGGTGAGGTTTTCAAATACGCGATTGAAAAATATTTGACCTGGTCCGGCAAGAAAGGTGTTTTGCCTATGCCGCCGGACAAGTTGCTGTTCCATCTGACGCGAATGAGCCACGTGGCAACATCCTGTGTTGCGTGCGGACAATGTGAGGCGGCCTGCCCCAATGGTATACCGCTTGGACGAATTTATCAAAAAATCTCTACTTCCGCCCAGGAGGCGCTTGGCTACGAAGCAGGGCGCAGCCTTGATGAGGAGCTACCACTGACGACTTTCCGGGAGGATGAATTGTCAGTCGTGGAGAATTGATTTTCAGGAGCATAAGTAATGGCAAAATCCAAACAGAATAAAAAAGAAAAGACGGAACCCCAAACCGCACCGCAAGCTGACAGTCAAACTGAAAAGCCTGAGGTGTCGGAAGCTGTACTTAACCAACTGGACCTGCGGTTCTGTGATGAGATTGCCAGCCATCCGGGTGGTGAGAATATTCGTCGTTGTTTTGCCTGCGGTACCTGTGCAGCAGGTTGCCCGGTGACAGAGGTAGATAGTGAATATAACTGCCGGCGTATTATTCGGCAAATACTTTTAGGTATGCGAGAGGAAGTGCTTTCCTCGCCGCTGATATGGATGTGTCTGGTGTGTTATCGGTGCTATGTGCGATGTCCGCAAAAAGTGAACTTTACAGATATAATGCGAGTGTTGCGATATTTAGCTGCAAAAGAAAAACGTGTTTCTCCCGAAACATTCGAGCGTATCAACAAATTAGATAAATTTTCACAGCTCGTGCGGCATGACCTGGTCAAGAGCTTCTTTGAGAACAAGGGTGTATCATTAGAAGAGCTTGAAAGCCGTATTGAGAAGATTATGAAAGAGGCTTTAGCATAATAGGGGAAAGCCGATGGCAAAGCAAAAATCGCAGGAAAAGGATATTAAAAGCTTTGAGGACCTCAAGCAGGAGGTAATAGACAGAGGTTTATGCGGCAGGTGTGGCGGATGTGCATCATTCTGCTCTGCGGACGACATGAATGCACTGGAATTCAATCGTACGGATGGTCCCCGACTGGTTGCCGAGGAGAACTGTGTCAAGTGTGGCATTTGCTATCTGATTTGCCCTCAGATCAAAGCTCTCGACAAAGAGGTGCGTGAGAAATTCGGCTGGCAGCGTCCGATCGGTATTTATCGCACAATAACTTCAGCCTGCACGACTGAGCCTAAAGTCTCCAAGGTCTGTACTGACGGAGGGGTGGTTACCTCTATTTTACGTTATGCGCTTAAGAAACAATTAATCCAGGGAGTATTGGTTTCCAGGAAAAGCGGCCCATTCAGCAGGGAGCCTTTCCTGGCTACAAATCCGGATGAGCTAATCGAGGCGGCAGGAACACACTTTGATGAGGTTCAACATCTTGGCAAACTCGGCCAGGATTATTCAACTTACTGCCCCACCATACAGGAGATTAAAAAGATAGGTCAACACCGCCTGGACCGCATCGCAATGGTTGGGACTCCCTGCCAAATCTATACCGTGCGAAAGATGCAGAGCTTGAACATCGTGCCGGCCGATTCTATTGTATTCACAGTGGGACTGTTCTGCATGGAAAATTTTTCTTTCGACTCCAAATCCAGAAAAGTGTTCGAGAAGAAACTGGGTATGAAAATAGGCGATATAGCGAAGCTAAATATCAAAGACGATGTAATCCTGACAACCACAGATGGACAGGTGAACCACTTGTCGTTCGAGGCACTGGATGAGGTTGCACGTCCGGCGTGTATGGCCTGTCCCGATTTTGCTAACGATTTCGCCGATATCTCTGTTGGCGGGCTTGGTTCGCCGGACGGCTATACCACAACGGTGATTCGTACGAGCATCGGCCAGAAATTATACAATGGCGCAAAACACGATCGTATGCTCAAAGAGCTTCGTTTCGGTAGTAAGGAGAAGGCAACGCTCCATCGAACAGAGCTTATGGCAAAAATTACCGCTTTTACGCGTAGAAAGAAAGCAAGGGCGCGAGCAACCCTTGCGGCCGAGTAGTTTGACTTAGTTAACCAAAATTTGGTAGGAGTTAAGTTTGGATCATAAAACAGTCATGGTTGTTGGCGGCGGGATCGCAGGGATTCAAGCATCGCTTGACTTGGCGGAAATTGGTGTTGAAGTATTTCTAATCGAACACAAGCCAAGTATCGGCGGCAGGATGGCACAGCTTGACAAGACCTTCCCAACAAACGACTGCGCAATGTGTATTCTGTCTCCGAAACTTGTTGAAGCAGGCAGCAATCAAAACATTCACATTATCGCTAACGCTGACGTGCAATCGGTCGAAGGCGAAGCAGGCAACTTCCATGTTCGTGTGCTCAAGCGCGCCAGATACGTGGATGAGAGTCGTTGCACAGGATGTGGCATCTGTATGAGCAAATGTCCGGTGCGAATCCCGGATGAGTACAACATGGGATTGAACAAAACCAAGTGCATTCATATTCCCTTCCCGCAGGCTGTACCTGCTGTGCCCATTATCAGCAAAGAGCATTGTATTTATCTGACGAAAGGTAAGTGTCGTATCTGCGAAAAATTCTGCGAAGAAAAAGCCATTGATTATGAGCAAAAAGATAGCACCATCGACATTGAGGTTGGCAGCATTATCCTTGCGACAGGTTCACAGGAATTCAATGCAAAGCTCAAAGACGAATACAGTTACGGAACATCGCCCAACGTACTTACCAGCATTGAATTCGAACGTCTGCTTAGCGCCTCAGGACCGACCCAGGGTCATGTTATACGACCGTCGGATCAGAAAGAACCCAAACGTGTTGCATTTCTGCAGTGTGTAGGATCACGTGATATGCAGGTTGGTCAACCGTTCTGTTCGGCAATCTGCTGCATGCAAGCTGCAAAAGATGCTATTATCATGGTCGAACATATGCCCGAGGTGGAGGTTTCTATCTTCAATATGGATGTTCGGGCTCAGGGTAAAGATTTCGATAAGTTTATCACACGTGCTCAGACCGAATACGGGACTCGGTTGATTCGCG
>SDBV01002919.1_pt1 | contig 25497 bp, 28 predicted proteins | sample 2277081 | NCBI WGS metagenome assembly SDBV01 (sample SAMN10402039, study PRJNA504765) | marine sediment metagenome | isolation source: marine sediment core GS10_PC15, 223 cmbsf | place: Arctic Ocean: Southern Knipovich Ridge | collected 2010 | reverse complement strand
ATCGGCGATCCATTCTGATTGGGACCGGCCACCCCGACCGAGGCCGTCAACGGCGCTTCATTGTTGACGGTCCTGGTCAACCTTGCGCCGCCATTTATGTGCGGATTTACGCCGCCGTCAACAAGGCTCATACCTTGAACGTGGAAGATCAGGTGCTCATCCTGTCAGCCTCCGAATTCGCCCTTCTCAGGATATTTGTCAATCATCCGATGCGCACCCTTACCCGGGAACGTCTGAGCAGACTGCTGCACGACCCGACCGGCCGGCAAGCGAATCGTGGTATTGGCGTGCAGGTCTGGCGTCTCAGGCACATTATCGAGAGCAATCCGTCGTCTCCACGGCTCATTCAGACCGTCCGCAGTCACGGCTACATCTTTGTTCCGGATGGCGAACAAGGTGGAACGATGACGGTTAAGACTTCGAAGATGCCTGGGGAACCTCAGGAACCAGAGGGATACGGTGTCGATGGATTGCCCGATAAGCTAACAGGCCCGTATTGAAGACGCCAGTCAAAGGGCCATCCTTGATGCGCAATCCCACCATGTGACACAAACAGGATGGGAGTGAGGAAGGGCCAGGAGGGATGGCGACCTGGTGTGTTCGATTTGGGATAAGGACGTCGTGATCGGACTACGTTGACGTGCTGCTGAATGCCAGGAAGTGGTGGTCTCTGGCTCAAGGGATTGAAAGTGAGGCACCCTTCTGTTGTCCACGCTTGCACAACGAGATGCCGATCTCGTCGAACAGCTTTCGTGTCAGATCGCGCTCGATCAACAGACGCTGGAATTTCAGCAGCGTGGTCGCATCCGGCACGTTCTCGACCACCAGATCGATGCCGACGAAGGCATACAGCGCAATGCTGTCATACAGCGTGTCTTCTAGCCCTTCGTCCGATAGCCCATACCACTGTTGCAGAAAGTAGATCCGCCGATTGGCTCCAAGCCAATCGGCGGACAACCTCGCCTGCCTTTCGCATAATTCGGGTTGATTGCAGACAACAACGCTGCCACGGCACAATCTTCTCCATCTCCGCCAGGAAGCACTGGCGCCTCATCATACGCTTCCTGCCTGCAATTTCCGCTTCCGCGAAGCCGATCTGACTCTTCATCCTCGTGGATCCGTTCCGTGAGCTGCCTTCTATAAGGTCTATATGAGCGCGTCCCTTTTGCAACAGTTTTCGTGTGTTCTGACAGACAGGATGGGCTGCAGCCCTATACATGGCCTCGTCCCGTTTGCCAAACAATCTGTTCTACAGCGAGCAGGTGCGAGATTGCATATATACATTCGGCCTTTCTGTGGCATGAGTGTGCCTGGCCCCAATGGATTTCGCCCGGCCACTCCTACTTATATCCACGGCTTCGAGAGCCCTAAGACTGCGCAGGTTTTGTCGCCGATGGTCCGACCTGTTTGCCATTGAATCAGATCATTTGTGCAACCAGTGAAGAGGTAAAGCGATTGCCGGCATGCGATCACGTGCTCCGTTCATACCGGTAGTGCGTACTCCAGACCTCGTGCGAGCACTACCCAGATTGTCCTGGCGATCTTGTTGGCAAGTGCCACGACCGCGATGTTTGTTCCGCGCCTCGCCTGAACCTCCAGTATCCATCGAGACAGCGTATCCGTATGCTTTATCGCCTGCTGAACCACGGATCTCGCGCCGTGTACCAGAAGCATTCGCAGATAGCCGTTACCGCGCTTCGTGATACCGAACAGGCGATCCTTGCCGCCCGAGGAATGCTGGCGTGGGGTCAAGCCCAGCCATGCTGCAAACTGTCTGCCATTTGAGAATTCTGTGGCACTTCCCGCTGCGGCGATGACAGCGGTTTGCGATCAGTGGCCCAACGCCGCGAATTTTCTCCAGTCGCTGACTGGCAGGGGATGCCTTGTGTACTTGATGGATCAAATCATCGTACCGGGAGATCTGCTTATCCAGCAGTACGAGTCGCTCGTACATATCGTGCATCATTGATCGACTCAGTTCGGTCAGCTCATTGTGTTCGTCGTCAATAATCGCCGGAAGCTGTTGCCGTACTTTCAACGCCGTTTGTGCAATGACCACACCGTATTCGGCCAGCAGGCCACGTATCTGGTTGATTTGCGCGATACGGTCACGCATGAGCAGGCTGCGGATTCGGTGCATGGACTGGATATCCTGCTGCTGAACGCTATTGACCGCACCGTAGCGCATGGTCGGACGGGATGCAGCCTCGACGATAGCCTCCGCATCGTTGCGATCGTTCTTCCGGGATTTGACGAACGGTTTGACGAATCGGGGCGCGATGATCTGCACATGGTGCCCCATCGCCGAGAACCGCCGCGCCCAGTAATGCGCTCCTCCACAGGCCTCCATCACGATCCGGCAACAGGGGAGACTGACAATGGATTCCAGAAGCTTGTTACGGCTGACTCGCCGACTCAACAACGGGTGACCGCGTTCGTCCACGCCGTACAGCTGGAAAACGTTTTTGGCAAGGTCAATGCTCAGCAACGCGACTTTCATGACGGCCTCCGTTCAGTCGTGGACCAGGAATCGCCCATACAGCCATGTCTCCCAGCAATGAGCGTTCATGTACCGAAGGTGGGACGAGGCCATTCCACTATATCCGGCCTTCTTGCAGCCGATACTGCCGCTGCTGGCCCCTATGAAATTCGCTGACTCGCACCTCATTCCTCTGGCAAGCTCGAAGCTCTTCACATTATTCAGGTTTCGAGAGCCCCGGTCCTACCTGGTTTGTCATCACACTCGATTGCTGCGTAACCTTTCGACGTTCACCCTGTGTTAAACGTTAATCTTCAACGTGGCGCTCATCCGTCAGCGTGGCTTCACGCCCACGTAACCCTTTTGATACGCCCTGTCGTGGGCCAGCACTGCCCAGATCATCCGCGCCATCTTGTTAGCCAGCGCGACGATCACCACATTAGCTGGCCGCCGCTTCTTCATCTGCTCGACCCACGGGCCTAGCTCCTTCGCATGAGTTAGCACACTGCGCGCGCCGTGGATCAGTAGCGTGCGCAGATAGGTATCGCCTCGTTTCGATATGCCGTGCAGGTTAACCTTGCCGCCGGACCCTGTCTGCTTGGCACGAGGTCGATCCAGGCCGCGAATTCACGGCCCGATCTGAATACCTTCGCGTCGCCCATCGTTGCGACCGCCGCAGTTGGCGTCAGCATCCCAACGCCCGGGATTTCGGCAATCGCCTTGGCTGCCTTGTCTTCTTTCATCCATTGCCGCAGTCGCCGTTCGATCTCCGCAATCCGCCCGTCCAGGTTCGTCAGGCCATTCCACTGCTCCCGCAACGTATCGATCAGCATAGCCGGCAGGCGCTCCGCGACCCGTTCCAGCACCGCCGGTATCGCCTTGTCCAGTGCCATGCGGCCCTTGCCCATCACTTCACCATACTCAGTAAGCAGCCCGCGCAGGCAATTGCTCTGCATGGTGCGGATTTCACTAGTTGCTGCCGCGCCCGGTGCAGCGCCAGCATCGCCTCGGTCTTCACCGCGACTGCCTTACTGGGCTGCTGCACGGCCAGCCAGATTGCCCGGGTGTCCGCCGCGTCATTCTTGTTGCGGATATTGAATGCCTTTACAAATTCTGCAGGCATCAGCCTTACCTCGTGACCCATCTTCGTCAGTTGCCGAGCCTAGTGGTGCGCACCGCCACACGCCTCCATTCCGATGAGACAGGGAGCACGGTTGGCGAAGTGCTCAAGAAACTTTGCCCGCTTGATCGGCTTGTTCACGATCTCCCTGTGTCCTGAGCGACGTAATGCACCTGGAACACGTTTTTGGCGATATCCACACCCACCGCCATACAATTCATTCGGATCCCCCGGTTTGCCTGGAAAACTCGTATTTTTCCACATGGGCATATCGATGCCGTTGGCCCGTGAGGATCCACCTTCCTTTGCTCTCACGTTCACGGGTGGGCCGCGTTCATTTCAATTCCTCTGCTCCTCGCGGATCCATTGCGGTGGCGTTATCGTCCGACTGTCACCACCGGTTTAAATCGCCGTCCCAACCAGTCATCAGATGCCCAACCAAGCGCGCCTGTCACGCACACAGATTCGCAGGACTCGTTGACCCGCGAATGCAGGACGTTCTCCGAAACGTAGCGTCAGGTTATCCAGTAGATTTTCAGGTTGGGCGAAGCCGACGCTGCAAGGCAACATTCTGCGGACCTGTTTGCAGTCAGATTGCAGGGAGCGAACCTTTGCAGGGGCATTAGACCAGTCAGGCGGTTGTCCCTACACCTCGAACAACCACCGGACGCCATCGCCTAGCTGTTAACAACGACATCTGTCTGATCCGATGGGTGCGCCTCGCTGCGATTGCCGTCCGAATGAGGAGCGGTTTCACTCGACTCCGCGAGAGCAACCATGGCTCTGAAATACACGGAAAATGCCAGCACTGTGATCAGACGAACCATTACCATGCTCTCTTCTCCGAATGCAGTTACCAACGGCACAGAGATACGAACGAAGGCGACGCTAGACGTCGTCCAGACGGAAAACTGAAGATACAGTACCCTCCCGAAGAACAGGTGCAAGTTCAGGAAGATGAAGATGCCTTCATTTGGTGCGGTGCCGCGCAGCCGCGGGTGGGTCACCTCTATGACGATTCGCTAAGAGGCGTTAACAAAATGAGTTTTTCGGCTGTCGCCGGCAAATAATGCAGCAGGCCAGATTCAGGAAAGCTTCATGGATGAAAGCCAAGCACTCGAAGCGGATATGCAGTCGGCGGAAGTTATGAAGCCAGGAGATGGTCCGCTTTACGTCCCAGCGGGTTTTGCCGAGACCGATGCCGTGAGGCTGGCCGCGCCGTGCTATTTCGCTTGCAATGCCGACAACATGCATGTAACGGACGACGGTATTTGTCGTGATCGTAGCCTCTGTCGCCCTGAACGATCTGCGGTTTCGATAGCGGCCTGCCGCGTTTGCCAGCAATCGGCGGAATGGCATCAGCCAGTGCATGAAGCTGGGTGACATCGTGTCGGTTGGCCCCCGTCAGGATCACCGCGAGCGGGATGCCCTGCGCTTCGATAATGAGGTGGTGCTTTGATCCGGGTCGCGCGGTCTGTGAGATTGGGTCCCGTTTTTGACCAGCGCCCACAGCACGGATTGAAGAGGAGTCGACGATGACGCGGGACCTCACCCGAGCGATGATCCTCTAGAGAGCCTGGGGCGGCACCCGTACGGGCGCGACGAATCTGGTTGACGGACACATCAGTCATTTACGAATGAAAGTCGCGACCCTGCGGGGCGGCCCATTGATTCGCACCATTCGCCGCGCCGGCTATCGCCTGATCTGATATCAGGACCGCACATGATGTGCGCAGCCGCGCTATCTGTCCACAAAAGACGGACGAGGACAACATCGATTCATGCCAGGTGCCATTGGTGGCGGTCCTGGACACGTTGGGCTCGACCGAAATTCAACTTAATTCGGGCCCCGTCGCATGCGGTATGGACATGCCGCATAGTCACTTGCTGCCCGGGTTCGCATTGCGTTATATGTGGCCATAGACATCTGAAACTTTAAACAAACCTTAATCGGTTTGGTGATGCCGGATCATTACGCTTCAGTCATGATGCCACAATGATCCTCCACGCGAGCGCCCATGAATCACTTGCACGCCATGCGGGTTCTGATTCGCGTCGCAGAACTCGCGAGCTTTGCTCAGGCCGCGGAGCAGTTCGGCCTTTCTGCATCTGCCGTGACTCGAAGCATATCAGCGCTCGAGGCTCACCTGAACGTACAATTACTCACCCGCTCGATACGTAAGATATCGCTCACGGATATAGGCTGTGAATATCTGGAGTCGGCAAGGGATGTTATTGCCCTACTCGACGAGCTTGAGTTCAATCTCGTGCGCGGCGCCCGTGAGGTGCGCGGCACTCTTCGCGTCGTCGCATCGACCACTTTCGCCGAGTGCGGTCTGTTTGTGTTACTCGCCGGATATCAGAAGTTACATCCCCAGATCTGCTTCGAAGTCACTACCTGCGACAGCGCGATCGATCTCGTTCCGGGAGGCTACGACATCGGCTTTTCGATGGGGCGCGATATGGCTGATTCAAGCCTGGTGAGCAGGCAGTTGACCGTGCTCCGGGAAATTGCTGTTGCGTCCCCGTCCTATGTCGCGAAGAACGGTACGCCCGCTACCCCTCTCGCGCTCGATACCCATCGGTTGCTTGCAGCCTCCAGCGATACAGCACACCGCACATGGAAATTCTTCGATGCAAGAACCTCCTTCAACGTCGACGTGGAGTCCGTCTTTCGAGCGTCGAACGCCGCCCTTGTACGTACTGCAGCGATCGCAGGCGTGGGAGTAGCCGTCCTGCCAGTGTTGCTTGTGAGCGACGACGTGCGGGCAGGACGCCTGCTGCCAGTCCTCGGGCAGTTTGGTGTATCGGGCGAGAGACAGCGGGTGTCGGTCGTGTACATAGGAGGCCATTACGTCGCCACCAAGGTACGCAGCTTTGTCGACTTTACGGTCGGTCAGTACCGTAGCATCGATAGTGCGCCGGTCCTGCGTGCAACAGTCTAGACATAGCTAATATTCACTGGAATGCGCAGATGCCCAAAATACTATCTGTTGACTACGATGAACTGATGATCGAGGAGATCCTGATGTCACTGTCAGCACCAGGATACGACATTGATGTTGCCCGATCTGGTCGCTCAGGTCTGGCAATGATCATGACCGATGAGTACGACGTGGTCACCTTGGACCGTATGCTACCCGATCTCGACGGACTTGAGGTTCTCGCCACCATGCGCAGTGTAGGCATCGCTACTCCAGTGCTGCTTTTGAGCCCACTGTCGAACGTCGACGAACGGGTCCGCGGACTTCGGGCCGGAGGAGACGACTACCTCACCAAACCCTTCGCGCCTGAGGAAATGGCCGCGCGCGTCGAAGTATTGCTGCGGCGCAAGACCCCCACCCACGTACCCGAGACGATCCTGCACGCCGGCCCCGTAGAACTGGATCTGATCAGACGTCGCGCCACGCACGGCGATACGGAGCTCGATCTCCAGCCAACGGAGTTGCGGGTTCTGGAATACATGATGCGCAACCAGGGCCAGGTGCTGACCCGCACGATGATTTTCGAGGGTGTATGGGGCTGCCGCTTCGATCCGGGCACGAACCTGATCGACGTTCACGTCGGGCGTCTGCGTAAAAAACTCGCGGTGCTGGGAGAAAGCCCGTCGATCCGCACGATTCGGGGGTCCGGCTATCTGCTGAACGAATAAGGCACACAACAGCGTCGTGGTTTTCCGGACGCGGCAAGGTTGTTGCGCGAGCAACCATCGCCGGACAACACGCCCGACACGGTGAAGCCGCACTCGCAGGTGATGCGCATCGCGGCGGCTGTCCGCTCGACACACCTGAAACGCTGGCCTCGCGCAAAGTCAAACACGCTCGCCGCGCCTGCTGATTGCACAACCCGATTCTCCCGAATTTTTAACAGCACCCAATGAACGCCATTGTCCTTGTCGCGCTGCGCAGACCTTTAACCTTCGTGGTTATGAGCATCCTGATCGTGCTGTTCGGCGGCATGGCGATGGTCAGGACCCCCACGGACATCTTTCCAAACATCCGTATCCCGGTCGTGGCCGTCGTGTGGACATATAACGGTTTGACGCCGCAGGATATGTCCGGTCGCGTGATCTACTACTACGAGCGCTCGCTCACCTCGTCCGTCGAAAACATCGAGCATATCGAGAGCCAGTCGCTCTACGGCCGTGGGATCGTCAAGGTGTTCCTGCAACCCGGCACCAACGTCGCCGCGGCGCAGGCGCAGATCACCGCCGCTTCGCAAACCGTACTCAAGCAGATGCCCGCCGGCATCACACCGCCGCAGATCCTCTCCTATAACGCTTCGTCTGTTCCCGTGCTGGACCTGCAGGTTTCCGCGGCCGGCATGACCGCCGCGCAGGTGTATGACATGGCGTCCAACCTGATCCGCCCGCAACTGGTGGCGGTGCCGGGTGCGGCGATTCCCACGCCTTACGGCGGCTCGTCGCTGAACGTCGAGATCGATCTCAACCAGACCAAGCTGCTGGCGCACGGTTTGTCGGCGGTGGACGTCGCGCATGCGCTGAGTTCGCAAAACGTCGTGCTGCCGGCCGGCGACCAGAAAATCGGCGGGCTCGACTTCATGGTCGAGACCAACGCCAGCCCGATCGCCGTATCGACCTTCAACAACCTGCCGATCAAGACCGTAGGCGGCGCCACCGTCTATCTGCGCGATGTCGCCTACGTACATCGCGGCTCACCGCCGCAGATCAACGCGGTGCTCGTCAAAGGCAAACAGGCGGTGCTGATTGAGATCCTCAAGAGCGGCGATGCATCGACGCTCTCGGTGGTCGACGGCATCAAGAAGGCGCTGTCCGGCATCATTCGTACCCTGCCGGCAGGCGTAAAGATCACACCGCTTAACGATGCGTCCGGCTTTGTGCGCGACTCCGTCAATGAAGTGGTTCAGGAAATGATCACGGCGGCGATTCTGACCGGTTTGACGGTGCTGCTGTTTCTCGGCAGCTGGCGCTCGACATTGATTGTGGCCACTTCGATCCCGCTCGCCATTCTCTGTTCCGTGCTGGTGCTGTCGTGGCTCGGACAGACCATTAACGTCATGACCTTAGGGGGACTCGCGCTCGCGGTGGGCATTCTGGTGGACGACGCCACCGTCATGATCGAGAACATCGACTCGCACCTGGAAGCGGGTGCGGAACTCGAGCCCGGCATTATCGAAGCGGCCAACCAGATTGTCGTGCCCACCTTCGTCGCGACGCTGTGCATCTGCATTGTGTGGCTGCCGCTCTTCCAGTTGAGCGGCGTGGCCGGCTATCTGTTTCTGCCGCTGGCCGAAGCCATCATCTTCGCGATGATCGCCTCGTTCATTCTCTCGCGCACACTGGTGCCGACGATGGCCGTTCAGAACGGTGTCCGCCGGCATCCTGCTCGGATGAACGTTAAAAAGGTTCTCCGCGCCTATCGCTATCTGCAACTGTTTGGTCACTGCGTACCGTGCTTCGACATCCGTGATGTACTTGGGTGTGTTGACAAAATGATAGAAATTCGTCGTTGAATAAGCGTTGGGGCCCGAATAGTACGTTGCTTCCGATGATGTCCTGCCGTAACGCGTGACGTGCAAACTCGCTCCCCACTTTCCATTCAGCCAGTTTCCGCCCGCAACGATCTTGCTCGATGGTGTTGCGGAGGTGATCCAGCCTAGGGTTTGGGCATTGAGGATAGGTGTACCGTTCTGGTCCGTGCCAATGTGGGTGACATTGGCGTGATTGAAATTGGCTGCGAAATCCCAGTCGATTCGCCCCAGGACGGCAAATTCGGTACGGTAGGTCGCTGCAATGTCGACGCCCTGTGTGGTGGTAGTTACGCCGTTCGAGAAATAGTAGGTGCACCGAGGAAAGCCCGGCGGGCAACGCGAGACCGGCTTCGTTTAACGCATTGATGGCAGTTTGACCGCTGTAGGCGCTGCCCTCGATGATGCGGTCCCTGATGTCGATCCGGTAGGCGTCGACAGTCACATCGAGATTGGAAAGCGGACGCAGGACGAATCCCAGATCGAAGTTGTCCGACTTTTCCGGCTTCAACGGAGCCGCGCCGAGGGCTCTCGCAGCGGCCGAATCATTCGACAGCAGTCCGATTGCAGTGGTCGGCGAGGTCGTCAGACTGCTGTAATGCTCCTGCGCAAGCGAAGGTGCTCTGAAACCTGTGCTCACAGCTCCGCGCATGGCTACTTGCGGCGTAAAGTCGTAACGAGCGGACAGCTTGGCGTTAGCCGTATTTCCAACGTCGCTGTAGTGTTCAACGCGCCCCGCCATATCGACCTGCCATTTCGAGCTGAGGTGCGTAGACAGGTCAATGTAAGTGGCCAGAACGTTGCGGGAATACGACCCGGCACTGAGTTGCGATTGCCCTTGCAAGGCTTGGGTCCCGGTACCGTAAAGTGCTGCCGCTTCCGCCGCCCCTACCTCGTACGTCTCGATTCTCTGCTCTACGCCCGACGACAATTCGCTGGGTGCGAGAAGCCAGGGCAAGGTGATGGGTCTACCAACGTCCAGATTGTTCGTCCACTGGGAATCCTGATATCGCCCCAGGTTGAAGGATGATTGAGCATTCTTGGTGGCGTTGAAGAGGTTCAGGTTGATGTTGTTCGTCGTCCCGACATCTACATTGTCGCCGCCCAACGTTGAACTGAGATCCCAGTGCCAGCCTGCCAGATTGTTTCCTTTCGCGCCGATCGTCGCCGAGTAATCGTTCTCGTCGACTTCAACGATCGGGCTGAAGCCGAACGGGTAAACTGTCGGCGCGACCGACGCCAACCTGTAGTTCTGGTAGCTCTCCCCGTAGCGATGAGCAAACGTGCCGAATCCGTAAAGCTCGATGTCATCGGTCAGCTCGTAACCTGCATTCACAGCGACCGCCTGGCGATCCAGCGAAGGATCCCCAAGGGACAGGTTGCTCTGTGCATTCGTTTGCGTGTCGATACCACTGCGTACCGTGTGATCCTTGTGTTGCACATCCGCACTAAGATAAGCAAAACCACGCTCTACAATGGGCAACCCTACGTCGGCTGCCCCATCCGACGACAAGCCATCACCCTGATAGGTCTGGCCGTCGGTCGTTGAAATCGAGCCCCCATGATTCCTCGACTTCAGGATGATATTGACGACGCCGGCAATTGCATCCGAACCATATTGCGCAGCGGCTCCGTCGCGCAGAACCTCGATATGGTCGATTGCGCCCACTGGAATCAGGTCAATGTCCGCACCGGTCGATCCCTGCTGTGGCCCCTCGCCTGTCGTCATGTTCGCAGTTGGATGACGGCGCTTGCCATTGACCAGCACAAGGACGTAGTTCGGACCCAGTCCACGTAGCGTAAATTCGCTTGTCAGGTTTCCCGCCACCCATGCCATCGACTGCCGGCCAATCGAGGGTGCCCGCTTGACCAACGCGTCTCTTAGCGTAGTCTCCCCCGTTTGCTGAAGCTGTGCGCCAGTGATAACGTCGACGGGGCTTATGCTATCCAGAGCCTTTTTTGTCACCTCTCGGGTGCCGGTGGTCACGATCACATCTTTGACCTGACCGACGTCGGTCGGAACACTGGAAGACTGGGCGAACGCTCCATCACTTCCGCTGAGAATCCCAAGCAATATAGGTATCTCAGTCATTGCTTGTATTACTTCCAACAGAGACGGGGTTTCCGAACCTGGTGGTGCTGAGACTTGGTCCGCATAGTAGACTGGATTACGTGTCCCCGACAATAATTGCAACATGCCAGCTGATTACTCTCAGGTTTTCGCGTGCCTTAAACAAGCTTGATAAAGGGCGGCCCGCGATCACCCGTGGCTCTTTAGGCTGTGAGTCTCTTCAGAAGCGGTGGATCATGGCGATGCGATAAACCATCTGGTTCGCCGTCGACGAAGGACCGGCAGCGGCTATTAGCTGCGCGTCGTCGAACTGCGTGCCGGTGTTCGCGCTCACGACGTGCTGGTACGCGGCCTGCAGGTAAAGCGACGTGCGTGCGCTCGGATCGTAGTCAAGCATCAGGGCGACCTGGTGCCACTTCGGGCTGTAGTTGCCGACCGTCGAATCGAGCTTGCCCATCGTGTACGTGTACATCGCACCAAGCCAGAAGTTGGGCCGGAAGTAGTACTCGCCGTTGATCTGGAAGTTGTCGAACGTCCAGCCCGTCCAGTCGCCGCCTGCGGGCTGGATCGAGCCGCTCAGATACGCGTTGCCGGTCGGCGAATCGATTTTCGTGTGCGAGTAGTCGACCGCGACGAACACCTTGTTCCACTTGTAGGCGACAGCCGCGTCAATATTCTCTTGCGATGTGCCCGTGAACACCTCGTCGCCCGCGACGGCACCGGAGCTGTTGTTGCCCGGATCGTCGATCTTCATATAGGCCACCGCTGCCGTCAGGCCGCCAAACTGGTACTGGCCAGCCGCGCTGTACAGCCGGTTGTCTGCGAAGCCGCCAGCCGTGTTGCTGAAGCCGTACATTGCCTCGCCGGTAAAGCCGGCAATCGTCGGCGATACGTACTTGACCGAGTTGTTGACCCGGAAATCCCAGTCCGTGTTGTCGTTGTCGAACGGTGTCGCCCCAACGTCGCCTGCCCAGTTGCCCGCTGCAGTGAGGCCGCTGAACACGTCGATGGTCGGATCGTACTGGCGGCCAAGTGTCACTGTACCGAGGGTCTGCGACGACAGCCCGACGTAGGCCTGGCGGCCGAACATCCGGTCGTCCTGACCCAGCGCACCGTTACTGGCGTTGAAACCGTTTTCCAGAAGAAAGATGGCCTTGTCGCCGCCACCCAGGTCTTCCGCGCCCTTGATGCCCCAACGGGAACCGACGACGTCGCCACTTTGCAGCTTGACTGCTGAGCCCCTGCCCGCATTGTTCGTGAAGTTGATCCCTTCATCGATGAGGCCGTACATGGTGACACTGCTTTGCGCGTAAGCGCTAACGCCCCATAAGAGCAACGAGGGGATCATCAGCATACGGAATTTTTTATTCATTTGTCTCCATCCAGATTGGCAAGTTCAAGAAATCGGAGCGCACGCCTTACGGCCCTTGCCCCGGCACACATCTAACCATCTCCCTCCAATGTATCAGGGGAGACCTTCACGCTGCACGAACGATGGATCACTTACTTCGCTGAAGGTCACGCCATACAGCCGCTCGATAAGCGACTGGACGGACCCGAGCGTCCAAAGTTTGGTATCCAATCTAATGTGCCTGCGGGCCTTGCAGCAGTGCTACGTGTAAGCCTCCGGGTGGTCTCATATCCAGGTGCGCCGGTCATTTCGTGGCCATAAAGCGAAATCAACGCGTGACCCACCAGTAGAGAATCGGTTGTCAGAGATTTGGTAAAGCTCAATAATTCAGACCCACACTGGGTTGTTCGAAATGAAGTTAGCCGATCGCTGCGGCTCGGCTAACTGAATTAGACATCTGACACAAACTGGCTACGACTCTCGTCCGTGTCTCCAATGACCGCCAGTTCGCCCCCAGTTCATGTTTGCGTTGCGGGACCGTGTAGCTTTCCATCGCGCGCCCAATTTTCGGACTTGATCTCCATGAAGATGATTTCTACAGCGTCGCCGGAGCAATTCAGGACCTCGGACGTTATCTTGGTAAGCTCATTCGCGTATTCCTCCTTCTGCTGTGGAGTTCGACCAGCTAACATTTCGACTCGAATAATCGGCATGCAAGATTAGTCCTTTCGTGGTCCGCTATTCGGGCGACCGGATTTTGAATCCGACGTTGCGAGTCTGAAGGTAGCCGTCAAGTGCTTCTCGTCCCTTTTCGCGTCCGTAACCCGATTGTTTGACTCCTCCGAACGGCGTCTCTACGCTACCGACAAACCAGCCATTCACGTATACCTGACCTGACCATAATTGGTCCGCAGTCCACAGCGCTAGGTTGACGTCTTTGGTGAATACACCGGACGCTAATCCAAAATCGGTTCCGTTCGCCATGCTCACGGCATGAGAAGGAGTAGAAAAATCCGAAACGCAGATCACTGGGCCAAACACCTCGTTTTGAGCAATCGGGGCGTCTATTGGCACGTCGACAAAGACAGTCGGTGCCATGAAATTACCTGCACGATCAAGCGCTTTGCCTCCATGGATCGATTTGAGGCCCGACGCGCTAGCTTGCTCGCACATTGACGAGACCTTGGAAAGTTGCTGCTTCGAAATTAGAGGTGTGATGTCACAATCGTCGATACCCGCGCCGATAGTCATGCCACTCACAAGGTGATCCAATCTGTGGATCAGTTCGTCTCGTCGGGAACGGTGCACGATCACGCGTGTTAGCGCATTGCAGTTCTGACCTGCGTTCATGAACGCACCGTCGGCGACCGCCTGGATCACGTCACTCATGTCGGCATCCTCATAGACCACCGCAGCAGATTTGCCGCCGAGTTCCATGATGCATGGGATGATCCGTTGTGCTGCCTGTTGCAATACCGCTCGGCCAGTGGGAAGTGATCCGGTAAAGACAATGTGGTCCACGCCGGGATGAGCCACTAACGAGCTTCCTGCGTCGTGGCCGTATCCGGTTACTACATTCACGCATCCTGCAGGAACCTCAGCCGACTCACAGGCTCTCGCTATGACCATTCCCGACAGAGGAGCGAGTTCTGGCGATTTAATCACGACAGTGTTGCCGGTTGCGATCGCACAGGCCAATGAACGCGCGGTCAGCTCCAACGGAAAATTCCAGGGGACGACCTGCGCCGACACGCCATAAGGGCTACGTACCGTAAAGTTTGCGAAGCCGGAACCCCGCGGTATGGACTTTCCTTCGATCGAATCCGCCAGCCCGGCATAGTACCTAAGGTAGCGAATTGCAGTCTGAACCTCGTCAGCCGCAATCGAGATGGCTTTGCCTGTATCCAAACAGACGATGCGCGCAATGTCCGCCGCCTCCGCCGACAAAAAATCGGCTATCCGATGCAAGATTCGCCCACGTTCCGATGGTTTCATGTCGACCAGTGTTCTTGCGTCGAAAGCGCGGCGTGCGGCCAGCACCGCGCGATCAACGTCCGCTTCCCGCGCGCGGGCGACCTCGGATATCAGGTCCCCCGTCGCGGGGTCGTCAACACGAATCCGTGCTCCGTCGTCCGCATCGCACCAGTTCCCGTCAATATAATTGCGCGAATAACCTAGATGCTGTTGGCTCATACGTCCTCCGAGGTGCCGAGCATAGTGTCAGCCAACTTTTCGGCTAACATGATTGTCGGTATGTTTGTATTTGCTTTGGGGCAAAATGGCATGACGGATGCGTCACCAATCCAGACCCCTGTAACTGCACGCAAGCGGCCTTCGGGATCGGCGACCGCCATGGGGTCATCTGCTGCCCCCATACGGCACGTTGAAGTGGGGTGCCAATTACCGGTGACATTGGTCATCACGTATTCTTCTAACCGTCGGTCGGATGCGAGCAAATCATCGAGACCGACTCCGTTAGTGATGACTCGCTTAACGACAAATCGTCTGAGCCATACCGGCCCATCCATCATTCGCGCCAGAAGCGTCGTCAAGAAGTGGTTTCGCGGTGATATGGTACTTACACTTTTCGCACGTGCGTTCCAGGCAGAAGGAAACGGATCGATGGCTACCGTAGCAAGTGCTGGGCGTCGGAGGATTTCTGCGAGATAGGCGACCCCGGCTTTCAGCCGGTCCAAGTCCCGACGATCATGAAGCCAGTTGAAGTCGACCTTAGGTTCCACGGAAGGATTGCTCGAAATCAACCGCACGTGGCCGGTCGAGTAGGAACGATTCACCCACAATTGCATCGTGCCAAGCCGCTTTCCCAAAGGATGCCAAGCGGACTTGGCAACCACGGATATCGCCATGTCTGAGAGTGCGCAATCTGCGATACGCGAGGAATATCGTGCATGGGCCTGAATATGACCGGATACGTCTGGACGCATTCTGTTGTGCCGATGAAGATAAGCCGACACGGATATCGAAGGGTGTTCCTGCAGGTTCGAACCTACGCCCGGTAGGTCGGCGATAACCGGTATCCCAAGGTCCAACAAATGGTCACCGGGCCCGATGCCCGACCTCATTAGAATTGCGGGTGTATGCAGGGCTCCGGCGCACATGATCAAGTTGCGCGTGTGGTATGTCTTCTGAACCGACGCACACACGGTCGCAACTCCGGTTACTTGTGTGCCACTAAAAAGAATTTGACTGACAAATGTGTTAGTCAAAATCTTCAGGTTGGATCGAGCACGAACCTCGACGGAGAGATATGCTGTGGCGGCGGACACCCGGTGGGTCCCATCGTTTGAAAGTGGGACAGGGGAAAAACCGTCACCGTAATCTCCGTTGAAATCGTCGCGCGGCATGAGCCCATTTTGCTCGAAGGCCTTGGCAACAGCTTGTACGAAACCGGACCAGTCTGAGCGTTTCACTCGGTTGATCGGGATTGGGCCAGATGAACCGTGGAAGTGTCCGGCAAAGTCCTTGTCTGACTCGAGTTTACGAAAATAAGGCAGCACGTCCTCCCATGCCCATCCTTTCGCGCCACATGCAGCCCAGCCGTCGTAATCATCTGGGCCGCCTCGATTGGCCACCTGCGCATTTATGCTTGATCCGCCGCCGAGGACCTTTGCCTGTTCGTAGCGTGTACGCGAACGCTCCGGCGCGCCGGTCGCGAACGTTGCTTTAAGACTGCCCCACTGATATCGCGGATTGAAATATGCCTTTGTCGGATTTGAATCGCGTATGTCTTCTGGCACGCTGTCAGGTGGCGTGTCGTCACCGGCTTCTATCAACAAGACACTCTTTCCCGTCGCGGAAAGTCGATTCGCGAATACACATCCAGAGGAGCCGCCTCCGACAATAATTACATCCCATTCCGACTGTTTGACCATGATCACCAAATAGAATGACGACTACACCATGCAGCGTCTATTGCCTTGGATAATTCAAGGCACGCCACTCGACTCCTCTGTTAATCGACATGCTAAGGCTGCGAGTAAATCGAATGGGAGGTAATAGCGACTATTCGACAGCTACCATCTTTTCGTCCTTGTATGTGTAGACAGTGAAAGGCGGTTTTTTCAGGTTTCCCGATGCATCCCAGGCGTAGCTGCCGGCCACACCCTTGAATGTCCTGGATTTAAGTGGGCGGTTTCAAAGGTGAAGCGCAACACTGGGCTTAATGAACGGAAGTATCAGGACGAGACGCAAGTTCAAGCATGCTGGCAAAGACTTCGAACGGCGAGTGGAACGCATGTGTGGCACGAGGCCGGCTGTTGAGGCTGTCGGCGATGGTGTCGAGGTCATCCTGACTGTAGACCGAGAGGTCAGTGCCTTTGGGCAGATACTGGCGCAGCAGGCCGTTGGTGTTCTCGCAGGTGCCACGCTGCCACGGGCTGTGAGGGTCGCAGAAATAGACCTTCACGCCGGTAGCTGCGGTGAGTTCGTGGTGGCACGACATCTCCTTACCCTGGTCGTAGGTGAAGCTTTGTCGGAGTGGTGCGGCGATGGAGTTGAGTTTGGCAGAGAAGCCTGCGAGTGCCGAGGCGGCGGTTGCATCGTCCATCCGGGCAAGCAGCACCAGACGGCTGGTGCGTTCGACCAGCACGCCGACGGAAGAGGCATTGTTCGCACCCTTGATGAAATCCCCTTCCCAGTGGCCCGGCATCACGCGGTCATCCACTTCGGGCGGGCGCACGTGGATGCTGACCATGTCGGGAATCTGTCCGCGCCGGTCGGTACCCCTGCTTCGCCGCATGCGATCGGTGCGATGGTGGCGCAGACAGGCAACGAGCTGGCGACGCAGTTCCCCGTACGGCCGGGCGTAGATAGCCGTGTAGATGGTCTCGTGCGAGACCTGCTGGGTCGAATCGTTCGGGTACATGCGTCTGAGCGTACCTGATATCTGCTGGGGTGACCATTTCCAGTCCAGCAGCGTGAGTACGATGCGCCACGTAACGCTCAACGGATCGAGCTTGGACGGAGGTCGTCCAGCTATGCGTCGTGCGACGCTCAACGCCTGAGCCGGTATGGACGCGTAGCTGTCAAACCGGCAGTTGCGGGCCAGTTCACGGCTCACGGTTGCAGGTGAGCGCCCAAGCATGCGGGCCATGGCCCGCATGCTTGAACCCTGCAGATGCATGCTGGCAATCGTCAGCCGTTCTTCAGGCTGTAGCTGTTGATATTGTTTTTTCATCGCAACACCTTATACGAGTCCGGGTGTTGCACTTCAGATTTGAGAACGGCGTGCCTTAACGAGACTCACCGGGTCTGTAGGTTTGACGGACTTAATGACCTCGCCGATGATTGTCACCGCGTCATAGAAGGTGACGGCGTACTGTTGCGGTTCGACTCCGAATCGCGCCTTGTATTGGCTCGAAAAGGCTTGGCCCGCTTTAGTGTGACTGATATCAACCGTACCTGTGGAGCAATATACAGCTGCCGACGCCTGCTCAGCAACGGTCCCCAAGATGGGGGTGCAAATGCCGTCGCCCCCGAGTAACTTCGCTTCGATTCCGAGTTCCTTCATTTGCTTTGCGAAAGGAGCACCTTGCGCGACGTCACCCCCGTAGAAGATCACGTCAGGCTTTTTTTGTTTGATGATAGTCAAGATGGCCCGAAAATCGACAGCACTACTTGTCGTATATTGCTCGTCAACTATTTTCAGGTTCCGCGATACTGCAGCTTTCTTGAAGGCGTCAGCAACGCCCTCGCCATAAGCAGTCCGATCGTCCACTACGGCAGCCGTCTTCGCTGCCAGGTGATCCACGGCAAACACAGCCATTTGCTGGCCGAGGAGGTTATCGTCCGCGTCCAAACGCAGGACCCCTTTGACTCCCACTTCGGTTACCTTGGGATTCGTCGCGATCGTCAGTACAGGTATCTTTGCGCTACCGTAGATCGGCGCGGCGGCGAGAAATACGCCGGACACGTATGGACCGACGATCGCGGCGACCTTCTCGTCTACAAGCCTCTGCGCTACCTGAGCTCCGACCCGTGGGTCCGCCTGATCGTCCTCCGCCATGAGGCGAAACACCAGTGTCTTTCTACTGACGCTCGGAGTGGCCGCATTTAAATTCTCAATCGCTAGCATTGCACCCTGTTCAGCACTCTTGCCTTTCTCGGCCTGACTACCTGTTAGGGGAACGGTTTGCCCAATCACGATAGTATTTGTTGTGTCAGCGGCAATTGCAGCCTGAACTGAACTGCACGAGACTAGCAGACCAAAAATAGCTGCTTGAGTTGCTTTCATATATAGCACTCCAAAGTATATTTAGTTGATCTGTTCTTTGAAAATGGAAATTGGATGGACCTTAAACGCATTCCATTACACACAAGTCGGCGTGAGCGGCTTGTAAACTGTCGCGGCTTGCCGTTTACTCTTGCTTTTTGCGCGGCACGCGAATGGCACAAGCAACGGAGAGCTGGGCGGCAATGGAATTCAAGGGCATCGATCTGGGCGACAAGCGCCTGAACCGGCGGGCGATCCTGCTGGCCGAACAACTGTCGGGCAATCCGACTGCGAGCATTCCGCTGGCGTGCGGCGGCTGGGCTGAGACGGCTGCGGCTTATCGGTTCTTCGCGCAGGACAAGCTGGAATGGACCGACGTCATGGAGCCGCACTGGCAGAGCGCGACCGAGCGGATGCGGGCATGCGAGGTGGTGCTGTGCTTGGATGACACGACCGAGCTGAACTTTAACGGGCAGGAGATCGCTGGACTGGGGCCGTTGTCGTATGAAGCACAGCGCGGCATGTACGTTCATGCGACGTACGCGGTCACGCCACAGCGTGAACCGTTGGGCGTGCTCAATGCCTGGATGTGGTCGCGCGAGCGCAAGGACGCTCGAGGCGAGCGTGGCGGTATCAAGGAAAGCACGCGCTGGATCGAGGGATACGAACGGGTGGCCGAGCTGGCGGTGGATCTGCCCGGCACACGGTTGGTGTATATCGCAGACCGTGAGTCGGACATTGTCGAGCTGATGGCCAAAGCGCGCGATTTGGGTTACCCGGCCGACTGGCTGATTCGCGCCCAGCACAATCGCGTGTTGCCCGAGGGTCAAAGACTCTGGGATCACGCCACGCAAGGCGAGCCGCTTGGTGAAATCCGCTTCATGTTGCCGGGTCGCCAGCGACAGAAGGCGCGGGAGGTTCAGCAGCAAATCTGGAGTCGTCGGATCGAGGTGCCCGATGGCCAGGGCGGTGTTGTGTCGATCAATTGCCTGGTTGCGCGAGAGATTGACGCGCCCGCCGGGGCGACGCCGATCGAATGGCGCTTGCTGACCAATCGCGACGTGCCGGATATGACCGAGGCCGCGCGGCTGATCGATTGGTACCGCGCCCGCTGGGAGGTGGAAACCTTCTTTCATGTACTGAAGAACGGTTGCCGAGTCGAGGCGCTGCAACTGAGCACGATCGAGCGCATCGAGCGGGCGCTGGCGGTGTTCATGGTGGTGGCGTGGCGCATTGCTCGTCTCATGCGGTTAGGTCGAACTTGCCCTGACCTCGATGCCGGACTGCTATTCGAGCCCGATGAATGGAAGGCCGCCTTCATCCTCAATAAGAAGGCCCCACCCGACAAACCGCCGCGGCTGAACGAAGTGGTACGGCTCGTCGCCCGACTCGGCGGCTTCCTCGCGCGCAAAGGCGATGGCGAGCCTGGCGTCAAAACCATCTGGCTAGGCATGCAGCGAGTAGTGGACTTCGCTGCTGGCATCAGGTACATGCGCGAGGTTGAGCGTCAGACTTGTGTGTAATGGAATGCCTTAAACGTCCTGAGGTTCAACAAGTCCGGTCATGCGTGTATCCGCGGAAATATCGGCCGCTATTTTGACTTTTCGTTGTGAAGTTATCCCCCAAAAGCTTTTGCTCTAATCCTCCACACGATAGCGTTCCACCGCATCCCAATCGACCTCAATTCCTAAGCCTGGTCCGCTTGGGACAACGATGTCCCCGTCGACAACATGCAACGGATTCACAATCAGGTCGTCAACGGTAAGATGTGTGCCGGTATAGAAATCGCTCCCGTACTTGATCGCCGGGGTAGAGCACGCAAAGTGCAGGCTTGCGGCAATACCAATTCCCGATTCCCACATCGCCCCGGCATAGCAGGGGGTGCCTGCCGCTTCGCACAAACCCGCAACTTTTTTTGCTCTGAGGATGCCGCCGGTTTTCGCAATTTTTATGTTCAGGATGTCGGCGGCTCCGCGCTTGACTACCTGAAATCCCTGTTCCCAACTCAAAACGCTTTCGTCAGCCATGATCGGCACGTCGAGTGAACGTGTTAGCTCAGCCATTCCATCGAGATCGAAGCCTTTCATGGGCTGCTCGATAAACGTTGGTGAAAACTCTTCGAGTGCACGACATAGGCGCATTGCCTGATCACGGCTTCCACCTTGATTGAAATCGATACGTAAATCAAAATGCGGCCCAACCAGTTCCCGTATCGCTCGGATGCGTTCGATCTCAGCACGTGGCTGCAGCACCCCAGTCTTGATTTTCAAGACTTTGAAACCTTCCTTTAGCAACCATCGGATCTCTTCCAGGTCGTCGATGATATCCTTGTTTGCGACCGAATAACTTATGTTCACCCGATCGCGGACGACCCCGCCTAATAGGTCGTAAATCGGTCTTCCCAGAGCTTTTCCCGTCGCGTCAAGGACTGCCATTTCGACCCCCGCTTTTGCGAACGAGGCGCCGTAATGCGCCGCGTCCATCGTCAGCAGTATCGACTCGATGTTGAACGGCGACATACCGACGATCGCAGGCGCAAGATAGTGATCGATCGTTGCCTTGATTGATTGCGCGTTATCCGCAAAAACGGCCCACGGCGACGCTTCGCCGACTCCAACTATCCCTTCATCGGTATGCAGACGGACGACCACATTGTCTACACTAGTCAGCTGCCCCACACCCAAATAGCCTACATGTCTAATTGGAGGGCGGGTTACGATGGTTTCAAGTTCAACGATCTTCATGAGTGCTCGCTCGGGGATACGAAATTGAAATGATTGTTATCGAGGTAGTTGAAATCCTATATTTTTTTGTCGAGCTTGCTCATAGATAGCTTTTGCAGTCGCGACATCCTCAACTGCCACTCCCATATTGCAGGCGACGATAACTTCATCTTTGGACTGTCTTGCTGGCTTCATGCCGACCGCGATCTCTCCCAGTTCGTCGAGGATAGCTGGGCAATCCTGAAAGTAACCGTAAGGCTTAATGTGATCGATCTGCCCGCGGTCATCTGTAACTAACCGGTCGGCCGCTCTCAGCGCGTTCGACTTCCAGTAACAGTCGTAGTCAATCGCTACGCCGAGTAGCCCAGGATGCAACCAACTCTCATCAATGGTCTTTTCAACGTCCGGAGCAATGACTCCCGCGGTTACCACGATGTCGCTCAGACTAACTGCTACGCGGGCCGAAGGGGCCACAGTAGCGCGGTATCCTGCCGCGCGGACATGTTCGGCAAACATCAAGGCAGCATTCTGATTGATGTCAAAAACAACGATCTCCTCAAGTTTTGGCATCACGTGCTGAAACGCTTCGAAATGACTACGGCCCTGTACACCGCAACCAAGCTGGGTGTACGCCCGCGCATTGGGTTTAGCAAGGTACTTAACCGCAACTGCTGATTCCGCAGCGGTTCGCTGTTGAGTGAGCCACGTTGAATCCATAACCACGTCAATCAGACCTTCCTCAATACTGTTCAGGAAAAGCATGCCAGTAAGATACGGTCGCCCCTTCGCCGCGTTCTGTGACGATCCGCTTTGCCACTTCATCGCTGCGTATCCTACGGCTGGCACGAGACTGGACATCCCTCCAAACCAACGTGCGGGATGGGGTTCCATCCAATGCTTCGCAGGCATCTGCACCCGCCCATACGCTTTTTCTTTCAAAGACATTTCAACCGCATCGATGATTTGAGCCATCGGCACCGCGACTTTTTCGACGTCTTCTCTGCTCAAATAGGTCAGATGTGTATCGGACAAGTGCTTTCTCCTTGCAAAATGCTTTGACTTAGGATCGAACAGTTGTAATGTAGATGGCACAATTTTGTAGCACAAATGCCAAATTCGAAGGCTCGTTATGCTTTTATTCGATGTCACATGAATCCGTCATTTCCGCTGAATGCATTACGTGTCTTTTGACGTTGCCCGCGAATTTCGTATCCGCTAACCGAGCGTTTATTATGCCGCTTGCTTTCTCTGTGCGGCGTGCCAGTTTTGTTCAAATTGCATCGGACTGACGTAATTCAACGTCGAGTGCAGCCGCCCATGATTGTAGAAGCTCAACCAGTCGATCACCTCGTCCATTGCTTCGCGACGCGTCGCAAAGCGTTGACCGTGAATGCGCGCCTGCTTCAGCGATCCCCACAGGCTCTCGGTCGGCGCGTTGTCCCAACAATTTGCTCGGCGGCTCATCGAACTGCGCATGCCATAACTCTTGAGCAGGTCCTGGAACTCGGCGCTGCAATACTGGCTCCCACGGTCGCTATGCACGATCAGACCAGCCTCGGGCCGACGCCGGAACCACGCCATTCGCAACGCGTCAGAAACCAGCTCCGTGCGCATGTGGGGCTTGAGCGACCATCCCACGACCTGGCGACTGAACAGATCCAGGATGACCGTCAGATACAGCCAGCCCTCGTCGGTCCAGAGATAGGTGATGTCTGTCGTCCAGACCTGATCGGGTTTCGCCGGCGAGAAGTCACGTTGCAGCAGGTTCGGCGCGACCGGCAGATTGTGCTTGCTGTCGGTCGTGGCTTTGAATCGCCGCTTGGTGCGCGCCTTGATGCCGTGCAGCTTCATGAGCCGCTGAACCCGGTCCTTGCTCACCCGGATGCCTTGAGCCAGAAGCTTTTTCCACACGCGTGGCCAACCGTATTCGCATTTGGATTCGGCATGTACGGCGCGAATGTGGACCAGCAGTGCGTCGTTGCTGATGCGCTGACGCGGTCGCTCAGAATCAACGTCACGGGCTTTACGGTTGTGATAACCGCTGGGACTGACACCCAGCGCCTGGCAGGCCAAGGAAACCGGCCATTGCCGGCTATGTCGTTCAATCCACGCGTACTTCACACCGACCCCTTCGCGAAGTACGCCGTCGCTTTTCCCAGGATATCGCGCTCCATCTTCACGCGGGCCAGCTCGGCGCGCAGCCGGGCAATTTCCATCTGTTCGGCTGACACCTGTTTGCCCGCACCATTGAGCTTGCCTGCATCGTCGGCCTTGATCCACGCATTCAGCGTCTGCGTACTGATGCCCAGAATCTTCGCCGTCGCCGCCTGGCTCTGGCCGTTACGCACCATGCGCACCGCTTCAATCTTGAATTCCAGCGTGTACCGCGCCCTCGGGTTACCCATTGCTAAATCCTCCGTTGCTGAAGTTTTACATACTCTCAGTAACGGATACGTTTTTCGAGGGCAAGGTCATTTGACGTCGTTGCAAGGCATCTCAACATTGCCCATGCGGCTCAAGAGTTGCATACAACCCAAAGCTCGGTTAGCAGACATATCCAGAACCTCGAACAAACGCTGGGGGTAGAGCTCTTCGTGCGGGGGCCGAGAGGCCTTAGATTTACAGAGGCGGGCGATACCTTGGCAGTGCACACTCATCGCATGTTCACTGATTTGTATGGAATTACGGAGCAGGTGTCAGGGCGCAGAACGAGACAAACGCTCCGTATTGCCGTCGCCCGGTCATATGCGACACGGGTGTTGTCGAAACGTATCAACGATTTTTGTACAAAATTTCCTTGGATTGATCTGCACCTGGACGGGATGCGGCATCTGGCAGACTTGCATCGCGGCGAGGCAGATGCTGCGATTCGAGTTGGAGAGGGGGACTGGCCCGATCTCAAGGCAGAATGCCTTGGTCAGGAATATCTATCGCCAGTTTGCGCACCAGCATTAATTCGCTCACACGGTCCGCTGTGTGCGCCGACTGATCTGGAAAAATTCACGTTGCTCCACTACTCTGAGCAACAGCAATGGCGCCTGTGGCTAAGTGCAGTAGGAAACGTCTCGATCAATGCAACAAGAGGTATCACATTCACAGAGACTGTCATGATGCTTGAAGCCGCGGAGGCAGGACAGGGCGTCGCGATTGCCCGTCTAAGTCTTGTCAGAGACGAACTTGCGAATGGCGCATTGATACAGCCTTTTATTACAACTGTAGCTGACCGGCAACAAAACTATTTTTGTGCGACAGAGCGCGCTCTTCATCGGTCAAGCGTTGCTGCATTCAGGGAGTGGGTTTTGGCGCTTCATCGCTCAATTTGAGGCGCGCTCTAGTCTTGTGCGAATGCGGTACTGACCAATTCGCGCGGCAATGATAACGGACTCCGCCAGAAATCTCATCTTTTGTGAAGCGAGTTTTCATCGTGATCGCGCGTAGCAAGCTGATACAAACAAAGCTCGCATAGACGTCGAAAGCCCTGGGGTATACGGCATTCCATTACACACAAGTCTGAAGCTCGACCTCGCGCATGTACCTGATGCCAGCAACGAAGTCCACGATTCGTAACCGTCCGATCAACCTTGTGATTACCCACATTTCAGCCACGAAACCTGGTAACCTGGCACGCGTTATAGTCATTGCGCGAGCGAGATGGCTAAAAAGAGCGGGCAGACGAGCGACCTTGGATCGAAAATGAGATCGAGGCAAGCAAGTTTCAGGATGCCAGATTACGCAAACGCTTTGGCATGGTGCTGGAACGGTTGTGGTCAGGCATAGGCCAGACGATCCCCTTTGCATGTCAGGATTGGTCTTCAACGAAGGCGGCTTACCGATTCCTGTCTAATGAGCGGGTCAGCGAGCAGGAGATCTTGAGCGGTCACTTCCATGTGCGTATTTCAGCGATCGTGGACGGCCATTTCAGTCTGATGGTGGACGTCGTTTCAGCGTGATCGAGGACGCGCCGGGGAGGCGCGCAAGCCCCCGGTGGAATATACCGCAATCGTCCACGATGA
>SDBV01002918.1_pt1 | contig 25498 bp, 44 predicted proteins | sample 2277081 | NCBI WGS metagenome assembly SDBV01 (sample SAMN10402039, study PRJNA504765) | marine sediment metagenome | isolation source: marine sediment core GS10_PC15, 223 cmbsf | place: Arctic Ocean: Southern Knipovich Ridge | collected 2010 | reverse complement strand
ATTCTATATAGTAGACTTTTGGCTGAGGGTTGATGCGAGGACTGTTCTTTATATCCATTTGCTTTACCCATAGGGTTACCCCCCGGCGTCCTGTTGCTGCCGGGGGGCTGCTCAAAAAGATATCTTCTTTTAGGGTAAAACTATTTCAGGCGATTTGTCAAGTCCTATGCTTCCCAGTAGAGCTATTATTAGGGTTTTCATTTAATCAAATCTTTCAATGTATATTGTATGTCGTCAGCCAAGATTGGGTTATCTCCCCTAACAGCTTCGGCAAAGGCGGCCACACCTGCCCTACAAGCATTGAGATAGCGACCACCATCTATTCTAAGAACAATAGCAAAGAATGTGGGAGCTAGGGGTTTGCCGCTAGCTTTTGTTACAATATACTTGGCATAGAGTCCTTTCATCTACCCCTCCTCCTCCTTTGGCTTCACCCAGCCCTTAGCCTGTTCGTATTCTTCTTTGGTTAGGAACCAAATCTCCGTGCCGTTGGGCATAGAGCGTTCCTCCCCGATGGTAGTTCTCTTGAAGGGCAACTCCGCCTTAGTATCTACCTCAATTATAGAGGGGTCGGAGAGGATGGCTTTCCGCATATCATCTATCGTTTTGTTTCTGCTCACCTCCTCAGCCCTAATCAGCATCTCTGTATTATCAATTAACCTCTCTGCATCTTTAAGCCGAGCCTCGTGCATCTTCAAAATACTAATGAGTTTGCTGGCTACCTTCTCTGCTAATGTCATTGGGCTTCTCCTTTAAACAGACTTAACTGTGCCATCTATAACACCCTTACATCTTATGCACAGTAGGTCGTAGTAGTTAGGTTTCTCCCTCTCCATCTGCCTGCCCTGTTCTATGCAGGCTGTCATTATAGCATTGACTTCTTGCCTGTAATCATCTATAAAGCTCATATCCCAAGTAGGCTGGTCTAGCTCCCATATCTCTTCGTCTGTCAGTACTGGTGTCTTATCTGCCATCACTTTGCCTCCACATATACAACCGTTCCATCTGTCACAACGCCCACAATATAAATCACCTGACATCACTCCACCTCATACTTTTGCTTTAGGGCTTGCCAATCGTAATGCGGGATGTTGACCCAAGTTAAATTGTTTCCACTGCATTCATACTGTTCTAGTCTCGCAAATATTCCCCCAACCACCTTCTTGTGTTCTTCCTCGCAGGACTCTAGTTGGGCTTGGGCTACTGCCCTGTAGCCCCAGTGCTTTTGTTCGTAGGCATTAAAGCTGCCTTCACCTCTTACAAGATAGTTAGCCTCAGCTTCACCAGTCAATCGTGCAATTTCCTCTTCGCTTATTCTCTTCATTTCAACCATCCTTCCCGGAAGCCTATTGCTACCGCGTGGGCTCGGCAACCGGCGCCGATTTTTACATATAGGTTGCGTAGGCTCGCCCGGACTGTATTTTCGCTTATACCGAGAAGCAGAGATACCTGTTTATTGGTGTAGCCATCAGCGAGATGCTGGAGCATCGCTACTTGCTTTTCAGTCATTGGTCTCATGATTCACCTCCTTAATACCACTCAGATAAAATCCATTAAAGTTCTATATCACTCTCTACTTCATTAAACATGTATACTGCAAAGCCATTTCCCACGCAAGAGCCTATTTTTAGCATCAAAACCACTTTCAAATACAATTAGTTTATCTATTGTATCTTCTATAAACACTTCACGCCCAACATACGGAATAAGAATATCACACTGGTATTTGTCTCTCAGCCATAAGATAATGCCACCTTTACGAATAAGGCGAACTCCTAGAATACCACCTTGCCCCACCATCCTGGTAATACCAGTCCTATTCAATTAGCCCTCTTTTCAGCATATATTATCTGGTATTTCTTAGTCATAATCCAGCAACACTCCTCGGATGAGGACAGGCCTTTAGTGAGTCCAAAGGGCACCACCGGGTCGCGGTGTATTTAGGGGTTGGTGGAGCGAAGACGCCCTTTAGCCAGTTGATATAGACCTCGCACCCGGGGCAGTCTCCCTCATGGCAAAACTTGTTAGTGTCATACCGGCACCATTGACCTTTCATATTAGCCATTTTTAACCCTACTAAAGCGTTCAGTGCTTCGCTTGGATAGCCACAGTTCAATAACGCGGGCTTCACTGCTCCATTCCCCATCGCTGGGCCAGCTGGCCACAATCTCTTGTTTGAACTCTTGATAGAACGTCTGTGCTATCTCCGGCTCTCCAGTGACATCGAGAAGCAGCGCCAGAGCCAGTTGCGCTGGCCCAGAGTCGGCATACCCCCAGCTGAAGCCATCGGGGGAATGGTTAATAATCTTCTGGCTTGGGCCCGGGTCTAGCTCTGCGACCTTAGCATTGTCGTTCCTGAATACGGTATAGCCGCCCTTCTCTGTCCTGTTTGGATATCCTTTATAGAACATGGCTATTTCCCCCTTGAGACCGCTTCTATCAGCGCCAGAATAGGTGTCAGTAGTATTAACATTTGATATAACATTACAAGGAGAAAGCGGTATTTCATATAATCGTTTGCCCAATTTGCGACTGCATCATCCAAAGCGGCTTTCATCCCCCATATCGGGCATAGCCCGGGAGTCGTGGTTGTAGTGCGTGATGTGGTTGTCGGAGTAGTAAGGTTTCACCGCAAAATCTCCACTATCTCGTCAAAGTCTGCCGGCCGCCAGAGGTAGCACTCCACCGGCACCGGTAGGCGTTGGAGCGTCTCAAGCCATATACACTGGTCTATGGATGGCTGGCTATGCTTGGCGTCGGTTTTTAGCTCGGCGAATATCAACCTGAGCCGGGGCTCTAGCCTCACAAAGACGCAATCAGGGAATCCTGCCGGGCTGTGAAACGACCGCCAGGTGTGATAATATAGCCAGCCGAAGCGTTTGGCCATGTCTTTGACCTGGCCCTCAAACTGCTTCTCGGTCAGCTCCAGACCTTGTTTGTTCTTGGTCATAATTCTATATCACTCTCCACTTCATTGCCTTTAATCTTTACCCAATCAGCAAAAGACATAACTTCGTAAAATCCATGAGGTTGATTAACCCACCTAGCAAGTTCCTTTAGTTCGCTCTTAGGTCGCTTTATTATAGCTTTAACTCCGGATACCTCCTGATATTTCATTACAAAAGGTGATGCTCCATAGCCTTTGATAGTTTCTATTCTTTTGAGGTCATCAGGCAATGTCGTATTGAAGCCTACCAAAAGAAATATCATAACCTTACTCATCCTTATGCCAGCATCCCTGAGATGCCCCATCCCTCGGTTGAACGGCCCTTCAATATTCATATAATCATAGCTAAAGCTGATGTATCTTTTATGCTTAACCTCTGCGATGAGGGCAGCTATACTACTATCAACCAAACGGATATCAAGTGCTTGATTGAAGTCGACAGCAATATGGGCTTCCGCAACCTGAAGACATATCTTCTCGAAGTGGCTGGGCAAGGCGAGGATATTATTATCCAGTAGTGTGATGTATTTTGACTTACCGTCCCATATATCGTAAATATCTCCGACTACTCGAATATGGCCCTCGGCCTTCGGCACAATGCAGAAGGGGCATTTCCTAGTGCAACCCCTCGTAGTAAAACCGTAATTTATCTTCGGCTTCATAGCATCAATCTCAGGAGATAGCACAGCCGTTAAATCATAGCCAGTTCCACCAGCAAGCAAGTCTGGATAAAGCCCTTTGTAATTAGCCACTACACTAGCGTTCTTGGTGAATATACAAGAAGCATAAGCTCTGTCGGTCGAACCTAGCATTATTGGCATATCCCATATCACCTCATCGCCCTTTAACTTGTGCCACATCTCAATCTTGTGAAGGGCGATATTAGGCAGCTTGCTATCTATATTTAGCAGGAGTATCTTCACCTCTTCCTCCTCTTGAGTTTCTTCTTCGGCCTGAAATCGGGCGCCGAGTTCAAGAGTATAAGCGCCTCGGCCGGGTCTCGACCCCGGGATACTATTCTCTCTGGCAAATCGACTAACTCAAGGTTAGTGGTGATTATAGTTATCAGCCCTGCCCTCTCCCGGGCTATGACGATTTCTTCCAGCTTTTGCACCTCCCACACGGACTCACGGTTTTGGCCCCACTCGTCAAGTATCAGGGCCGGTAGATGTTTGAGGTTGTCAATCATCTTTTCAGTGGTGTTATCGGTTATTGACATCTTCAGGTTGCTCACCAGATCCGCCACAGCCCAAAGCCGGGCATCTATACCGCGCTCGAGGAGCTTGATAAGTGTGGCTTCGCAGAGATGCGTCTTGCCGTTGCCTGTGGGGCCGTAGACGATGAGGAGGGGCGGCGCCTCTTCATTCAGGGCTATATCCTTAAAGGCTGCTACCGTCTCGCTGGCACCGAAGACCAGCTCAAAGTTATCGAAGCTGGCAAACTTGCTACCACCCTTCGACTTGGCATGAGCCTCCGTTGAAGCAAACACTCTTTTCTGACTCTCAAGGCAGCCCTCGGCCGGGCAGTTGATGACCCGGGCATAGTCCGGCTTGCCACTCTCGAAGATGGGATGCACAGCGCCGGCGCCGCCACATACCTCACAGGAAGGATTGGGAGCATAACCGTATTTTTCTTTCTGCTCCGCGCACCCGGTGGCCAGGCCCTGGTCAACCACTGCCAGCTCTGAAGTGCTGCTTGGGAGTTTTGTAGACTTTGGGTAGCCGCCTTGACGCAGGATATTTCCTACCGTCTCCACTATAGTTACCTCCCTTCAGGGGAAAAACCCCCGTGTAGCTTCTCATGATAGACTGGTTAAGGACTTCGTTCGGATCGTTGCCGGCAGCCCTCAACTTCTCGAGGTCCCGGATCAGCAGCTGCTTGGCTCTCTCCGCCGGGGGAGCCCTCTTCTTTTTACGCATCTCGATGAAGTCAGCCCAGGTCTCTTTATCAATCCATGATGGTAAAATAAACGCTATCTTTTGTATAGTATCTTTTGTTATAGTATCTTTTATCTTTTGTGCGACAGCACAGCTGCTAACTTTTGTTGACTGTTCTGCTAACTCGGGCGACGAGATTGCTAACTTTGGTTGACTGGATTGCTTACTTTTATTTGTTGACTGTTCTGCTAACTTAGTGCCTGAAGTTGACGATACTGCTAACCACTTCTCCCAGTCCTTTTGAATCCCGACAAACTTACCCTTCCGGATGATGAGTTTAACATCCTGGAGATAATGAAGCACCCGGGACACCACCGCCTTGCATAATCCAGTGGCTTCTACTATCTGAGAGTTAGCAATATAGTCAACTTTCTTATGGTAACCATAGGTCTTCCGGATAATACAAAGAAGCACCTGCCATTGATTTGATGATAGGTGGGTTTTAGCCAACCTATCGAGTATTTCGTTGGCTATCGGGGTGTAACCATTCTCAAGTTGAGGATTGGCCATCGGCGCCCTACCTTTCAATCAATTTGAAGTTTATCGGCCACACCCAATCGTTCTTGTCCCAACCATGGCCACGCTTGGCATTGAGGGAGTCCCATAGAACTCTAAAACCTAGCCTATGAGTGCTACCGATGCTCTTTGCCCAACTCTTCGCCTTTGTGATTTTTTTAATCTCACCCCAACCAGAATCACCTTCTGTCCAATGACAACTCACTCCTTCCAGTTTGGCACTTTCCTCGCTTATATCCTGCACTCTCTCCGGCAGGGGTTCAGCAATAATCTCAAGCAGTATCCGGGCATCCTTCTTGAGCATAAAGATTGCTGGTCGCTTGTACCAGCCGACCCCCTTATCTATCCCCTTATGAATTATCAATCTATCGAGGCCTGGGTCATCCAGATAGCGGACAGCCCTTTCATAGGGTACCATCGGCTCAAAGGCAAACTTGATTCGATGGGTTTTGGTAACGCCAATCTCTTGCCATTTGCCATACTTATAATGAGTCTCCTTGATATAGAGTAAGTCGCCTACTTGACCATAGGGGCATTTAAGTGTGATATCTTCTTCTGTTTCCTTATTGTAGAACCGAGCCAAGCCATCTTGAAAATAAGCTACAAGTCCCCAGTCATCGGGGTTTTCATTGACCTTCCAGAGCCCAGCCGTCCGCCGAGTCTGTGTCTTGGCCCCTTCAAGAACCAGCCGGGGATGGTCGCCGCTCATTATGATACCGGTTTCTTTCATAACTACCTCCTTAAAATCCCAGTCCGTGCAAATCTGCCCAGTAATGTGAGTATAATCCCAAACCCAATGACAACAAGACCAATGCCAAGATAACCCAGCGCCTCGTGGTATGTCCTGCCATCACCCAGTCCCAAAAGCCATAAGGGTTTATCAATAAGGTCAGGAGTAATAGCACCAAGAGCGGTGATACCCACAACCAGGAGAATAAGATATGCCTTACACTTGCTTCTATTGCCCATAATAAGTTAATCTCCATTGTCCCTACAAGATTCACAAACACCGAAGCTATCTAATTGAAAGCCCCAAAGTTCACAATGCTTACAGGAAGTGGGATTGTCAATCACGTGGGGTTTGTCTACTGCCAGTAGCTTCTTATCTGCATCGCAGAAGTTGTAATCATCCTTTATCAGTCTAACGGCAAAGTCTATGTAATCCGTGAGAAACAAATCATTGCCCGCTGGGTAGCCTATCGTCTTTGCCTCACGAACAGTATGGGCAAATATAAGTATAGCCCCCTCCTGCGCCCCTGCCACCTGAGAATAGCCCATATATGGTTTTAACATTTCCTACCTCCTTATCAATCTCCATAACAAATAAACCCCCAAAGGTATAACCGCAGTAAATACAATAGCCTCAGTCCAGATGATGAATGAATTAGTTTCAGTCCACATAAACCTGCCATCACCCAATGCCTGCCTCCAGCAGGTGTAAGCAGTGAAGGCGGTTGCTACGAGCATAATCCACAGAGTCATAAAGGCCGCTATGATTGTTTTCATTTAAGCCTTCTTTAGTGCTACACCATATTGATTAGAAAATTCACTCAATGGGACAAACCGACTATACTGTTTGAGTTCGTCCTCGCTTAGTTCCGTGCTTTCGGGGTTGAGGATTACACCAAAGCAATCCAAGGTATCCCAAAAGTCATTTTCTGTGTGCGGGCTATCTTTGGGGAAGGCGTTCCCATTCTTGCTACAGAATATCCCCCTATTGCCCTTGTTGCACCAGTCTACAGTCAGAAACCATCTCTTCACCTTATCCTCCTTACGGTATTCACTCACCGCCTTCTTAGCCGCCTCTCTCTCGTCCAGCATTGTCTCCAGTTCTGCGTTGCGGACCACGACATCTTCCAACCCGATTTGTAGCTTAGTCTTTACTGCCATTGTGGTCTCCTCCTTTCCTTAAAATTTGATTAGGCCATTTCAAGCCTTTCCTGTATTTCCTTGACGAATTCCTTGACTTGATCCAGCGTCAACTCTTCCAGCACTTCGGGAAGGGTGCCGCCCTGGACATTAAATTTGCTTATTAACCAGCTGGCCGCTGTCTTGTCATCCCACTTCACCTTCTTGAGCGACTCCGCCAGCCAGTCCATGTCTATCGTGGAAGGTGCCACACTTGGCTCTATGCTTGCTTGGACTGCCTGTGACCCCTTCTTCTTGAGTTCGTTGCACCAGCCGTCGGCCAGCTTGTGGGCATACCAGACAGAGCTACCTCTGACCTTTTTATCGTAGCGGCAGTTATGCTCCTCACACCAGTGCTCTGGTTTGGCTGCTTGTATGTTTACCGGGGCTGGTTCCACTATCTCCCCGGTAGCCTTGTCTACTTCGCCGCTCTCAGTGGTGAAAGTAGCGTCTATAGCAACCGGCTCCTGGATATATGCTTCGTCCATTACTTCAACGCCCTTGAGGGGCATGGCCTCACCCGGCAGCCTGTCGAGGGCCTGCCGCTCTGACCGTATATTGGCCATATTCCTTTGTGTGTTGCCTTTGTTGGTCCCCTTGGGTTCCTTATTTGTTGGCCAAAGGCCGAAACCACTGGCCGTGTTGCCCCTCTCTCCCATGAGCCGACAGATAGAGATTAGATTATCCCCCGCTTCTTGGCTATTGGGCCCGAACTGCTTTGTAACCTCTTCTTGGGTAGCAGCCCTCGGCGTGTCATCCAAGAAGGAAAAGCCGCCCTTCCTGGCCGATGCTATCTTCCTGTTGGCCGTGATACCGATAACAGTAGCCCAGGTTATTGAGATAACATTGCCGCTTTTGTCTCTCTTTTCAAATGGTATCAGGTAGACTTCCTTCATGAGCGGATGCAGCCCAAAGTCCCGGCATAGGATAGCTGTCCTGACTATCTGTTCGTCTGGGCAATCCGGGTAGACGAGCCTTAAAACCTCCATTGCTCCATCTTTGGTTAGCTGCCCACCCCCTTGGTATTTCTCCAGTGCATTTGCCTTGGTCTCTCCATAGGCGTGAACCATGATTTCCCTCCTTCTTGGTATATTTAGGGATGCCAACCCCTCCATTTCGTAACGACTGGGCTGCCTCTCGATGCCGTCATGCTGTGTCCGGCGCCAGTCCTCACAGGCCAGAAAAGCCTTTTCCTCTTTCATGCTAAAGAAGACCGCAAGCCTAGCGCTGCACACCACGCATCGGTGATATTTGCACAGGTGCTTGAGGTCTTCCCGGGTTTTCCCTTGCCCTTCATAGATTGGCATTGGCTACTCCAATGTCTCGCCCGGAAGTATAATGACGCCATCAGGGAAAGGGTAGTGCCTTATTGCTTTGACAGTCTTCAGGGCTTCGATGCCGAGTAGCTGTGCTGCTTTGTAGTCAGGGTTGAAGGTGGTTGTGCCCTGATTGGCGGATAGGCTTAGAACCTCAATAGCTTTATCTATCTTCATTTAGCCCTCACTGAGATTATCGGCTCGTTATAGAAGCGAACCCCGGGTACCTGCTTATTGTTCTGGTGCCTTTTGGCGGTGGCATTTAGCATAGCAGTGTCGGCCACCTTATATTCATCAGGTAAAGCAGCGAAATCGGTGACCTCATACTTCCAGTTATCCCTCTGCCCGGCCAAGCCGAAGTCGGTTCTGACGTAATTGAGAGTTTCCGGCTTGACCTCCACAAGTTCCACCGGCTCGCTAAGTTCGCCTTTCAGCTTGATTTCCGCTTCGGCTGCTTCCATCCTCTTGCGGTTTATCTCTTCCTGCTGCCGGCGTATCCGGTCTTGCTCGGCATTGTAGGCCAGCATCTTATCTCTGGTGATTTTGTCGGCCTCAAGAACTGGAGCCATGAGATATTCATAGGTGGCTCTGATAGCGTCCGACTTCTCCTTGAGCGGCGCCAGATATAGCTTTTTCTTGCCGGCCATCATCCTCTTTAGCTTGGCCATTGTAGTGAGGTCGTTGGTTGCTCCCTTGAGGTCATCGGCCGTTTTGATGGCTACCGCCTGTGCGTAATGGAGAAGGCTCAAAGCCTCGGCATAACCTTTATGGGCTTCTAAATCTTCACCCGGCCGCAGGACTATGGCGGTCGGTGCCGGCTGCGCGGCTTTAGCTATGGCGGTCAGGCACTCAGTCCTAGTATATGGTTCTTGCCTTGGTGGAAGTATTTTTGAAGCCTTTTTGATAATCTCTTCATCGCTCTTAAGCTCCGCCCTCCGCTCTGCGACACACTTGGAACAGCCTTCCCCCAAATTAAACTCTCCGTGTTTGCATTGTGGGCTCATCAGGCTACCCCCACATTCAACATCTGAGATAAAGCCCTCTGGACGTGCAACGCCTCTCTCCGGTTCAGGACTATGATTTTGGTGTTCCATTCGTCTGCGGCACAGTGTCGCCGTTTCTGGACTATCATCACGGTGTCGTTATCTTCCGAGCTGATAGTTAGGGTCTCGTAGATTTCGTCGATGATTGTGGTCCTCATACCTTCCTCCTTCTATTTAATTGACCTGGTTTATTTCTTGATGAGCTTCCTGGATAGCCGCGCCATTCTCCTGAGGTGGACAGCTTTAGGCTTCTGCTTGCCCCGCTCCCACCTGGAGATAGTCCCTTTGTCAACGGCCATCTTGTCAGCAAACTCCTGCTGGTCCAAGATGAGCTTTTCCCTGAGTTTCTTTATATCTGTTTTGTCCATATATGACCTCTCACCCCCTCTTATATTTGGCTAGTCTATCCCCTCTCTAAGGTATGTCTGTATCCATAAACCATAATTCAAATTGCAAGGCTCCGCTCCATTTTCTATCTGTGCCTTGAGTTCGGCTTCTACTAATTCGTCAGTAGCGTGAGTGTAGCCAAAGTCTCGGAGCATCCTGCCTATGTTTGCGGATATGATTTTGGGTGAAGTTGCGAATAAGGCTCGTATCTGGTCAGGTGTTACTGCTTTTGACATTTCCTTTTTACCTCCTTCCTACACCTATTGTATGCCTACTATATGCCTATGTCAAGGGGTTTTTGAACTATTTTTGGTATTCCTTGAAAAATAGTTTCGGCTGAAATAGAAAACCGGGGGGGGCAAAGCGCCTCCCCCGGTGGGATTCCCTGCGTTATCCTGCTCAAATGGCTGATTATGGCTCTGGTGACCAGAGATTAGGTCTCTAGGCCGGTGTTGGTTAGCCTCCGTAGGATAATAATTAGGATGCCGGTAACGATGCCCTCAATCTCATAGACGATGGGGGGCACTGTCAAGCCCTGGACCCGGAAAATAGTCTCAATCATGCCGATGGTACTGACGACTAAACCAAGCCAGACTGTCTTTGACTTCCACCACTTTTTCATAGCTTATCTCCTTTATTTATTCCCGCCTACTGCGGGTATGCTGACCAAGAAGTGCTTGATATGCTCAGGTCTAATCTTCCAGGGGTCTCGCTTGCCTGAGTTTAACCCTTGGCAGTAGCAGAACCAGCCCAAATCGTCTGAGCTTATCTCAATAATGGAGTGCATCCTTCTCTGCCACTGTGTTATACGCCCACTCTTGGCGTAAATCTTGTAGAAGATTACATCGCCAACCTTGAGGTCGTCTAAATCCAGAGCCTCAACCTTGATGAGAAGGACAGTGCAATCCTTGTCAATGAGCGGCTCCATGGAGTGCGTGTCAGTTACATCAGTTAACCACACCCTATCCTGCCACTCAGCTGGCAGCTCAATAATGATTGCGTTGGCAGCCTTATCGTAAGTTACATTTCCCCTCGGGATACGCACTTTGGGAGACGGCTCTTCCCCCCGCTTCTTAAACAGTGATAATAAGCACATTGTTTTAGCCTCCCCCTATCATTTCTATTGCGCCCTTGACTACCCACCATAAAGCACTGCCGGCGATAACCCAGACTATAGCCCACATTGGCCGGAGGATTTTATGGACCAGGTGATTCGTCAAGAGATGAAAGCAGGCCATAATGAGAACATTCGGGCTTACAGTCTCCCACTGGCCTTTAGCTAATTTGTCCATAGCATCCTTCCCCATCTTAGCCCATAGTCCATTTTGCATGTCGCCCCCCTTTATTCCTTAAGAAATAATCTGCGCTATACTTCTAGCAGTCGGGTTATAAGTTACTTCAAGATAAGGTCGGACTGACTCAATACCCTCTACTGCACCCACGATAAGATTAATATTAGTATTTGCTATCCAAGACGGAGCAGAGTCAGGTGCATCGTAATTAGCATCTCTGAGTCCAAACTTAGTTATTCCACTGATATTGATAGCTGCTATACCAGCAGCATTAAGCTCAAATGTTTGATATTGATTATCTTCTTCGCTGCTAAGAGTTGTTATGTGCGTTCTAGTAATAGGAGTATCACAAAAAGGAGTTGTACCAAAGTTTGGATAATCAGCCAAGGCTGGTTGAAGGTCAGAAGCAGGATTTGAACTATACACATTGATTGCCGGAGACCAAGTACCATCGTAGGGAGAGTACGTCCATTGAACAAAGAATACTTTAAGTACTGCTACTGTGACTATTCCAATCAGTTCAGACGTATCAAATAGTAGGAGTGACCTCCATATACCCCTCCATTTATTTGCCAGGTTATCCGCTACGATACGGATATAATTAACAAGAAGCGCACCAGTGGCAGCAGTACCATCAACATTATCATGCAAAGTTCCCCAGCTCTCACTAGCCACAAAGCGGGAAACATAGCCATCAAAGCTAGTATGGGGGTCAGCACCTGTCGCGTGAGGGTAGAATATCTTTGTGGCCATTTAGGTTCTCCGTATAATAAGAGTCAATGTAACCCTTTGAATATCGGTGATACTGTCGACGTTAAAGGCCAGTACATCACCCTCTGAAAATGTCTTAGTCCAGCCGGTCAAGGTAGTATCTGAATCCTTGACTCCGCTGGAGATTGTTGGCTTGGCTGAAGCGGTGATAGTGTCGGCGACTGTCGGGGGAAAGTTGGCATAGGTGTCCTTCCAGATATCGATGACGATATCACCGGTCTGGTCGGCCAGAAGCTCCTCACTTATAATCTCGCCATCAAAGGGCATTGTGACGTGGCCTTTCTCACCAGTTGTGATAGTACTTCCACCGCCATCGATGATAAAGACGACGGCGCTATTCAGTGTCGTGTCTGGTGCTTCTCCATCTTCCTCTCGCTCTAGCAGAAGCTTGGCTATAATGTCATTGATATCGATGGTTCTGTTGGAGACTTCTATATCTATTCTCTCCGGGTGTATGAGGTCGGGATGAACCAGTTTGACAACCTGGACGCTGACATCGATACCTAAATCCTCATCGATGACTGTGACGGTTGAGCCCAGCAGCAAAGAGTTAAAGTCGAAGCCGGCCTCGGTGGATTCGGCAAGGTCAGTGGTATTTATCTGATAAGTAATTAGAGGGTCTTTGACCTCTGCCAAGACAAGATTGGCCCAGGCCAGTAACATTGTTGGGTCGGTGATGCGCTTGTCGCGAATCCTCCTGATGTAAATGCCGCCCCAATCTGTCTGGGACTGGCTGTCCTCAACATAGTCGTTGGCCTGAACGTCGCTCAGTTTTACTCGGGCATCCCCCTTACCAGCACCATAGGCATATATGCGGTTGCCTATAGTGGTAAAATCCCTCTCCCTCTTTATGCCCAGAAGGTTCTTCTGATAGCGAATTTGTTGGCCCTTATCCTCACCAATAGAATTTGGCCATTGCAATTTCCTGTCATTGTCCACATAGATATAACCACCGATAGAGTCACGTAAGCGGTAAAGGACTCGAAGCATTGTCTCCCCTTCGACTTTGAGAGTTCTGGTATCGGTTGGAGCAATGGTGCCTATTGTAATCGCCGGAGTAAGAACCTGAAGGGCTAGTAAGGCCGTGACAATAGCAGTGGGAGTCAGGTTGTCTGCTTCATAGGACAGGACTGTCTCATCTGCCAGTTGGTTGATGATACCTTCGGCATCTGTCCTAGTTATCAGGGATACTTGCCGCCCATCCGAGCGGTGGCTCAACCTGAATTTAGCCACAACCGTGTTATTCACATAGTTTCTGACCCATACCTCGTTGCCTTTGATGAGGTTCGCCTCTTTGGTATCGTCAGCCGGAAGGCTGAAACCCAGGGTGGGAGCCTGGTTGATGGCTTGAGAATATTCGATTTTGTGAGCATTCTCTAGGATGCACACCAAGTCGCCATCGCCATCACGCGCCTCCAAGATATACTTGATGGCGGAAGTGAAGATATCGAATATCCATGGAAAGGTTTCTGGAAATGCCATAGGTCTCTAAGCCTCTTCTATTTAGCTTTCTCTTCTTTTATCAAGTCCAGAAGCCTTTCAATCACTATAGCCTGAGTCGCTACAGGCTTGAAGGCCTCAATACCGTCTATTGTAACTGTAGCTAAAAGCCAAACGTAGACAGCATCCTCCATTAGGACGCGGCCGTTCTCTGGGCTTTTGAAGGCCTTTATCACCGCATAGGCATTGCCGGCATCTTCCGTGGTCATCTTCCGGGGAGGCTTGGCCTTGCCGTCCCTGTCTACCTCATCACTGAATGGAATGTGATTCATAAACCAGATAATGGCCTGGGCAAAGTCACAGTCTATTGTTGGAGCCACCCATTGAGTCTCTTTTTTAGCCAAGGCCTCTGCCCGGGCTTTCCTTTGCTTCAAGACATCGGGGTCTATGATGGTGAATGGCTGGCCGTCAGCTGTCTTGAATTCCCTCAAATACGTAATCTTTTTCATGTGCTTTCCTCCTTCGATTGCCTTTTTTATTCGCCGGTCTATTTTGCGCCTCTGTCTTCTTGTTAGCATCACCTCCTCTCTTATTCGGGCGGCTCGGGCTCTTCTTCCACCTCGATAGGCTCAACATCGTGAGCGGCACAAAGAGCTCCCACTTCCGCTTCCATCGTCACGACCTCAGCCTCTAGCTCCGCTGTCTGCGCGGGCGTCAGCGTAATACCATTCGGATCGCCCTCACCGGTGTCAATGGCCTTCTTGATTTCGGCGTATTTGGTTTGCAGGCTGTGGGTTAAATCCCTCATTTCGTGCGACCACCTGGTAAGTGCCTGTAATGTTGCCGGATAATCCGTGTCTGCCATGTTAACCTCTCCTTTTATTATGCTAATCTAGCTAATCGAAGGTTCATTAAATTCACAGTGAGGTCTTGCGTCCCATCGCTCTGATGAGTAAACCATATTCTATCAGCAACTGCAATAGCAATATGACCACCACCGGATATTGAACCTACATCATTATTAGCAAACTTCCTTTTTGCGCTGGCCTTAGTTAGAATTGTAGTATTTTGCATGGGACAGAATAAAACTACGGAGCCGGCACCGCCACCCTCTGATACCGAACTGTTCCATCCTATATCATATTCGCCAGCTGTCCCAGTTCCAGCAAGTAGATAATCACCCATCTCAAAATCAGAAGCTCCAGCATCAGCGTTCCAGAGGGCAGCCTCGACGAAGTAGAAATTATCATCATCAACCCTGGTTATCTGCCATATTCCATTATAGTCATTAGGAGCAGTCGTGCCTCTAATGGTAATAATGTCATTTGTTACCAAGCCGTGTCCGACACAAGTAGCTAGAATAGCGTTAGCTACTGTTCCTGAATAGTCAGCATAAGCCGTGATTGCTCCTGTGATACCAGCAACAAAAGAGAAATCCTGAACATCGCCTGTGCTAAATCCAGTGAACGCATGAGGTATATCCGCCGTCTCGATAGTAGCCGTCTGGTTTGAAGTGACAATCATTTCCCCTGTGTCAGCATCGAAAAGAGCAATTTGCCTATCGTTACCAGCATCGTCCGTAAAGTATAAATTGTTAGGGGCATCATCCTTAACCCATAGCTGACCATCACCGGGCTCGTCAGTATCGGCAGCGGCCTTCTCCGTCAGGAAAAGTGAACCTTGAAAGCGCTGGCCTTTGCTGCGGTCAAATATGTCTCTGCTCTCATCCCAAATCTCATTGGGTGTATCTGTAACCGACAACTTCAGGATATTGATGTCCTCGTCAGCCGCAGCTTTGAAGTAAAGGCCAACGCCTGGTGTAGCACCATTGATATCGCCAGCATCAAGGGAAACAAAGGCATCTTTGGCTATATTTAATACTGCTAGTGCAGGTTCTACATAACCATCAAACCAGCCCAAATCCCCAAGCGTGGTTCCTTCGGCAAAAGCAAAGACAGGGATATTATTACCACTATTCTTACTTTCATCCATAAGAATGGTGAATATCAAAGCATCAGGGTCGGCAGTTTCATAGCGCATTGTGACATCTCCATCACCATTAGCACCAAAACCTGCTTCTACATCATCAGCATATCTAGTGCCGACGAAGTGATAGACCTGACCCTCTACATATAGAGTATTATTGAATTCTATTGCACCACCGAAGACAACGCCACCAGTACCTACCGCCTGCCCCGATACAGAGGGACGTCCAATATGGATTATGCCAGTGGAGCCATCAACAAACAAGGCCTGCCTGGAATGACCACCATCTGATGCAGCTATTAGAATATCCCCATCCGTAGTTATATTGGAGATAATCAACGAGTTAGCTGCAAGGGCAGAAGTATCTTGTGAAGCTCCTACTAAAACTCCTGCCAAGTTGGTGTCGGCAGCAATACCAGCACTAACAAGAACTATCACGCCATCCTGGTCATCCCCCACTGATAACAAAGCATCGTCTCCTATTATAGGAGCCGCCACCCAAGTAGGGATACCACCTACGACCTGGAGAACAGTATTAGTGGCGCCGATAGCCAAGCCTTTTAGTTGGGCCGCTGAGCTTGCATAGACTATATCGCCCGTGGCCTGACCGTTGAGTATATGCTGCTGGATATCTTCATACTCATTTTCACGGACCCTGCCGGCAACTGCATCTTTATGTCTTAACTCATTTGCCACAATAAGCCTCCACTACAGAAAAGCCTCTTTGTATGTAATATTCAAAGTCCCCGCGGTGCCGAAAGCCGTCACCTTTATCTGGTTGGAGATTTGAGGTTCAAGCCTGGGGAACTTGCCGGTCACCGAGCCCATATCAGCGTTGCCTTCCTTGGTCACCAGCCACCGTTCTGAGTCGATAATCAGCTCCTCGGTAGCGAGGAGTGATCCTGTCCATTGTATTTCTTCGATGGTAGTCAGATTATCAAGTTTAACGGTCACACCGGATAGGGTCTCCCCGGCAGTTAGTAGCCAGACCGGAAGCAGAAAGGCGCTGCCGGTTCGCACCTCACTGACAGTTTTAGGGTCTGCGTCTATATTAAAAGTGCTGCTGGTCTCCGTGGTGCTATAGGCAACCGGGTCGGGGCAGATAAACTCCAGCACTCCCCTGAAGAGGATATCTGAAAGGTATTTACCCTCAAATGTCTCTAGTATAGCATTGAAATAACGGCCGCTCAGGACATCGAATTTGAGCTGCTTGACTACCAGCTTGGTCAAGAGCCTTTTGATATTGTCCAGGTTGCTATCGAGATTAGCCCTGGTCGTGCCTGTGACAACGAAATTAGAGATGATAGTCCGAGGCTCCCTGGCTGGTCTAAAAGCGTAACCTCTATCCTGGAGCTGGACCCGGCCCACTTTTTGGCTAAAGAGATTTGACCCGGGAGAGGTCAGAACGAGGCTGTAATCACTCAGGTCGTTGCCGTCAAAGTTGATGCTGTAAGCCAAATTAACCTCCCAGCGCCCTCGACTTATCCTGCTGGAGCCTGAATAAGTGCCTAGCTATTTTCTGGACATCTGCTTCTTCCCGGACTATCAAATTGGCGATGTTAAAGTTGTTGGTAACCATGCCTCCCCCTCTGGTTTCTGCAACGCCCAGCAGACGCTCAGGGCCGGCTTCACCGGCGATGCCTTGAGGCCTTCCGGTTCTCAGGCTTGATAATAGGGTCGGCTCTGTAATCATTGTGCCATGTTTGAATTCTGGCAGGGTAATATTTGGGATATCTATCCCAAAAGTATTGCCACCGATAAACGGCACCCAATCGGGTATAGTAAAACTGATACTGTTTATCGCATCAATCAGCCAGTTAAGCCCTGTCTCAATACCTCTCCAGGCTGCCCTGAATGGCGACAATATAATGTCCTTGATAGTAGAGAATACCTGGCCTATTCTCCCCGGTATCCCGGAGAGGAAATTGACGATACCATCCCAGGCGTTCTTAAATATCGATGCTACGTTATCCCACAGCCCTTTGAAAAAGTCTTTTATCGTGTCCCAATTCCGGGCGATTAAAATAGGGATACCGACAGCTGGGAATAGAATGGCCAGAATCTTGTCCCAGTTGTCCTTAAAAAAGCCTACTATTTTATCCCAGACACCCTTGAAAAAGCTGACGATACCATCCCAGATAATTTTTGCTCTCGCTTTGATATTATCCCAGTTCTTTACGATTAGCACACCGATGGCTATTATGCCAGCAATAGCGGCGATGACCAGTCCGACCGGACCGAGCAAAACGCCGAACGCTGCTCCCAATATTGGTAAAGCTGAAATAATGCCGGGTAACATAATCAATAACGGGCCGAGAGTTACTAGCAATCCACCTACAATGAGGACAACTTTTGTAATTTTATCAACCAGACCTGGGTTCGCCTCCATCCAGTCTTTAATGCCTTGAATAATAGGCTTTATTCCATCCATAAGGTCTTTCAGAACGGGCAGAAGCACGTTGCCGATTGTCATGATAATATCACCAAATGATGCATTCATCTCATCCATCTGGCGAGCGGTGCTTTCTGCCATTTCATCAGCAGCTTCAGTGGCAGCTCCCTCGGCGTTGGCCATAGCGTCAAGGTCTGCGGCGAACATCTCCGCATTGTCACCGGTAAGTGCAAGAATAGCACTACCAGCTTCGATAGAGCCGAACATACTAAGAATATCCTCGGTCGTGATATTAGAGTTCTTACTGATGGCTTCCAGAATCTCACTGAAAGGCTTTAAGTCCTTTGGAGCATCTTTGTATAGTTGGATTGCCTCGTCGACTGCTTCGCTTGACTCCTCCATTGATTCTTTTAGTTCGTCATTCTTGGATATAGCAGTATCAAGGATTTCTAATTCATCCTCGGCAGCCTCCCCAGCGTCATCTCTTTTTATGGCCAATTCTGCATAGGATATCCCAAGGCTTTCGAGGCTGAGCTCCATCTTGGAAATACTTGCTAACTCTTCGTCGGTTAGCTCCCTGTCTTCTTTCGCAGCGTCAAACCTAATTTTCCTAATCTCAAGCCGTATCCTTGCCTGCGTATCCCCTATTTCGTCCATTTCCTCAGACATACCCGCCATTGCGGCGGTTGTCAGGTCATAAGATGTCCTGAGTTCTTCGAGTTCTCTTGATTGATTCTCAAATTCTGTGGTCGCTTTGATTGAGGCCTCATGCAAAGGGCTAATAGCTAACCTTGCCTTATCACTCGCCTCAGTCTGATTGAAGAAGGACAGCTCCAGCCGGTCGAGGGAATCAATCATTGCATCAGTGGGTTTTAGTAATTGCTGTAGAGCCGCCCTTATCTGTGTGGTGGCCACACTGGTCGGGACACCCTGTTTGGTCATGGTGGCTATTGCCGCTGAGACTTCTTCAAAAGATACACCTGCGGCGGCGGCGATTGGAGCTACATTAAACATCGATGCAGATAACTCTTCGAAGGTAGTTTTACCACCCTTAACAGTGGTAAACATTATGTCCGCTACTTTTTGAGCATCTTCAATAGGTAGCTTAAAAGCATTGATAACAGTGGTGAGGCCATCGACAGCGGTCTCCGTATCGGTCACGCCACCGATGGCCGCCTCGGTCGCTATCTTCAAGAATTCGAGTACATTCTCTTTTGGCACTCCGGCAGAGATGGCCTGGTATAGCGCCTTAGCGGAATCAACCGCACTGACCCCCATCTCAGCGGATAAGTCCTGAACGTCTTTGGAGAACTCCTTAAACTCTTCCTGGCCAAGCCCCATCATCGTGTTGACTTCTCTCATAGATGACTCAAACGCGACCGCTGATTTCAGGGCTAAACCAAGGCCGGCGACAATGGCGCCGCCGGCTATAGTCATGCCTATCCCTGCCCTCTTTATCCCGCCGGAGAACTTCTGAACCTTGCCCTGTAAGCCGGTGAGCTGCCGGTCTGCCTTGTCCAGACCTTTGATTGCCAGCTCACCGAACAGCTCAAATACTTTCATCCCTTATTTTCCTTCTGAGGCACGATGCCCATACTCTTCAACCTTGCATCACCAGCTGATTTACTCCTGGGGGATGAAGGCTTTTCGCTCTTAGCCGGTTCATCCGACAAATGCAATCTCCTCAGATATGCCCCGAATTTTATCTTGCCACCGGCCCCCATCTGCCATCCTATAAAGGCTGCCAATCTGAGCCTCTCTTTAGTTTCTTCCTTCTTTGCCTCGATTATTAGCCGGACTAAATCCATGAAGCGAGTAAATGTTAGTCCGGCTACTGCCTCATCAGTCCAGCCGTATCGACTCTGCAATAAGTCGATAGCCTCCGTCAGCCAATTTAACTTTTCGCTAACAGCGAGGCTTTGGCGAAAAAACCCCTTATCCCCTCCTGGGAGGCCAGCTGCTCGATGACCTCAATCACCGTGGATGCCGGCATCTTTGCAAAAACCGATTTCTTTACGCCTATCAGTTCTGCCAGCCATGACTTCAAATCATCCTCGGCATCTATGAAGAGGCTCTGGAATAGCACCAGAGCGAACTCCGTCGCGCTGGTCTTATCCTTGCCACCTTTTTCCACAATCATGGCGGCTATCTCCAGCCTTGCCCCCTTCGTTATCTTCCCGAGCATCTTTGCCACGGCGAAGACATCATCCACCTGTACTGGCCTTACCTTGATTTCCATAACCCTCTTTCCTCCTTCCTTTTAAGTATATACTAAGAGTAGCTACTAAGAGTAAATACTAATAATATATACTAAGCAGCATTGTCGACCCAACTGCCCACATTACCCACGGCTGGCTTTAAGGCTTTGAATGTCACTGGGACGATAGTCTTTTCTGACCTTCTGAAACTCATTCCGACTGCTCCGACTGGATTCACCCTGGGGAAAAAGAAGGTTCGAATAAAGCCATCCGGGGTCAGCCCGACTATCTTTATGTTCAGTTCCTTGAGGGTATTGCCCCCCAAAGTGATGATGTTACCACTCAGCACACTACCACCTATTGCATTATTGATATTGGCCAGTGAAGATTCCGCCATATTGCAGACAATCTCCACTTCCTGCGTGGTGATGAAACGGCCTATGGCGAAGGACTCCTCCTCGACCCTTGTGTCCTCAGTCTCCACGCTGTAGTTGATATCCACGCCGTCCTCGGTGTAGCCCACGTCGACATAGGGGCTGGAGAGCTTCATGGCTGGACCGGTGCCGCCGGGCTCGACAGTGTAGGTTACGCCGTCAATCTCTATCGAGTCCACATAGGCTGTTCTCTCAGGGCTTGATTCCCAAAGTTCGCACCTGACCCTTGCAAGCACCCAAGGCCCACAGTCGGTTACAGCTGCATCGCCATCCGGTCCGGATATAGCTTCGGCGATTGTGTCGCTCAGGCTAAAGTCAAAGAACGAGGCACCTAGTTCGCCGACACCACCCCAGCCAATGCTATCCGTGAGTGCCAGTGACTTCTGGAGAAATGCACCCGTTCCCAGGGTATTCTGGTGAACCATTACAGTTATCTCTATCCAGGCATCAGAGTCGGGGTCCTCAAACCTTAACTCATACTGAATCCAGTTTGCTGTTATAGCTTGGTAGTGGTAATAGAAGCTATAGTCAGTGGGGTCGGCTACAAACTGAGTCAGTGTCTTGCCGGTCGGGGGGATTATTTCTATATGGGTGCTGCCGGCGTTTCCGGAGCCGCCCTTGTAGAGTTTCGCTGAGTAGCTGCCGGCAAACTTCTGAACAGTTGACCACTCAGCCAGTGCGTCGTTTGGTTGCCTTACTGATAGGACTGCTACTCCTACCAAGACGTTACCTGGTGTGTTTCCCATGGCTATTTACCTCCTACTCTAAGAGTTTTTGCTGGCCCAGCTACCCTTCTCAGGTGTTCCTGGTAGCGAGACTCCTTCGTCTCGGGTGATATAGTTACTCGCTTGGGTGGGTTGACTTTCTTGGGTTCTTCTTTTCCTAGTGGCATATTCTGACCTCCGTTTATTATTTCCGCCCTTACCAGAGTGCATAGGATTGATTTCTGGGTGGGCTCTATCTCTTTTTCATCCCTTCACCTCCCCTCGATGCTGGTAGCCTCTGAATCTCGTCTGAAGATAATCTCCCAAATAAAAGCATGATGCCAGATGCCTTGCTCTGTCTCGGGTATATCGCCGTCAGACATAAACTCTATGTGGCACTGGTCAACGTCAGCGGTGCTAAAGACAAGCTGATCCAAGAGTTGAATGAGCCTCTCCCGGATAGATGTAATCTCTTGCTCATTATTGCTATTGCTCCAGGTATCCAAAAAATAAGATGCTCTCATGATAGGATAAGCGCCGGGTTCGTTTCTAATATCCAGTCTATAGACGAGATAAGGGAAAACTGCATCCGGTATCGCCCATGTAGGATAACACCTGACAGTGCCCCCCATCAGCGTCTGGAGGCTGGAGTCGGTAGTCAAGCGACTCCATAAATATTCCATCAGGCTTCTTCTTGCATCGACTGTCATCGGAACCACCTCTCGCCCAGTATGTCTTTTATCTCATCCTCAGCCTTCTCGAATGACTTGCGGAGCCAGGGCCGGGGCTTCATGTTTCTGGTGCCAGATTCTAGCATGGCGCCTTTCTTTAATTCAGTTCCCACCTGGCCGACAATAACGCCACGCTTGCTTTCAATTTCGGTCTTAATTGATTGCCTCAACTCAGCCGAAGCTACTGCCGGCGGCTCGCCCGGGGAAGACGCCCTATAGGTCTTTCTGGTTCCGGGCACTCGATAGACTCTGCCGGTTCGATTGCCGCTCAGTGTCTCGACAGTCGTATTGCGCAACAAGTTGACCGCCTCTGCCATCTTATCAAGGGCAGAGTCTTTAATTTTCCTAGAAGCCTCTTTTATATAAAATTTCAGCTCAACCTTTGCTGGCATTATATTTCCCTCGTCATAATTATGGTTTTCTTCCCTCGCTCTTCAGCCGGCTCCACCGGTTCGAGCGTCTTGTCCTTCCAGAGAATTCTGTTATCAGCAAGGCTCAGGCTCACCGAGCCTTCAAATATCACCTTATGAGTAACTTGACTCTGGAGCTGCTGGTAGGATGCCCTAGCTCTGGCATCGAGGGGAATCACCAGGGCATACTTTTTCTGGACAGGCTTCCAGACAACTGTCTCGCCCATGGCCGTCAGCGTGGCGGTGCGCACCTGGATTGTTACCCTGTCCTTCAGGAGCATTAAACGAAACCTCCAAGTGGCTTCAAGGCAAATAGCAGATTGGCAGCCCGGCTGGGCAGCTTATATGAGGTCTCGCCTATCCCAGTTATGGTCTCTACATCTACTGTATCTCCCCGGTGTTCGTAAAGGTCAGCCACAATGAGCAGGACGGCCGTCACAGCGTCGGGCACCAGGGTTTGGGTGGCCGCTCTCGTAGCAGCTTCACCGGCAATATAGACGATTTCGTAGATGACATTTTTAGCCCATTTTGCGGCACCGATTATCCTACCCTTTTTGAGCTGCTCGGTATATTCGTTGACCCTGATAATCGTATGGTCATAAGTGAAGGCAATCTTTTCGTCTGCGGCCGGCGCTGTGACGAAGGTGACCACAGAGCCGCTGATAGTATAATCAGTGGTGAGCGTCTGAACAACACCATCGATATAAACCTTCACAGTACCGGCAGCCGGTGCCTCGGCCAGCGTCCAGGCGACAGTAGTGCCATCGCCATCACTCCCCGTCTCGGAGACTTGCCGGACCACGCTGGCGATAGAATCCACAGGCCGCTTGAAGAGATACAGCACGGCGTCGCCGTCCCCTTCGTGGGATTCGGTGATAGTCCTCTGGATGAAGGCTCTATCGGAAGCGTCCTCTGCTATCTTCGTGGCAGCCTCAATCAAATCCTCAAGCTCATCATCGGCGTATTCCTCAAAGGTATCTGAGGAGGCCGTGTATTCGTAGCTGGCGGTTATCTGAAGACCGCTCCCGGGAGCTGTGACAAAAGTGATATTAGCATCGCTTATCGTATAGTCGGTGGTCTCCACCTGCAGGACGTTGTTGACGTATAGCCTCAGGCTGCCGTCAATCGGCGTATTATCGAGGCTGAAGGTTTTGTCCGAACCATCCCCCTCACCGACCGACTCAGCCCAGACAATGAGGCTGTTAGCCGCATCGAGGCGCAGATAATTCTTAGCCTGGATTAGCGTCACTAAAGCCGTCGCACTTAAAGCCATCTGTCTACTCCTACAACACCATGTAGTTCGATAATATCGAACGGTTGCTAGTTATTCTTCGGGCTCGCCTTCTGGTTCTGGTTCCGCAACTGGCTCCGGTTCAACAACTGGTGCCGGTTCAGGCTCCGGCTCTTTATCTGTTTCAACTATAGTCACAGCAACCTTGACGTCCCATTGTTTCCCTTCAGGAACAATCTTTGCCAAGACTTCTACATCGGTAGTATCGATACTGAAATCTTCACCTTCCTTCAGTTTGAAATTCTCACTCCCCACCATTCTTTTTAGCCGTTTCTCCTCTTCTAAGTGCATGGTAACCTCCATCTTAAATTTGTCTATTTACTTTTAGATAACATAGCCGCCGGTTATTATGAGTCCTGCCCCCACAGTGCCGCACCGAATCCCAGTGTCAAACGCCAGCGGTGGGCTGAAGTTCATATGCCGGAAGTCGTTGGCCGGAACGGTCACCTGCATCACATCGCTCCCGGTTCCTGATGTGGCATCATTCAGTTTGACTGCCAGCGCTCCTCCTGTGGGATTATCTACCGTTAGGCTTGTAAGCCCACCAGCTGAGCCAAGGATATTACCTGCCGCCGTGAGTCTAGTTTTCAGTGCTTTCTTCGCTGCCATGATTACGCCTCCTGATTAGCTTTATCCTTGTCGCTGATATAGAGCGGTGCTTTCCCACTTTTGTCTTCATGCTTTCCCTGCATTTTGTCCTCTATCGGTGGTTGCCCTGGCGCCGGCTTATCGCACACCGAGCAGGCCCGGACACCCTCATCGTTCCTCAGATAGTATTTGCATTTATGTTTTGCCATGATAACCTCCTCCTTCTTTTTATTGGAGCCGAGGTGCTGAGCGGCGAAGAAGGAATTCCCCTCCCGCACCTCGGCTCCACTCCTCTCATGAAAGGCCTATTTAAGCTCGACGAATATGTCGAGCAGGGGAACCAGTATCACCGGCTCAATCTCAAAGGTGACGTCCATATTGTGATTGCACTTGTTGCAGGTGCCTGTTATTTTCTCCGGCAGCACCACTTTCTTGATGGACAAATCCTCGTCCCATTCTCCTTCGAGCATGACCTTCAGGTCAGCCTGGTACTTCTCCCATTCCGGTGTTCCAGCCAAGATGCCTTGAATCCTGGAACCCTTCTGCTTTTCGCCATACAGCTTGACGAGCTTATCTGACTCACCACTCAGCACCTCAAAAGCAGGGGTCAGTTTCTTGACTATCGTAGCAACATCGATGCTGGCTCTCACCGGCAATCTTACTTTAGATAGTTGACCGAGCATTGGAAAAGCCTCATAGATTACCTTTTTCTCCAGTTTCATTCCCCTGTCCTCCTTCTTATTTCCCTCTTCATTGTCCCTTCTTCCTCCTTCATATATCGGTTAGGTCTAAGCGACTGACCATAGCGGGATACCGTAAGCTGTTCCGTTATAGTCCACCTTCAGGTACTTCTTGGTGCTTCCAGTTACCTCAGCATCAACGATTGGTTCCTGGTCATAAGATGTTTCGTCGAAGGAGAGTAGATTTGCCCACCCTGAGCTGGTTGTCTCGAAGCCAAATACAGCGTCAGGCTTGGTGCCTCCAGTTGTGATGAAGGCGGCATACTCTTCACCGCTAACAGTTCCACTCATCTGATTATCCAGCCATATTGCTGCTACCCTGCTTCCAGCAGAAGCAACGGAACCACTGACAGAACCAACCTTTGCCCAGACAGCATACATTCCTGCAGTAGCATCTCCGCCCAGGGTTGCGAGTTTAGAGGTGGACGTCTGTAGCATAGTGATGAACTGAGCGGCCTGAGCCTTAT
>SDBV01002917.1_pt1 | contig 25502 bp, 22 predicted proteins | sample 2277081 | NCBI WGS metagenome assembly SDBV01 (sample SAMN10402039, study PRJNA504765) | marine sediment metagenome | isolation source: marine sediment core GS10_PC15, 223 cmbsf | place: Arctic Ocean: Southern Knipovich Ridge | collected 2010 | reverse complement strand
ACAATAGAAGATAATATTTTAGATGATTTACAGAATGATTTTCCTTATCCCTATTTTACGCGAATACTTTCAGATGCATATTCAGAAGAAATAAATATTAAAGACGAGCAGGAGCTTTCTGGTTTTACAATTAGCTGGTTTAGGGAAAAAATAGGACTTGCTGATTTAGAGCATAGTCCGATGTTGAAGACAGCAGCAGAAAACCATGCGGATTATTTAATAGAAAATAAAATAATTTATAACCAGATGACCTGGGACCCAGATACTGTTGATTTAAATGATTATCTGGTACTGCATAATGAAACAAGCGGAATGCCTTTATTTACAGGTGAATCAGTATCAGACAGGACAGTACATGCAGGTTATGGGCTTGCTGCTGGTGAATGTGTAACAATTTCCATGTATAATGTGATTAATGAAAATATAAACTGGATGCATACTATATTTCATAGAAGGCCCTATCTGGACTTACGAGTAAATGATTTCGGTCACGGCCACTCTGTTTCAGTAAATGATCCGAATGAAACTGCAGGAGTAATGAACTGGGGGTATAATTATTACAAAGCAGATGGGGATGTTTATTTTTATCCGTATAATGGAGAAACGTTTGTGCCTTTTGCATGGTCCGCGTTTGAAGCGCCGGACCCTTTTCCGGGTAATACTCATGGCTTAGGTGTTCCGATAACCGTAGCTTTTACATCTTCTGTGTATAAAAATGGTACTATTGAGTTACTGGACAATAACGGGAGGCCCGTTCCGTGCCTTATAAGCAATACGTTAGAGTATAGAGATAATTTTATAGAAGTTACACCAGAGTATCCTCTTTTGCCGGATACAACATATACAATCAAGTTCTCTTATAATAATAAAAGTATTAGTTCTGTATTTACAACCGCGCCGCTTAATCCTGCAGAACAGGTTATTAATAATTTTAAAAACTCTGTACAGCAGTATGTTGAGCTGTTGCCGGATAATTCAGGCAATATAAATAATATTGATTTTTTGGATTCTCATTTTGATATTGACAATGCCATGTTCTTAAATAACCGGAAAGGCGAGCTGAACGAATCCCGGAGTGGTACTGAAATAAAGATTATAGACAACAAATATGGTTTTTCATTTGATTTGCCGGAAGGCTGGGAACGTAGAGAAAGGGACTGGCAGGAAGTTTTGCTAGGAAACTCATGGTATTCTATAAACGTTCATTTGTATGCTCATGCCAATAATCCGGATCCGCTTTCTGTTATGGAGAATCAGAAACAGTATATTTCTTACAAGCTTGAAAGTACAACATGGGTGGAAACAGAAGTTTTTTCCGGATACAGACTCGAATACAGCTGGGAGTTTGATAACAAAGTAATTTTCTACTGCCTTATCTTTGGAGATTATGCATTAATTATTAGCGGATACGGAGTAACAGACAGTGATATTAATACTGTAGTATCGAGTTTTAATCTATCAGAATAAATAAAATACACAATTATTAGAATTTTTAGATTTATATTAGTTGCAAAACTTATAAATTCCTTATATAAAAATATATATATCCGGATGTTATGACGGCTAATGAATAGCTGGATTATGTTAACATGGGAGGGAGGGAGGATGAAATCTATGAAACCCACTTTACGTCAAAAATTCAGGTACTGGTTCGAGAACTTTATAGCTAAGGGCGGAACATCTATATTTTTAAGCCTATTGGTTCTTTTCATAATAAGCCTGGTTATTACAACTATAATAAGAACGATCTTACTTGCTGTTAATCCGGATTATGATCTTTTTTCCGACTTTTTTGAGCATTTCTGGGTGGTATTTTTAGAACTTACAGATCCTGGAACACTTGGAATAGAAACAGATATCTGGTTTATGATTTCCGGTACTGTAACTATACTTGTCGGGCTTGTTATTTTTTCCATGTTGATTGCATTTATTACAGCACAGGTGGAAAAGGTCATGTATAATTTTCGCAAAGGTAAGAGCGGTGTAATTGAAACAGGCCATACTCTGATTTTAGGGTGGAATGAACGTGTATTTGGAATAATTAAGGAACTGATAATTGCAAATAAGAGTCAGAAAAACGCGTGTATTGTTATTCTATCAGGTGAAAACAAGGAAACTATGGATGATATTATCCACAAAAAGTTTCCCGATTCAAAGACTACAAACATTGTCACCAGGGCAGGGGATACAGCCTCTTTAAGTGAATTAAAACGTGTAAATGCCAGGGAAGCAAAATCAGTTATAATACTTGCAAAATGCCCGGATTCTTCTTCCAGAGAAGATAAAGATATATCAGACATCAGTGTCATTAAAACTATACTTGCCCTGCTTTTGTTCCAGGAAAAGGATAATAAGTTCCCGATTATCGCGGAAATATTTAGTGAGGATAAACGTAAACTTTTAGAAACTCTGGGATATCATAATGTTATTTCAATAAACTCCTGGGAAATTCTTGGAAAGTTCCTTGTTCAGACCTCGAGGTCCAGCGGCCTGGAAATTGTATATAATACTATTCTTTCTTTTGAGGATTCAGAGATTTACCTGTATCAGAGCAAGTGGAAGAATATCCCTTTTAATCAGCTTGCATTTCATTTTAATGACGGGATACCGATGGGTATTGTAAAAGCAGACGGAAGACTAAATATAAAACCGCCAGGTGATACTGTTCTTGAAGAAACTGACAGAATATTTATCCTTGCGGAAGATGATTCTACAATTCACTTTAGCAGTAAAAAACTATTTGAACCAAAAGCTCATCCTTTCCCGGAAGTAGAAGTTAAAAGAAGTAAAGAAAAAGAACTGATATTGGGATGGCATAGTATTGCATCCATTGTAATTGCGGAATATTCGGACTTTCTTCTGGAAGGTTCTACCATCGATATTGTAAATAATAATCCTTCTGAAAAAGTAAAAAATGATATTAAAAAATTACAATCAAGATATACTAATTTAAAGATCAATTTAATAAGTGGAAATCCTCTAATTTTAGATACTTTAAGTAAAATAAATCCGTTTTCCTATGATAATGTAATAATTCTTGCGCAGAATGAGTATAACTATTCCCCGGAAAAAGTAGATTCGGATACTCTTGTGATTCTTCTTTTATTAAGAAGGCTTTCAGAAAAAAACAGTTACAACACAGAGCATACAAAAATTATTACACAGGTGCTTAATTCAGAAAACCAGGAATTAATAAGGCAGTCTAATGTAGATGATTTTATTATCAGCAATAAGCTCATTACTATGATTATGGCGCAGATCGCTGAGAATCCGGAAATTAAAAAACTTTACGATCACCTTCTGCAGGAAGAAGGAAGTGAGATATACTTAAAATCGAGTAAATATTATTTTGAGGATTTTCCAAAAAAAGTGCCTTTTATGGACATGATAATTGCCGCGCAGAAAAGAGATGAGATCTGTCTGGGATTAAGAATTAGTAAATATTCAAAAACACCGGCAGAGAATTTCGGTGTAATTATCAATCCCAAAAAGGGCCGGATATTCGAGTTAACAGCAGATGATTTTATAGTAGTGTTAGCAGAAACAGAAGATTAGTTTATAATTTTGTATATGAGATATAGAATTTATTTTAAATTTGCAGTAGATTAAAAGATATATTATAAAGAAACCCCGCAGCAGATCTGCGAGGTGTTCTTTGATATGTAAGGCAGCAAAACCTTCGGTTTTGCACTTAGTTATGCCTTATATCCTGATGTCCTGCACCCAAAGGGTGTAAGACATCAGGATATAACGGTGTCATAATAAAAAAGTATAGTTTTTACGGGGGGATTCTTATTATGTATGAGTATAGTGATGTAAGACAGATAAAAGGTGAGGGCATAAGAAGGTGGTTCGCGGATGAAGATTTTGATCTGATTATCTGGTATGATAATTCCAATAAAATTACAGGTTTTCAATTATGTTATGATAAACAGTTCTCTGAAAGGGCATTAACCTGGAGAATAGATGGTAATTATTCACATAATAAGATTGACAGTGGTGAAGTTTCTTTTGGTAATAAAAGAACTCCTATACTTGTTGCGGACGGCTTGTTTGATAAAGAAAAAATAGCGGAGACTTTTTTAGAAAAAAGCAGTGATATAGATCAGGATATAGTTGATTTTGTTTATAAAAAAATAATTGAGTATTAAAATTATTTCATTCAATTAAGAAAGTTGTAGTTTTAAACCCCTTCCCCAATCACTTCCAAAAACTTCGAAAATACCAGAGTGCAAACTGTAAAATGATCTCCTTCTGCTTCGCAAAAGTAATGATCAATACCATATTTTACAAGCTTATTCCGGAAATCAATAATAGATTCAGAAAAACCGGGAAGGTCATTATCTGTTGTAGACAATATCAAGTATGGATAGGCGCCTGTATTTTCTGCCAGTTTTAAAGGATTATACTCATACCATCTTTCTTCAGTTATAAAAATATTTGTTAGAACTTTCTGCATAATCCATATATTTAATTCAGATGCGCCAAGTGCTCTTCCATTTTCTGCAAATTCTTCAGTAAAAGGTGAAAAAGGCCCAACATAAGGTGAGAGAGTAACAGCTATTTTAAAAATATCCGGATTTCTAAGTGCGAGTGCAAGACAGTTGTAACCGCCCATGGAATGGCCTACTAAATAAATATTTCCTGTGCAGTTTAAATATTCTTTAAAATATGGGATTACATCATTTATAAATAATGATTCCATATCTATATTATACGGTTTTGGCAGACCGTCTAAAAAAAGAAAAGCTCTGCCGAAAGAAACGGAAACAGCATAATAGTTGTCTGCCTCCGGATTCATGCTGATAGAATTATAAAAACTTCTGCCAAAACTGTCTTTTTCCACCCAGTCTAATTCCGAACCGCCGAGTCCGTGCAAATAAAAAACAAGGTCCCTGGAAGTATTTCTGCTAAGTTCAGGTTTTGTGATTATATACCGCATTTCGAGTTCTTTGTCTCTTTTATTAATAAAGGTTTTTATACCCTGTTCAATAATCAGACTTTCTTCGAGTTCAAGTGGAGGCTCTCCGAATTTTATTCTATTCATACAGCCGGATAGTATAAATGCTATTAAGATTAACAGTGTTATTTTTTTCATATTGATAATTCCAATTTATTCTTTACATTTAAATTATACTGAATACAGCAGTATTCATGCAATTAAATAATTTTAGCAATTTTGCGAATTGCTTCTCACTTTTGCGTATAGATGCTTTAGCTATCTGCTTAAACTTCATTAAAACCGGCAAAATTCAAATTGGCATAAAAATTGCTATTCTGGATTTTAATTTGGAAGGAGTTACAGGTGATGAGATGAAAATATATGTTTATCTGTTAACTCAATCTTTAAATAATCCAGGAACAGTCGAGGTTTTAGAAATCAATGAACAGAACAGAATTATTCAGGAGAAAAATCTGTCTATGGATTCTATGGATTATAATAGAACAATTGCTGTAATCGGCGAAGAATTATCTGTTGATGCTGTTATCACTGGATCTATAATTATTATTGAAAATAAGTATATTATTACAGCAAAAATGATAAATGTAGAAACTTTTGTCGTATTGAGTGCAGTTACTATGGTTTATTCAAATTACGATGGGCTTTTAATTAATGTATGCGATATTGCAGATCTTCTTACAGCAGGTTTAAAAGATATAACAAATAATAATCGGCAGACTATTGTGCAGGAAAGGGATACACAGAATGCAAATGGAAACTGGATCTCGATAGATGAGGGAGTAGCTGTTCATGAAAGCATTGATTATGAATGGTATAATAAGGAGCCGGCTGGAAAAAAAAGATACTTTGGTATTTTTATTGGCGGGCCTGGAATATTAGGTATTCAACTGGAAATTGATAATTTTTATGTATTTGCCAGCGGTTCTGTGATGTTCCCTTTTGAATTTGAAGGACAGTGGAAAATCTTTGCTGCAGGAATAGGCCCGAGTTTTTATATAAATAGAGATAAAACCTGGAAATTTGATATATTTTTTGCAGCAACTCTGGATATTGCTGATAGGTATTTTCAGTATTTGGAAAATGGAAGATGGGAGAATGCTACATATAAAGATATAAATTTTGGTCTTGGAGGAGGATTCGGTTTTCATTATAATAATCCCAATGGTTTTACACTGGCTTTTAAAGCTCCAATTATTGGAGCATATTTAGATCTTGTTGATTCAGAGCAATATGGAGATTACCCTAATTCACAGGATTTTGTCGGTTATTACCTTTCTTTTTTAGCCGGGATTCCCTGTGTTAGTGTAGGCTATAGGTTTTAATTCTCCGGCAGCTACTTTATGTGTAACATATGCCATATTATTAATATTTTTTATTATAGACCGTGTACTTAGGAAGTTGATAATAAATCCAGACACGGAAATAAAAATTATAATATAAAAAATTACTAAAACCCTGGTTGTATTATTATTAATTGTATCTATAAATTGGGATTCAATTTTATGAACTAAATGATTAACATTTTCAATCTCCATGTTTACATTTTCTTTATATTGCACAATTTCCTGTAATTTATTTTCTCCATCTTCTAATCTTTGTTCTGAAAGGATTGCTCCAACAGAAAGAAGCTGTTTATACAATATTTCGTATTCAGTTCTTAAGCTTTTATAATGAGAAATTAAATCTTGCCCCATTTCGTCTTTAATGTAATTATTAATTATGTCTATAATCTGTAAATATACATTATGAAATTCCATGGATGCTTCTGCTGCGTTTTGGATTCTATCCAGATTCCTGAGTACCGCGGATTCTAAAATACTACTTTTTACTTTTTCTATACTGAGTTCTAATTGATGAGTTAAACTTATTAATTTATTTAGATAAACAGTCATACCTGATGTAGAATCATTAATTTTAGTTAAACTTATTAAATTAAAAATACTCCCTAAAATAAGCATTACAAGAAAAATACATATAATATATATTGATTTATGTTTTAATTTCATATGTTGTCCTTTACTCCACTGCTATAAAATTTTCTCCATTTACTATTATGGCAATACCATCATAACCAATTGTATGCTGAACTAAACCGCATGCAATTCTTCATCCTTTAAATCCTGCGAGCAGGTTTCAATATCAAGTGATCCATTAATAAATTATATTCTATTTTTGAATAATTGCAAATAAATATTTTCAAATCTGATAGAGCAGAATAAAGTTTTATGAAATGTCTCTTATATTTTTTAGAGTTTTAAAACTAATCACAGCTATATTTTAATAAAATTAAACCGCAGAAAAAGACAAAGCAGGCGATAAGTAATAATTTCTGTATAGATCAATCTTCTAATCTGCAGTGAACAGGTATTCTCACCTTTACAGGAACGGGTGTATTTCCTATATATGCGGGTGTAAATTGGGCACTGTTAAACATCTCTATTACTGCTTCATCAAATCCGAAACCTGCTTCTTCTATTACTGTGCATTCAATAACTTCACCATACTCACTTAGAAGAATTTCCACAGTTACTGTTGCCTCTGTAATATTGTTTCTCCGGGCAGTTCGGGGGAAAATGAAGTCCGGCTTTTCTATTAGCGCAGGTTTTGTATCCACTATGCTTAAAGAATAATATTCCGTATTATCTGAATAAAGAGAACTTTCTATACTGCTACCTGAGATGTTTTGGGAATTTGTTTCCTGTTCCGGTAAAGCATCTTTAGTATTGTCCGGATCCGCAACTATGAAGTTTTCTAAAACAGTATCCTCTTCGCTTTTAATTTCTCTATTTATAATTTCTGTCTGATTTTCCTGTGCATTTGAATTTACAGGTGCGGATACTTTTTTCGGCTGATTATTTAAAAGTACCGCATTGATGCTTATATACTGATATGGTTCCTCTTCATCCTCTATAAAATTATTGTTTAAAGGCAGAAATGTAAAAAGAATCAAGATATGAAGAATAATAGAAATGATTACTGCAAAATTGGTTTTTTTCATAGTTATTCATCTGCTCTATCTGTTAGGAGTACAATATTATAAATATCAGATTCCTGAATAATCTTTAGCACATTGCTTATATATTCATAATCTGTATCTTTATCCGCATAAATTCCGATGCTAACCTGTTTATATGCATTAAATAAATATGACTGTAATTGGTCTATTGTAATCGGATTATCGCCCGCAAATATTTCTCCATTGCTTTTTACTGTAAGTAAAAATAAATTTTCCGGATATGCTTTAACAGAATAATTAAAATCCGGAAGGATGACCTGATCTTCAGATTTAACATTTACAATTATAATCAAAAATATCAGCAGAAGAAAAGCTATATCCGACATGGCTATTAAAACTATATTTTTCTTTTTTTCCTTAAATTGTATTTTCATTATCCCTCTGTAATCTTTATCGGTACAGGATTTTTATTCTCAAAGGTTATGGAAAAGGATGTGCCTCCGGATAATTTGGCTGTTTCTAAAACAGATAGAACTTCCTGATACTTTATTCCCGAAGCTGAATTTATTATTATAGTTTTTGGTTTTGCCTGATTAAGTTTTTCATAAATTACAGTCTCTATAAAGTCACTGCTGATTAGTTCATTGTTAATCATGTAATTGCCGGTTTCAATAATATCAATATATAAAACATCAGTAATTTCTACGGTTTCCGGTTCTTTATCGGGGAATATAAGGTCCAGGCCGTACTCTGTCATAAAAACTGCAGCAATCAAAAAGAAAATAATTAGCAGAAAGGAAATATCTGTCATTGCACCGGATAGATCATTTAAGTTTTTTTTATAAAGTGTTCTAATTTTCATTTTATATAATGCTTGCGTATTGTATTGGTTACCCGCTCTTCTATAGTATGAGCCCGGGATTTAAAATAAAAACTAAAAATCCTTTCTGCAGACATACATATAACAGCAACAATAAGGCCGAAACCTGTTGTAATTAAGGCTTGTGATATTCCACCGGCAACATGGTTTATCGAGATCTTATCCAGTTCGGCAATAGTCTGAAATGATGCTATCATTCCGGAGACTGTGCCTATAAATCCTAATAACGGTGCTATTGCTGATATAGCAGATAAGACCTCTATATTTTTCATGAATTTATCAAATACCAGCTGAATTTCATCTTCAAGTACACAGTTAAAATCATTCTTATCGAGTTTAAAAACGGAAGTATCTATATTATTAAAACCGGAAATATCCTTTTTTCTATCGAGAAAGAGGAGTAAAAGGCCTGTTTTCTTCTGGAAAAAAAATAAGCTTATTATCCGTTCTATTATAATTGCAACAGCAATAATTGAAAGTATTAAAATTGGCCACATGAACGGGCCGCCTGCAATAAATATATCTAATATGTTCATATAGCCAATATAATACCTGTATAATCAAATTTTGTGTATAGTTTTTTTAAAAAATCAATTTGCACCCAAAGGATATAATAACGATGTTAAAGAAAACTGATATCTCAGGCTGCACCCCGCTACTAAATTATATATATAGAACGTTCATATTTCATATTTCGATGATTTTAAGAATGTTCAATAATAATTAGACTAACTTATATAATTTAGTAGCGGGGTTTCCGCCTGATTGCAATATTATTTTTTTAAAACCGTAAAATGCTTCTTTTTGGTGAGGGGAAGTACTAGAAGGGCGGATCTATACTGAAAGTTATTAAGATTTTACAATATTTCACATTAATTTCGGTGTGAATATTTTAAATTGCTATATTTTTATATTATTGGGCCCGGATTAAGAAAAAAGTAAACTCAGGTTCAGCCATTTCCGGCATTCCCTGTGTAGCTTCTGCAAGCATCTCTGACTGTATAAAAGCTTCAACATCAAAATTCCAGAATCCCATTACTTTAGATTTATATATGTCCGGCATAAGGGTCACATCAGAAAAAGTATTCTGTGTAAATATTGTTAGCATTATTAATAGTAATATAATTATTTTTTTGTTCATTTAATTCTCCTAATATTTAGCAAAGTAGCTCGTATTATTTAAAAAATCAAGTTCTGTTAAGACTTAATAATTTTAACTTCATTATTATCTGATAGTACAGCTTTTATCTTGCTGTTCCTGCTTATTTTTCCGGCAATAAATTCCTGTGATATTACATTTTCCAGCCGGCGTTCAATTTCCCTTTTTAAGGGCCTTGCTCCGAATGTTTCTGAATAACTGCTTTCAACTAAAAAATCTTTTACATTATCATCTACTGTTAAGTCAATATTATGTTCTTTAAGCCCGTCTGCTAATTTGCTAAGTTCTAGTTCTACTATTTTTTTTATATGTTTTTTTGAAAGAGAATGGAAAACTATCAAATCATCCAGCCTGTTTATAAACTCCGGCTTAAAGATCTTTTTTACCTCTGCCATTACAGCTTTCTTTGTATCTTCATATCCCTGTTCACCGTTTGCGTGTACAAAACCAATATGCTTAAATTCCTTTGACAGTAAGGGGCTGCCTATATTGGAAGTTCCTATAATTAGAGTATTAATAAATGATACTTCCAGGCCCTGTCCGTCTGTAAGTTTTCCTTCGTCTAAAATTTGCAGCAGTAAATTGTAGATATCCGGGTGAGCCTTTTCTATTTCGTCAAGCAGAATTACAGAATACGGATTTTTTCTTACCCTTTCTGTAAGCTGTCCGCCCTCACCATAACCAATGTATCCCGGAGGCGCGCCTATCATTCTGGAGATAGTATGCTTTTCCTGATATTCGGACATATCTATCCGAATTATCCTGTTTTCACTGTCCATTAAAAACGCGGCAAGTGCTTTTGCCAGTTCTGTTTTTCCGACGCCTGTTGGGCCCAGGAAGAGAAAACTTCCAATTGGCCGCCTCTGAATTTTTATTCTTGCTCTATTGCGCCTTATTGCATTGCAAACCGCGGAAACAGCCTGTTCCTGTGAAATAATTCTCTTATGAATGTGCTCCTCCATTTTGAGGAGCTTCTCTGCTTCATTTTCTACAAGCCGTTTTAATGGTATGCCTGTTATATCTGATATTACATTTGCAATGTCATCTTCTTCTACTTTTATTTCTTTTTTTGTGCGTTCTTTCTGCCATTTCTCTTTACTCATCTTAATTTTATCATCAATAATCAGTATTTTCTGCTGGAGTTCTGCTACAATTTTAAAGTCTTTTTTGTTAAATGCTTCTGTCTGAAGTTTTTCAAGCTTCTGTTTTTCAGATTCTACTTTCTGTAGTTCCGGAGGAATATATATCTGTAAAAGGTGTTTTCTGGCTCCTGCCTCATCAATTATATCTATTGCTTTGTCCGGCAAATACCGTTCAGAAATGTATCTGTCTGATAATTTAACAGCAGATTCGATTGCTTCATCTGTATAAATTACAGAATGATGGTTTTGATAAGTATGTTCCAATCCATGCAGTATATCGATTGCTTCTTCTATCGAAGGTTCTTCAACTTTTAAAATCTGAAGTCGCCTTGCCAGTGCTTTGTCTTTTTCTACATACCTTTTATATTCTTCCTGAGTTGTTGCCCCGATGCACTGGAGCTGTCCGTGCGCCAGTGCCGGCTTAAGCATATTGGATGCTATAGAACTTTCACCGGCATTCTGTCCGGAAGTAACAGTATGAAACTCATCAATAAATAAAATAATAGAGCCGGATGCTGCAATAACCTCTTCTCTTATCGATTTAATTCTTTCTTCGTACTCGCCTTTGAACTTTGCTCCCGCAGCAACTTCGTTCATATCAAGGAGTAACACCTTTTTATTAAGAAGTGTTTCCGGAACTTCCGCATCCACTATTCTCTGAGCAAGCCCTTCTACCAGTACTGTTTTTCCTACTCCCGGCGGACCTATTAAAATAGGATTGTTCTTTTTTCTTCTTGCAAGAATGTGAATAATCTGCATTAACTCGTCCTTTCTTCCGATTACGGGATCAAGTTCGCCGTTTCTTGCAAGTGCTGTAAGATCTGTTGTATATAAATTTAGGACATCCTCCTTGCTGTCTGCTTTCCGATCTTCTACTTTTCGCCCCTTTTGCATGGAAATATATGCATTTATTAATTCATCTTTAGAGAGGTCTAAATTTTTTAGTATTTCACTCATATCCTCCAATTGCTTATCAAACATAGCAATAAAAAGAACGCATGCGCTTATATATTTATCTCCCAGTTTCTTGGAAAGGTTTAAGGCAGAACTAAAAAGTACTTCCACTTCTCTGGATACTGTAATGTTGAATGTGCCTTTTGGAACAGGTGAATGTGGATCGTCAATTTTCTGTCTGGAAAAAATATTAGACAGTATTTTGTTCCTTAAATAATCCGAGTTGAGTTTTAGTTCATCAAAAAGATGAATCACAGCTGAATCTACCTGTTCTATAAGGCCGAGAAGAATATATTCCGGAATTAGAACATATTTCCGCATATTAACCATCTCTTTTATACCAATGTTGATTGCCTGGATGCTTTTTTCCGTAAAATGAAAAATGTACTTTTGAAAAAGATTTACCATAATTTATACCACCTGCTCTATTAGTTTATAATTATAAATAATATTATATATAATTATAATAATTATTTAAAAAAATAAATAAGTTTTGTTAAAATATTAAGAGTATTGAAAATGGACAATTAAAAAATAATTGTAGTACCTTAAAACCCTGATTGCTATAGTAAATCCGGGAAATCCCCAAAAATATTTCCCCAGTTTCCAATAATTGTTTTTTCCTTTAAACTATTCTCAAGTAGTTTAAGAAATTTCTTTCTTGGGATTTCTTTAGCTCCAAGTGACTCTAAGTGTGGTGTTGCAACCTGGCAGTCTATAAATGAGAAGCCTTTTTTTTGTAAAACATTAGTTAAAGCAATTAATCCTGCTTTTGATGCATTAGAGACATTTGCAAACATCGATTCTCCACAAAAGAAGTTTCCTATTGAAATTCCGTATAATCCGCCAACAAGTCTGCTGTCCTGCCATACTTCTATAGAATGAGCAAATCCCAGTTCATGTAATTTATAGTAAGCATTTTGCATGTCTTTTGTAATCCATGTTCCTTTCTGGTCCTTTCTATATGCTTTACTGCATTCTGATATTACATTTTTAAAGTCATTATCGATTGTAATATTAAACAAACCGTTTTCAGATATTTTTTTCATTATTTTTTGCATTGATTTAGAAATGTGTAGTTCTTTTGGAAACAGTATAAGCCTGGGGTCCGGGCTCCACCATAGTAATGGTTCATGTTCCGAATACCAGGGGAAAATACCCTGCTTATAAGCAGAGAGCAGCATGCCGGGAGAAAGGTTACCTCCGATGGCAATTATTCCGTTCGGATTTGCAAATTCTACACCCGGGAACCGGAAGTACTCTGTTTCTTTTAAGTATGGAAAATGATCGTTATATAAAGAATTGTTATTCATACTTTATGGCTATTTAACAATATTTATTATTACATCATTTTCTATTATTAAAGCCTTTGCCATACCGCCTTTAGAAAGCTCGCCAAATAATACAGAATCCACAAAAAATGTTTTTATCTTTTCCTGGACAAGCCGTTTAATATTTCTTGCGCCAAACTCAGAAGAATATCCCTTTTTTGCAAGCCAGTTTCTACACTCGTCAGTTACTTCCAGAGATATATTTTTTTCTTTTAACTGTGCTAAAAACCCATGTATTTCTTTATTCACAATACGAAGCACAATCTTTTCATCAAGGTGATTAAAAGAAACTACCTTATCCAGCCTGTTTCTGAACTCAGGAGTGAAGATTCGTTCTACTGCATCATTTACAGCCTGGTCTGTCACTGTGTGGCCTCCGAATCCTATTAGTGGTTTTCCAATATCCCTTGTGCCAGCATTGGAGGTCATGATTAAAATAACATTTCTAAAATCCGCTTTCCTGCCTGAATTGTCTGTAAGTGTAGCGTAGTCCATGACCTGTAAAAGTATATTAAAAATATCCTGATGTGCTTTTTCAATTTCATCGAGTAAAAGGACAGCATGTGGCGTTTTTCTTATGGCATCTGTTAAAAGCCCGCCTTCTTCATAGCCTACATAACCGGGAGGAGAACCAATAAGCCTTGCAACTGTATGTTTTTCCTGGTACTCACTCATATCGAACCTGTGCATTGCAATCCCAAGTGTAGTTGAAAGCTGTTTTGCGAGCTCTGTTTTACCGACACCGGTAGGGCCGACAAAAAGAAATGATGCAACAGGTTTTTCCGAATCATGAAATCCGGCGCGCGAGCGCTTAACCGCAGCAACAACATCATCTACTGCTTTATCCTGTCCGAATAAATTTCTCCTTAACTCCGCGTCAAGGTTCTTTAATTTATCAACCTCAGACATGGTAATGCTCTTTTGAGGGATTTTTGCTATTTTGGCTACTACCTTTTCTATTTCCTTATCTGAAATTAGTTCGTTTCTAAGGTTCTCTGTCTTGTTTCTAAAATTGATAATCCTTGTGTACGCGCCTGCTTCGTCTATTACATCGATTGCCTTATCCGGAAGGTGACGGTCATTAATATACAGGTCTGAAAGGTCTACTGCCGCACTAAGTGCTTCTTCTGTATATGTAACATTATGATAAGTTTCATATTTTTCTTTTAATCCGTTTAGAATTTCGAGTGTTTCTTTTCGTGTGGGTTCCGGAACATCTATTTTTTGAAAACGCCTCGAAAGTGCATGGTCTTTATCAAAGTACTTTTTATATTCTTCATAAGTAGTTGAGCCTGAGCACCTTAGATTACCGGAAGATATTGCAGGTTTTAAAAGATTGGATGCATCCATAGAGCTGCCGGAAACCGCACCTGCGCCTACTATTGCATGTATTTCATCAATAAATAGAATTACATTCTTCTTCTCTTTTAATTCTGTTATTATTTTTTTTATGCGTTCTTCAAAATCTCCTCTGTACCTTGTACCTGCAATTACAGAACCTATATCCAGTGAGTATATTTCAAAGCCCTTTAAGAGTTCCGGAACTCTGTCTCCGGCAATAAGCTGTGCAAGGCCTTCTGCAATTGCAGTTTTTCCGACACCGGGATCTCCTACTAAAACAGGGTTGTTCTTTATCCTTCTGCATAAGACCTGCATCATCCTTTCTAATATTTCTTCTCTGCCAATTATTGGATCGAGTTTTCCTTGTTTTGCTTCTTCAGTCAGGTTTCTTGTAAATGCTTTAAGGTATTTATATTTGTTTTTTTTCTGAGTCTTTGTTTTCTCATCCATTCCTTCAAATTCATCGTCTATTGAATCTGCTGCAAGCATTCCATGGGAAACAGCCTCCAGGAGAGCTAATTTTTTAATGCCCGCTTTTTTTAATGAATAAGCGCCAAAGGACTGTTTTTCATCGAATATAGATACAAGAATATCACCTATATCTACTTCACCTTTTTGAGCGGACTCAGTGTGAAAAATTGCCCGTTCGAGTACACTGTTAAAGCCAAGGGACTGAACTGGATCTCTGTTCGATGCAATTGGAGAGTTCTTTATTAAATATTCTTTAAGCTCTTTTTTTATTTTTTCCGGGTTACCACCGCAATATGTTATAATTTCTTTGCAGACATCATAATGCATAGCAGCGTATAATATATGGTCTGCTGTTATGTATTCGTGTTTTTCCTGCTTTGCATAAAGAAACGCGGCATTCAAAACTTCCTGAACATTATCATTTATTCTCATATGTGTTTACCTTAAATACCTTCGTATGTGCATTTTAGCGGAAATTCCTTTGTTTTAGACATCTGAATTACTAATGCGACCTTTGTTCTTGCAATATCATAAGAATATATTCCAACTATACCTTTTCCTTTTTTATGCACATCAAGCATGATCTTTGTTGCATCAAGCATATTCTTATGGAAAACTTTTATTAAAACTTCAATTACAAAATCCATAGTAGTATAGTGATCATTATGAAGAATAACTCTATACATGTCTGGTTCTTTTAATTGTTCTTCGATTTTTTCTTTTATTTCACCTTCAAAAAAATCATTATGATCCGGTATATCTTCCATTAGTATCTCCGTAAAGTTATTACATAAAATATATTATATAGCAGCGTTTTTAATTAAATTATTTATCTCATATATTACATTGTACGAAATATTTATGTAAAATGACAAGTAGTATTTCTACATAAGCAATTTGTGCTGTTAAAGAAAACTGATATCTCAGGTGGAAAAATACGCCATCGATACAAAACAGAACCAAGACATTTAACGTTTTTCGAAATATTATTATTGCGTTCTGATGCATCGATGGCGTATTTTTCCACCTGATAGCAGATTATCTATTTTATCACCGCAAAATACTTATTTTCGGTGGGGGGAGATAGAAGTGTAGATTTATTCTTTAAGTTATTAAAATTTATTTTATTCATGTGGATTTTTTAAAAGCGAGGGGGACGGAGCTCTGTTTCGGGGTTCTTCCTTATTTTGTGTGGATTTTTCAAAACTTTGTATTGATTTTAAATGATTACAGAGCAAAAAACTTATACAGTTTGCTATTTCTTCCGAAAATTTATTTGTATGGTAGAAATAAGGTACAGAATAAAGAATCAATGTGAAATAAGAGAAGCTCTTGATGAATTAAGAAATAATTTTTATGATAATTTTGATAGAGCATGGTTTTATCTTGTGATTGATGATCTTCCAATAGATTTAAAGAATATCAAGGAAATAAAGGAAATATTTGTAGAAGCTGCTTTTCTTGATAACCTTCAAAATTTATTTCGGATGATATTAAAATTGGAATATTTTATTCATCATGTTAGAAAATTTTTACTTCCTATAATTAAGGAAAAATTAAGGATTTCTCACCTGCATCCGAACCGGCTCGTTAAAGATAAAAACATGTATGTAAAACATAGTTTTATTGCCTATGTACTGCCTTTTAATCTTGACAGGCTTAATCAGTTAACAATTAAATTAAAAGATTATGTTCTTGAATCCTTTTCAAATTAATATAATTATTTTCCATGCAAAACCTTAGAAATAATCTACTCTGAATTTTTCACCGCTAAGAACACGTTCATGAAGAGTATCCCACCATTTAACTAAATTTTTATCTTCTATTAATGTATGAGGTTTGAGGCCCTGCTCTATTTCTATTCCAAAGGCAGCTTTAATAACTTTTGCATAAGCAGAGTTCCATAGTACAGGTTCCGCGTTTTTATCTGATATAAGTATATGATCATCTGTATTTTCTATTACAGCTTTTAAATTTGTGTGTGCAGATTTTAATTTTTCTTCCGTTCTTCTTCTTTCCAGGAGGTTCATTATCATATTTGCAGTAAATCTGAGTAAAGAAATAAGCTTTTTGGGCCATTCCTTTTTTTCGTTTATCCTGCCGTACAAGCCCAATGTGCCATAAAGCCCCTCTGAGGATATCATCGGAACAAAAAGAAGAGGATGGAATCCGAATTTTACAGCCCATTCTCTTTCTTTTTCTGCTTTAACCGCTGGAAGATCATCGATGCTGCTGATAACAATATTAAGATGTTTTTTAAACATGCCAATGTAATACCCAAAAGAAGATGATGGGATGTTCTGTAATAGATTTATTTGTGACTCAGACTTTTTTTCACACCATTCATAGGTGTTGGTAACATATTTAAGGTCTTTGGAAAATATAAAGATTGAACTTCGTATAGTATTTGTACTTTTACAAAGCGCTTTTAGGGCTATATTGAGTCCTTTATCAATTTCATCATTCTGCAGCTTAATAAATTGTGCGGATATGTTGTATATAACTTCTTCGAGTTCCATACGTTTTGGCTGCACTATTTTTTCCTATAGAAATTTAATTTAAAAATCATAGCATTTTGCTAATGTAAAATATTAAAATATCTATAAGAAAATTATATTAAAAAGAAAAAATATATTTTTAATTAAGATTAATTTTTTTTATTAGTCTTGCTCTTTCAAATGCCTTTTCTACCTTTTCTTTGCTATAAGAGCTGATAAGTTTTTTAATATTATTCTCATAAATATTTATCATTTTTTTTCTAAAATTGTTATCTGTATATAATTTACGGATATTGTTTATCTGGTTTGAAAAATAATTATCTGTATTTTCACTTTCCAGGAGGAAATTATCTGCCCGTTCAAACTCCTTTCCGATAACAATATTAGAAAATAGTGATTTGGTTTTGCTATCTTTAGAGACTCTTGAATTCTTTAGCTTTTCCTGGTTTTCCGGATTATAGTACTCTGCCATAATATTTGCTATGGATTCCATCTTTGCCTGATCTTTGTAATGCTCAGGCCCCCGGATATGAATATATAGAAAAACTTGTGCAAATTCTGCAGAATACTCAAGATCGTCGCATATGGCCCGAATCTTAAGGCCACTATCAAAATATGTTGAATGCAGCTCATCGTAATTCATATTTTCTCTCATCTTCCCCTCCCCAGAGTAATATAACTTACTTCCTTTATACAAAAATAATTATAATTTGTCAATACAGGTATTTACTAAATGTCAAGCCAAATTAGCAATGTCACATCTTTTACCAAAATGAAAATGTCACATTGCTATATAGTATCTACGATACCTGTTTAACATTATCTGAATATCTCTCTTTTATTTGTTCTAATTATATTATTAGGATGGTTGTTTTCAACTGTTCTATCGGTTTTAAAAAACGGTTTTTAAAAAAATCTTATTGAAATATGTTAAGTTAGATGCTAAAAGTAGATGAAGTTAATAAAATCTTAAAATATTTATTCAAATATTTCCCTTAACTTCACCATAGCTTTATCCACAGTAAGGTTACCCAGTTCTTTTGCTTTTATATAATGTTCCGGACAGAACCAGCGCGCGTATGGGGGGTGCCCTACCATGCCGGTTTCCTTCATTTTTTTATCCCAATCAATATCACTCTGCCTCTTTTGAAAATAAATCAACCCACAGTCATCAGCAGAAAAATCAAAATCTTTATCACAAATATCACAAATTGGCGGCCGCATATTACCTCCTTATTTAAAGCCAAATTCTATCCTTATTAGTCTACTGCTCCCGCTTCTGTAAGAAGTTCGGTTATCTCTGTATACCCGTAATATTTTGCCATTCTTAATGCTGTGTTGCCTTCATTATCCGGCTGGTAAAGATATGCATTAGGTTCCGCGCCTTTTAAAAGCAGGTATTTAACCAAAGGAACATTGCCGTATTTGGATGCATACATTAAACAGGTCCAGCCTTCATTATTCTGAATATTATAATCAATATACTTTTCAGATTCTCCAAAACACCGTATGACCTGATAATATGGATTTTCCTCATCTTTAAGATTAGAATTATTTAGATTTTTAGCAGCGAGTAGAATTGCAGAGTTACCGGCATAGCTTTTTATATTTAGATCCGCATTGTTTCTTATTAAAAATGCAGTTATATCAATATTTCCATGCATTGATGCATACATTAAAGCAGAGAAGTTATCATTATCTACAGCATTAACATCTGCTCCTGATTCAACAAGCAATACAACCATCTCATAAGATTCATTGTCTGCGGCAATACAGAGCATGGGTCTTTCATCTGAAAACTGTTCACGTATATTTATATCTGCGCCATACTCTATTAGTAATTCCACTATATCTATATACCCATTAATTACTGCATCGCCGATTGGAAGATAATAGTAATCATCATTATTCGGATTCAGCGGTATGCCGGACTTTACAAATAATTCGACTGCATCAAAATTACCTTTTTCTACCTGTTCTAAAAAACTTTCTTTTGTATACATAATACCCATTTCGAGTAAATCATACTTTTCTGGATCCTCGTTCCTGAGCACACTGGAATATATTTCCATGAGTCTTGTATTCTCTATAAGCTGGGCTGTGAGTAATGCAGATTCTCCATTCGAGTCTTTTGCATTAATATCTCCGCCTTTTTTGAGAATTTCCAGTACAAGGTCTATTTTGCTGCGCTTCGTTGCTTCTACAAGAGATACAGCATACCCGGGATATAAAAATTGATTCAGCGAGTTAATTATTATATCTCTAGGATAAGATTCTTTTGTAATAACAAAAAATAGCAGTAAGAAAATAAACGTATAAGTTGAAATATTTATTAAAACTTTAACAATTTTATTTTTGATCGAATCCAGTAAATCGATTTTCATAATTACATTCTGGACAAAATAGCATATAGGCTGGAAAACTATTCCATATATTGTATACGTAATAATTAAGACAAATGTAATAGTAAAATTATCTAATTTAAAGTCACCCAATATTCCGGATGCTGTATAAATAAGATCATAGCATTCTCCATCTGCGCACCCGAATGATGATATTGTTTTAGCAATCTCCGTATATCCGATTGGGCTGATTATTGGCTTTATAAACTCTGCAAGATTGATATGGCCCCAGACGCCCAAGATAAAAAGCATAAAACCAAACCCAAATAGAGAGATTGTTTTCATCGAACCGATAGGCTTTTTATGATCTAATAGTGCGTGTACAAAAGGTGCTGCAAGGCAAATAATAGCAATAAGTGTCCATAAAGTTCTTGCTATATAACTGAAGAATATGATAGTTAAAGCGATAGCTGCAATAATAAAAACATCAATTATAATGACAAGAATTTTATTCTTTACTTTTTTCTTTTTAACTTTATTATTTTTATTATCAGACATTTTTTCTTCCTTAACATGTTAATGCAATTTTAAATATTATTTAATCTTTTTAATATTCATAACCAAGAAATGTTATCCAGCTTTTTATTTTCATACTATTCTTCCAGACTGCTGAATTCTTCCCATAGAGAAACTATTTCCTGTTCATTAAGCGCATAATTATACATTCTTAAATTATCCATAGATCCAACAATATTATAATATGACCATGGTGCGGATGTATTTGATTTTGCTGTTAAAATATAAATCGGCGATTCATCGTATTTAAGTCCTGTAAAATTAAAGTTGTTCTCTGTCGCTTTTACACTGTTTATATAAATTGCCATGTAGCCGGGGCTGCAAACAAATGTGAGATGAGTCCATGTATTTGTGGGAAAGGTATTATCCGCTTTAAGCAGATGGTAATATCCGTTCGTATCAACAATATAAAAATAAATTGTGCTGTTGTTATAACTTATCGCGAATTTTCCGTCTGCAGTATTGCCTTCTGAAGTTGTCCATTTTGAAATCATATATTGATTTTTACTGCCTGAATTGATGTTAATCCAGAAAGAAATTGAGAATGCATCCACACTGTTAGCTTCCGCACAGGATGGAAGTAAAAGATACTTTCCTGTTCCGTCTGATGAAACAGAATTGTTAGGAGAGTTATCCGCTCCTGTACTGAAATCCGTATTATTATAATTTTCTAAAGACAATTCATTAGGTGATGAATCTGAAAGGCTTCCATTAAATAGAAACTCAAACAGCAGGCCGTTTGCAGGTATCAGGCTTTTAGAGTAAAAAAGCCCTTTCTGAATAAACACCCTGTCTATTTCCAGTCTCCCGTATTCTGTTTTTACTGTAACAATGTTTTCATCCATACTGATAATCTCGCCATAAATAATTTCACCGGAAGTGAGCAGGATCTCATCTGCAAAAATAAATGGGCTTGTAATTATAAAAAATAAAATACATAATTTGCTTTTCATAGATTTATTCTTAATCATACTATACGTCTTATTGAATTTACAAGCAAAAGGTGCTTTTCTTTTAATTGGAAAATAGTTATTTTAATAATTACAATATATAGATAAAGAGAACAAATATGAGTAAACTAATTTTTATATTTCTTGACGGCTTTGGTATGGGAGAAATTTCAGAACGTAATCCTTTCTTTCATGCTTCCATGCCGTTTCTAAATGATTTGCTTGGAGGCCCGCTTGTTAAGGACAGGGAGTTTTTAAAGCAAGACCTGCTGTTAAAGGGTATAGATGCATGCCTTGGAATAGAAGGGACTCCTCAGAGCGCGACAGGCCAGACTGCTTTATTCACAGGAATAAATGCTGCAAAAGCTCTTGGGTACCATCTGCCTGCATTTCCAAATGGTAAACTAAAAGAAATAATTCAAAATTCCAATATTATGAAGAAAATAGTTTTAGCCGGTAAAAAAGCTGCCTTTGCAAATTCTTATACACCTGCATATTTTGAAATGGTCTCTGCAGGCATTCGTGCGCATTCTGTAACAACATTATGTGTACTTGCTTCGGGCCTCCCATTTAAAACTTTAGAAGACCTTAAAAAGGGTGAGGCTGTTCACTGGGACATTACTAACAGGTATCTTAATGATGAACAGAATATTAAAATGCCCGTTATTAAACCTGAGGAGGCAGGAAGGTCTCTTGCTAAGCTTGCAGATAATTATGATCTTGTTGTTTATGAGTCCTTTTTATCTGATATGATAGGGCATAAATACGATATTACTAAGGCTATTGTGTTTTTAGATATGCTCGATCTGTTTTTGTCCGGTGTTTTTAATAATATTGATAAAGATGTTACAGTTGTGATTTCCAGTGATCATGGAAATATAGAGGAAATTGGTAATGGAGGACATACCCTGAATCCTGTTCCATTAATTGTTTATGGAAAGAATGTACATGATTTTGTATCCACCGAATCAATTTTAGACATTCCGGATAGGATATATAAAACAATGTTCAAATCAGCTTAAGTATTCTGTTTTAATTGTTAATGAATATTATCTTTCTTATAATAATTGTAAATTTGAATTATGTAGTCAGGCTATAAAAATACAGAAAAAGGATATGTTATACTTTGTGGAGGGCAGATTTTTTTGGTGTTGTGCTATCAGCACATTTTCCTATTTAAATCCGGTCGAATTCTTATTGGATTCAAAGATTTTATAGAATCTTGAAACATTAGAAATTTCAAAGAAACAGAATCTATTATGGGCATTCCGGATAGAATATAAAACATTGTGCGCAAACCTGCATGAAATAATAAAAACACTAATAACTTATAGAATGGAGCCGCACCCGGCCACTAAATCTGATTTAACAATTAATTGTAGTAGGAATATAAATAAGATCAGATTTAGTGGTTGGGTACCTCCGTCCCTCCCCAAATACCGTGTACCTCCGTCCCCCGAAAATAAGCTGCTTGCGATGTTAAATAATCGCTCTGCACTCAGGTGGAAAAACAAGCTGCCGATGTATCAGAACATAATAATCATATCTCAAAAAACGTTACATGACTTGGTTCTGTTTTGCGTCGGCAGCTTGTTTTTCCACCTGAGATCTTAATTATCTATAACATCGCAAATAGCTCATGTTGGATTTATATTGACATTTTCCATGCTCTTATATAGTTTAACTATAAAACGAATTGTCATTTTAAATATATACTTAATTACAATTTACTATCATTATAATATCTTTTAGGAGGAGAACTTATGAGTGATGAAAATAAAGGTTTTCAATCATTAATGAATGAAAACAGAACCTTTCCACCGCCGCAATCAGTTCAAAGTAATGCTTATATTTCAAGCGATGCTCAATATAAAGAAATGTGGGAAAAATCAATAAATGATCCGGACGGATTCTGGTTGGAACAGGCAAAAACTTTATCCTGGTTTAAGGAGCCTACAAAAAGTCTTGAATATACCTGGGATACAAAAGCACGAAAAATTGAACATACATGGTTTAAAGACGGAGAATTAAATGTTTCTTATAATTGTTTAGACAGACATCTTGGAACACCTGTTGCTAAAAAGACAGCTATAATATGGCAGGGTGAAGCAGAAGATAATGTTAAGAAATATACATATGAAGAATTGCATAAAGAAGTTTGTAAGTTTGCAAACGTCCTAAAATCAAAGGGTATAAAAAAAGGCGACCGTGTTGCTATTTATATGCCTATGGTACCTGAACTTGCAATAGTTATGCTTTCTTGTACAAGAATTGGTGCTATCCACTCAATAATTTTCGGTGGATTCAGCTCAGATGCAATTAAAGGTAGAGTAAATGACTCAGACTGTAAAATGCTTATTACTTCTAATGTTTCTTTACGTGCAGGAAAACATATTAAATTAAAAGATATTTCAGATGTTGCTTTAGAGGGTACCCCTACTATAGAGAGCGTTGTTGTGGTTAAAGTAAATGATGAACCATGCAATATGAAAGACGGACGAGATTTCTGGTATCATGAAGTAATGGCAGATGCAAGTGAAGAATGCGAAGCTGTGCATATGAATGCGGAAGATCATTTATTTATTCTTTATACTTCTGGTTCTACAGGAAAACCAAAAGGTGTTGTTCATACAACAGGCGGTTATCTGCTGCATACATCTTTAACACATAAACTCATTTTTAATATTCATGATGATGATATTTACTGGTGTACTGCTGATATCGGATGGGTAACAGGACACAGTTATATAGTATACGGACCTCTTGCAAATGGTGCGACATCTCTTATGTTCGAAGGTGTTCCAACATTTCCGGATGCAGGAAGATTCTGGCAGATTTGTGATAAGTTCGGAGTAACAGTATTCTATACTGCTCCAACTGCTATTCGCGCGCTTATGCGTCTTGGAGATGAATGGCCGGCAAAATATAAACTCGATACTATGAGAATCTTAGGATCAGTTGGAGAACCTATTAATCCGGAAGCATGGATGTGGTATTATGAAAAAATAGGAAGAAAAAATTGTCCGATTGTAGATACATGGTGGCAGACAGAAACCGGCGGATTTATGATTACTCCAATGCCGGGTGCTCATACATTAAAACCAGGAAGTGCTTCAAGGCCTATGTTCGGTGTAGAATCTGCTATTTTAAGGGATGATGGTTCCGAATGTGATGTAAATGAAGGCGGTAAGCTCTGTATTAGAAAACCATGGCCAGGAATGATGAGAACCATGTGGGGCGATCATGACAGATTTATAGATACATATTTTACTATGTATGACAATATCTACTTTGCAGGTGACGGTTGCAGAAAAGACGAAGACGGTGATTACTGGTTAATGGGTAGAATTGATGATGTTGTTAATGTTTCCGGCCATAGAATTGGTACCGCAGAAGTAGAAAGCGCATTAGTAAGCCACGAGAAAGTTGCGGAAGCTGCTGTAACTCCTATACCTCATGAAATTAAAGGACAGGGATTATATGCATATGTAACACTAATAGGCGGTATCGAAGAAACTGATGAACTTAAAAAAGAACTTATAATGCATGTTAGAAAAGAAATCGGGCCTATCGCAGCTCCGGAAGCAATTCAGTTTGCTCCTGCTCTGCCTAAAACAAGATCCGGTAAAATTATGAGAAGGATTTTAAGAAAAATAGCAGAAAAAGATACAGGTAATCTCGGCGATATTTCTACTCTTGCAGATCCAAGTGTAGTAGAAGCTTTAATTAAGGGCCGCGGTTAATAGTAAATACATGTAATAATTAATTTAGTGGGTGTGCTGTACTTTGCAGCACGCCTTTTTTTAAAAACTATCATAAGCTTCCAACATTTTCAGGAATAGCTCTGTGTTATCATAAATCCCGGTAAAAGTTTTTGCTTTTGGCCCAAAGGCAAAAACGGGCACAAGATTGCTGGTATGGTTTTTTGTGCTAAACCCG
>SDBV01002916.1_pt1 | contig 25510 bp, 22 predicted proteins | sample 2277081 | NCBI WGS metagenome assembly SDBV01 (sample SAMN10402039, study PRJNA504765) | marine sediment metagenome | isolation source: marine sediment core GS10_PC15, 223 cmbsf | place: Arctic Ocean: Southern Knipovich Ridge | collected 2010 | reverse complement strand
GACTTTGCGATCGCGATTGAAATCCTGCGTATTCGTTATGTCGGCTGGATTAAAGCTCAGCGTATGCGGGTTGTTTCGCACGCCGACCTCGTCGGCCGCAGTCACCTCCGCGTCGGACGGCGAGTTGCCCGTCTCGCCGATGGCGTTGCCGAAGTAGAACACGTCGTCGGACGCCAGGGCGGTGTTGGCGTTGGCCAGAACCGTCACTTCAAGCCACTGCTTTTCGATGGCGTTGTCTGCCCAGATCAGCGTCACGCGGTCCGAACCGCCCGCGCCCTCGCCGCTGCGAACGGTAACGGACGTCGGCGCCGGTCCGGGCGACCAGCCCGCCGGGTTGGAGTCGTTTCCCACCTTCAAGGCGAAATCCGCGGCGCTTAGCGCCCCGGGCAGGTTGGAGATGTCCACCATGACCCCGTTGATCCCGCGCCAGTAGTTAGTGTAGTTGGCGAACGTCGCCGTCCCTCCGCCCAACAGTGCGGTTTTGTCCGTTGCGATCGCCGCATCGTCGGCGGCGTTAGGCCCCGGGTCTGATAAGTCGAGGGCCGAGTTGTTGTAGAAGACGTATCGGCCAATGACCTCCGCAGCTGCGCCGAGCTGACAGGTAAAATTGTCCAGGTCGACGGTCAGTTGCATGGGCCCGGCTGCGGTCTGGACCTGGGCCGTGACAATCCGCCCGTTAAGGCTCACCTGCGGCGCCGTCGGCGGCGGGTCGCTAATTCCGCGACAGTGAAGGTACGTAACCATCACCGTGTCCGTCACCGGACCCGTCGAAGCAATGCTCAGGCGGTAGATCGTGGTCATCTCGGAAGCCACGCCGTTTCCGCTATTGCTGACAGCACCGGAAGTCGACATCCCGAAATCGCCGGGGAGGCACTGGATTACATCCATCGCGGCTGGGCTTCGCTCGATAACCCAGTGGTTAGTTGCAAGCTGCTGCGCCTGGCGAAGCGCCGCCAGTTGCCACTTGACGTCCGGTTCGGCCGATGAGCCGGCGTCCAGCCCAATATCGTCGATCATCAGGAAATCATCCGGCTTGAGGAACACGATGTGGCGGCGGAATCTGTTGAGGCCCGATTCGGTCTTGTAGATCCCTCCGGCGTCGCCGGCGACGTAGTCGAATAAGTCCGATGTCAGCGCACGCTGCAGTTGCGGCTGGACCTTGCCGTAGACTTCGCTGCCGCTCAGCGCGCCGCTGCTGCGCTCGCCGTACTGGGCATAGCCCCTAAACAGGGGAAACGAGAAGTTGTCGTGGTGCCCGTTGCCGTAGGCCGTCATACGCTTCCCGCGCGTGATCACCTGAAAGGTCATCTGGTCCGGTCGGGCGTGCCCGGACGTTACGGCCTTCCCGAAGACGTCCGAAGCCGCCTGCCCCTGGAAGTGCCCGCACTTGAACCAAAATGCCGTCGCGTCGGTGTCCCAGGAGTTGCGGAGCGTAACGATCCCCAACTCCGGTAAGACGTTGGCCGTCGGGCTGTTGAGATAGCTGTCTACCCCCACGGTCGGATCGTACCACAGCAGCACGTATGGCAACATGTACGACCAGGGCACGAAGCCTAAGTCCCAGGTTCGATCGCCCAGGTGCTGGACGCGAGGGTTGCGCGAGATACCCGCGCTTCCGTAGAGTGTATGGTAAGGCCCATGCGTCCCTGTGCCGAACGAGGCATGCCCGTAAGGGAAGCAGTGGTTCGCATCGATCAGCCAAGGGGTGGTCTGGGCTATCAGGAATGTCCCCAGGTTTTGCAAGTGCCCCGAGGTGGCGAAGAAATCCCGCCCGGTTATCCGCTTGGCCTGCTCGGCGTACAGCAGCAGGCTCTCGGAGCTGTAGCCCCAGTAGTTCATCCCCTCTATGGAGGACCCGTCATCGCAGATAATCTGGAACACCTTATCGAAGTGCCCTTCGGCGTTTGCAAGCCACCCAGCGGCGTCGGGGATATCGTGGTAGAAGACGGCCCCGCCGGCAAAGAGCCCGGCGCAGTTGACCATCCCGTGGTTCTGCAGCAGTTCCTTGGTCCACCATGTCCCGCCTGGGACCTTGACCGGCCCGAATGGCGAGTTCAGCAGGTTGCCCTGATACTCGACCTTTTGGATGATCGTATTGCGCTGGGTGGGTGTCAGGACGTCGTAGAACCAGTCATATACCTGGCTGATCGCCAGCATGCCGTGCCCAGCCGCCAAGTCGACGTCGATGTCCCATTGCGGATAGGTGCACGCCACCAGCGCGAACTCAATAGCCGCGTCGCGATAGGTAGTATCGCCCGTTGCCGCATATGCCCAGGCCAACTGACCGGGCTTGCGCATTTCCCTTCGCATGACCGATTCGCGCTGTGTGGGAGTGTAGTTCGGCCCCGAGGCGATAAACCCGTCGGCCATCGACCTGATTTCCGATACGAACTTGGCGTGGGTGGTCTGCCCGCGCAGGATCAGCTCGGCCAGGCCGCCGTCGGGAATCAGGATCCGCGGATGATCGGTGGCCGTCATCGAATCCAGCGGGCGGGTGCCCATCGGCGCAGGTGGGGGAATCACCGGCGGGGTGTGGGCGACGGAAAGCTCGGTGACCTCGTTTGCGCTGTATGCATCGCATGGGATCAAACACAGCAACGCAGCAGCGGCCAGGGGCACCAGGAAACTGACCAGCCTACGCTTGCGCTGATACAGGTACATCTTGCATCCTCCTTGGGCTAGAAACCGAACACGCCATTATAACTGATATGGGCCAACCCGATAGGGCCGTTTACGGAGCCGTCATTAATGAAACATGAACGGCAGTTCGGCTCCGCAGATGAATGCCCCGGCGTCTGAACACAGCATCGCTACGCCCTCGGCGATGTCCTGCGGCGTGACGTTAGCGCGGTTCTTCCAGGCCGCCCCGGTCACAATCGCAGCCTTGCCTTTGCATGTCATCCCTGCAGCTCCTTGATTGCCTCAGTAACGGCTTGGCGGATCCCGTCCTTCGGCGCCTCATAGCCCCATCCGATCTCTTTGCCGTTGACGAAAATGCCCTGCGGGGTTTGATAGCGAATGAGGGTCTCCCGGTCGTCCGCGCAATACTCGTTGAGCACCACTGAATTGCCAAACTCGCTGACCACTTCCCGGACCCGTTGGGCCTCGATGTCGGTAGTCTCGCAAAACGTAAACCAGAAAAGGTCCACCACGACCTTACCGGGGACGGGAATAAAGTCGTATTGGGATTCCAGAAACTTCGGGGCTTGGGCTGATTCGTCGAACACCTTCCACAAGATGGCCTTGTTACCGTCCTGTAGAATTGCACAGTAGCCGTGCTTCTCGAAAAAGGCCGCCGGCATGAACCAAAAGTCGCCGTAGTGGCCCATCGTTGTGATGCCTTTGGTCCGCTGCCGGTGTGCTTCGAGTTCCGCCTCCCCCAGAAGGGCCTTGCCGACGCCTTTGGATTTGGCCTCTTTGATGACCCATAGGCAGGGAAACATCAGCAGGTCCCGCCCCAAGAGCATGGTAGGACAAATTTCGATAGGCATCGCGTAAAGGAATCCCGCATGCTTCCCATCCACCAAAGCTACTTTCGTCCGCAGCCCTTTGGCGTGCATGCTTTGGAGCCACGCGAGCCTTCTGCGGCCACATGCGTCGATTTCATCAGACTCGTTCACATGGCTGCACGTTGAGACGAAGTATTCATCTTCGCAGTTCATGTCGCGGACTTCGATTCTAGGCATTTGCCTGCTCCTGTTACCGCTGCAAAGAATCTTCATGAATGAATGCGCAGATCACGGACGCGGTGACCATCGTAATCCCAAGCCTTCTGCAAGGAAAGGTTGCATCAAATGTTCGTGATCGGGCGAAATAAGAGAAGACCGGGATGCCCGGCCCACAACCTCCGCAGGTGCGCAGGGGTGTCCACCGGCTTTGCCGCAAGGCCGCCCTTGAACCGTGGGACCGCTGGTGTCATACTCTGCGCAAGAACTGCGAAACGGTGCGCAAACTGCCACAGTTTTGCCACAATCGCCAATCGGCGGCGCAACGGAAAATTCGTAACTGTTGCAGTGATAAGTTATACGCAGTACGGTGTAGACTCAGGGCCGTTAGCTCAGTTGGCTAGAGCGCCTGCTCGACACGCAGGAAGTCACTGGTTCAAGTCCAGTACGGCCCAGTTTTTATTGGCTTGCAAGCAAAAGACTTGCAAGCCGTCATTCCCGCGTCATCCCCACCGGCGATCGTGGCACTACACTTTTGACTACACTTTTGAACGTGTAGGGAGGTAGGAAAATGTCACGAAGTCGTCCTGCATCGAACCCCCTCAGCCACCACAAACCCACTGGTCAGTACTATGTCACGAGAGACAAGAAGAGAGTCTATCTCGGTTGTGATAAGGAAGAGGCCCTACTTCGGTACCATCGTCTTGCTCTGGGAATGCCCCAGGTAACGAGCGTGTCGGAGGCGCCGGCTGCCTTCGGTGGCTTGTTGACGGTCAAGGAACTGGCCAATCGCTTCCTGGCTGCCCAGCAGGCCAACTGGAAGGCCCCGGAAACGACGCTGCGGAGCTACAAGGACTGGCTCGGGCGATTCCTGAAGGACCACCGGAGGCTGCGGGCATCGGAATTCACCGTGGAGGTGTTCGCCGCCTGGAAAATCTCCCTTCGGAAGCGGAAGTATTCACCCGAGTCCATCAACCACTACCTGACGGCGGTGCGGAGCATGTTCAACTTCGCCGACGATCTCGATCTGTTGGAGAGAGTGCCGAAGCTCAAGAGAGTGAAGAACGAACCGCCCCGGCCCGTCGGTTCGAGGGAGAAGCCTCTCTACACAATCGAGCAGGTCCACCGGCTTCTGGAGCACGCCGACATCCAGTTGAAGGTGATGCTGCTGTTGGGACTCAACTGCGGTTTTGGTCCGAAGGACATACAAGACCTCACGTGGAAGCACATCAAAGGGGACAGGGTAACCCTTGCCAGGTCGAAGACGGGCATTTGTCAGACATTCTTGCTTTGGCCGGAAACTCTTCAAGCGTTGGCGGACTTGAAGAAGCATCGCAAAGCTCTGATAGCCAGGCTGTCCAAGAGAGGCAGGCGACGCTCGGATGCCGGCTCGATCTTCGTAACCAAGTTTTGGAAGCCTTGGAGCAAGGACGCGGTGGCTGAGCAATTCAGGCGTCTATGTAAGAAGGCGAAGGTTCCTTGCTACGGCTTTTACCGGCTGAGGCATTGTGCATCCACGGCGATGTCCCTGGTCACGACCCCGCACGTGCAGAGGAAGTTTATGAGACACAGCAAACTCCAGCAGCAGGTGACTTATACGCACGCACCGGACGTAGAAGTGGATGGAGCCATTATGAAGGCCAGAGGCAAGCTTCTCGGCGGCCTGCGTGTCATCGGAGGTTCCCAAAGAAGTCAGGAACAGGCGGACGTCGCCTGACATTCCTACGAATCTTGACTGCAGGACCTGGCTGCCAACGTCGGGCGAGGAAATCCTGGAGAGCTTGTGGTGTGATTCGGTAGAGCGGCCGCTTTGGGCCGGTTCCTACGTTGACTGCTGCAAGCTCTCCTTTGCGTATGAGGCACCTGACCTGCTCCGGAGTGATACGGAGTCTCTTGCCGATCTTGTTCGGTGTCAGAAGCTCCTGGTCCTCTGGAGCGGAGTCTCGATGTTCGTTGGAGCTTGGCACCTCAGTTCTTTTCCTTCCCAAGCCAGATCACGCCAGCGTCGTCCTGCCGGATCAAATCAACGTGCTCACGCAGGAGACGGCTGGGATACAGAAGGAACCTCAGTTTGGAAATGTCAGAGTGCTGTGGCATGCCTCGCTGGACGTTGGCAATCAGGTCGACAACGTAACGCGACCAGTTCCGCCTCTTCCTGATTCGGCCGATGGCCTTGGCTTGTCTCTCATGGCCCCAAAGCTCAAGAGCTTCCTGGCAGCACTTCAGCCCAGGGCCGCGAGGATTGACCGGTTCGGCGAAGATCTCCTCAACTTTGCAGTCAACGGCGAACTTGACCAACTCGTCAATCTGGTCCGCTGAATCGGCGATCCCGGGCAGAAGCGGGCATAGCATCCCATAGGTTCGCAGGCCTCTCTCGGCGGCTTCGACCATTGTGGCCATACGTTCGGGGATGGATGAGGCGTTGGGCTCGATGATCTCAATTACGTCAGCATTCTCCGGAGTGGCCGTTATGCTCAGGCCGACGAGGACTCGATCGCGATGCTTTTCGATGAGGTCAAAATCACGCTTCACAGCGGCGTTCTTGGTGAGAATCCTCACCGACCAGCCCGGTTGCGACAGAACCGATTCCAGGCATCTTCTGCCCAAAACGTATGCTTGCCCCTCAGGAGCCCATGCATCGACAGTCGTGCAAATCTGCACCAAGCCGGGATTCCTGATACGCGTGGCGTCTTTGGCAACCCGTTCGGGCGTAGTTGGATCGACGATCGCGTAGCCGAAACCGAAGGGATTCTCCCCGAGTTCTTTGAATGCCTTGTGGCACCGTAGCATTGCACCCGTGCTACAGTACAAGCAACGATGGCTGCACTTCAGGCCGATGTTTACGGCATGAGTGGCCAGCCTCTTCTTCTCGAACTCCAGCGTGCGGATGATGCCGGTCTTCAGGTTGTAGTTCTTGGCTCTCGTCGATTTCCCAGCCTCTTTCTGTTCAATATAATACTGCATAGCTCTACCTCGCTTTCCTATCCACACGAACTGAAGGAACAACGGTCGCAGACGAAACAGCCTGCTTCGCGCCGCATCGCTTTCTTGCAGAATGGGCAAACGCGGCCGCTCGCTTGCATGGTGGGCGGTTGTGTGTCAACGGCCTCACCCATCGTCTCTTCAATCGCCTTGGCGATTGCGTCCGGGCAGGAAAGCACATTTACTCCCTCGTTCTCTTTGCGGGCCACGGACGTGGACAGGCATCGAATGCCCTTGAGCTGCTCAATGAGCACGGCCGGTTCAACGCCCGACCTCAATGCAGCCGAGACTGCCCTGCATGTGGCTTCGCTCTGGGAGGGGCATCCTCCCGCCTTGCCGAGGTTGGCGAAGACCTCGCAAAGGCCATGCTCGTCGCGGTTGACCGTCACGAAGAGTGTCCCGCAGCCCATGCGGAACTTCGATGTTCGGCCGTGCGTTATACGCGACCTCAACCGAGGCTTCCGGCCAGGCGTTGCAGCGGCCTCTTCGGCCTTACCAGGCGCAGACAGCGTCTGGCCCTGCCTTGATCCATCTCGATAGACCGTGATACCCTTGCAGCCGAGCTCATAGGCTTGCCGGAAGACTCTGTCCACATCTTCGATGGTCGCGCTTGCAAGGAGGTTGACCGTTTTCGAGACAGCGTTGTCGATGTGCTTTTGGAAGGCAGCCTGGACTTTGACATGCCACTCGGGCGCAACCTGATGGGCAGTGACGAGCACTTTGGCAAGATCCTTCGGGAAGCCGGGAATTTCACTCGGCGGCGTGCCTTTCCTCAAGGCGGACCTGATGTTCTCATTCATCCAGCCGTGGCGTCGGCCCAAATCCTCCAACAATGGGTGGATCTCGATGAACTCATCCCCCTCAAGGGCCCTGCGCTTGGTGGCTAGACTGAAGATTGGCTCGATACCGCTGCTGCACCCGGCCAGGATGCTGATACTTCCAGTCGGCGCGATCGTGGTGCAGGCGGCGTTTCGCATCGGCTGGTGGTGCTCGGTGTCCCAGGTGCTTCCTTCCCAATTCGGGAATGTTCTCCGGCTGCGGGCGAGCTCTTCGCTGGCTTTGTGGGCGGAGTCCGTGAGGAAGCGGCTCACCTTCTCGGCCAGCTGGACGGCTTCTTCGCTGTCGTAGTGGAGTCCCATTAAGATCAGGGCATCAGCGAAGCCCATCATGCCCAGGCCGATCTTGCGGTTGCCTAGCGTCGCCTGCTCGATCTCCGGAATCGGATAGCAGTTGATGTCGATGACGTTGTCGAGGAAGCGCACCGCCAACTGGATGGTTTCCTGCAGGCGCTTCCAGTTGATCGTACCGTCGGACAGGACGAACTTCGCAAGATTGACCGAGCCCAGGTTGCAGGACTCGTGCGGCAGAAGCGGCTGCTCGCCGCAGGGATTCGTGGCCTCGATCCGGCCGATGTGCGGGGTGGGGTTGTCTTGGTTGACCGTGTCGACGAAGCAGACACCCGGTTCACCGGCGGCGTGGGCCCCGCAAACGATCATGTACCAGACTTCGCCTATTGTGAAACAGGGAAAGCCTACATGGCCGATCGGGACAAGGTCTTCTATCGAGTAGTTGGCGATGTCGACGTCCCGCGGGATCAGATATCTCTCACCGGTTCGAGGGTTGATCACCATGTGCGGCTCGTTAGGCCGATCGTTCAATAACCGCATGAACTGATCCGTCACCTTCACCGAGAAGTTGAAGTTCTCGAATGCATCCGGCTCGTCCTTGGCTGTGATGAACTTAAGGATGTCCGGATGCTCGACGGACATCATGGCCATATTGGCCCCGCGGCGGAAAGCTCCTTGCTGGATCGCGCTGGTAGCTTGGGAGAAGACACGAATGAAGCTGATCGGCCCGGATGTCCGCCCGCCGCTGGAAGCGACAAGATCACCCGTTGGGCGAAGGTGGTCGAAGGTGAACCCGGTCCCGCCGCCAGCCTTTTGCACAAGAGCGGTCTGTTTGACGGCATCGAAGATTCCCTCAATGCTGTCTGGGACAGGCAGCACGAAGCACGCACTCAGACACATACCGTTGTCCCTGCCGGCGTTCATGAGCGTTGGGCTGTTGGGCAGGAAGCAGCCGCTGATCATGAGGCGGTTAAACTGCCTTCTCAGGCGGGCGATCTCTTGCTCGGAGGCCCCGTATCCCGCTTCTGCGGCGGCGACAGCGTCAGCCACTCGCCAAAACATTCGCCTGGGTGTTTCGATAACGCAGCCGTTCTCATCCTTGCAAAGGTAGCGCCGGGCCAACAAGTCATTGACCAGGTCTTGTTTCCTGTGATTCGTTCTGGCTGTATTTGCCGGCATATTTCGCACCTTGCTGAATTAGCAAGAGGGCCCATCTGCTCCTCTATTCACCTATAGGCATATTCTCGCAGATGAGTCGACACGCACGATGTGATCAGGCTGACGGCGCGGTGGTTTATGGTGTGTGTGTCGATTTCAGGCGAATGCTTGGGCAAGAATGGCCAAGCTCAGCCAGTGACATGAGCTGAGCTTGCCCTGAGAGGCAAATTACGGAGGTGATAAGAATGGCAACCAGTTCAGAAGAAGCATCCTACATCAACAGCTTTTGCGGGCACTGTCGGTTCTTTGGACAGTGCGAGACGGAGTACGGCGACTATGCGTGTTGGGAATACGTTGAAGAGGCCTTCTGACTCTAGGAGACAGAAACCCCGGCCGGATGCCCGAACGGCGTGGGTTTTGGGGGAGGAATATCTGTCTCAAGCCCTTAAGGTTCCCGTCAGGGGGTTGATCGAACGCTCCGGCCAGCTCATCTCAGCGGACTGTCCGAGAACGCATCGCCAGCCAGGCCTTTTTGCCCGTCGGTGATGAAGTGAACAATGCTGGGCCAACCGTCATGGACGAATTCATTCATGCGCGCTTTGCGACTGGAGGGCCTCGTTGGCCAGCTTCAGATCGGCCCGTTCCCAGCCCTCGCGCACGTCATCCTGGCGCTGGAAGCGCCACCAGAAGATGAAGCTTTCGTTGCGGTCGGCTTTAGCATAGTACTGATTAGCCGCCACAAACCTGCCCTTGGCATGCACGAAGATGAGTATCTTTACAATGCCCGTCCGCTCGGACGACTTATACAGCGATGCCTCTGGCAGTGGGATAGGCGAGTTTGGCACCGGCAGCGGCGGCAGACCAACCGTAGCGGTCTTAAATTCCGTGCCGAGCGCTCCGCAGGCTACTTCCGCGATCAAGTCGGCCTCGCCAGCCTTGTCCACCAACGTTGCGCCCAGCTCACAGAATCGTGCTCGGGCAGCCGTCTTGATATACGGCGCGTCTACGGCTGCCAGGTTCGAGAAGTCTAGGAAGACCTTCGCCCCTTCGACCTCTGCCAGCGAAAACTTCGCCAGCGCTTTGTCCACGGCCCCGGTAAGCAACATCTGCTCTATAGCGGAGCGAGATGTATTGGTGACCAACCTGGAAGAACAACCACCAAGGCAGAAGAACACGATCGCCAACATAGCGGCCCGTTTCATTCGTTCACTCCGAAGAACTATCCGGTCAGATCTCCTCTCTGTCCCTGACAAAGAGGACGTTCAAACCCTTGATTACATGACCAGGCCGCCAAAGAAAAGTATTCTCCCGTTCGACGGCACAAACGAATCCATGCTGAATGAATATATGAAAGCGTGACTCCGGCCGTCAACATACGCTGACGGTAATCATGATTGGAAGGAGCCACCCCGTGAACGAGTATATCGCTTTTGACTGCCACAAGCACTACACGTTGGCCAAGTACGGGCTGATGATGGGAGGGGGCCCAAGCGATGCCTATGGCAGTTCCGCCTGGAGCTGCAGCGGCTCCTGCAGAAGCTTCCGCCGCCATACATCACATCAGCCATCAGGCGGGTCACGCCATCCATGGCGTCCAGAACCCGTTGGACCTCTGCCTGTGACAAGACCACGGGCAGATACCTTCGCTGCTTGGCCCGAACGGCCTTGCACTCACCAGGCTCTTTGCCCACAATATGCTTGAAGAGGGAGACTACGGTGTTGAACGCCTGATTCTGTGTCGACGCCGAGACCTGCCTCTTGACGGCCAGGTGGGTCAGGAACTCTTCGATCTCGGGGCCGCAAGTGAGCTTCAACGTTGGATGCAGAAAGAGAAAGGAGTAATAGATATGGGTGATAAGGGAAAGAAGGATAAAGGCAAAAAGGAACACCAGAAAAAGACCCAGCATAGTCCAAAGGAAAAACGACAATTGAAAAGAGAAAAGAAGAAATGACTGCCCAGTGCTGTCCGGTAAGGCGGAGCATTCGGCCGACGTGGGCCAACGTCGGCTGTCGTGTCGACGTTTGGCGGCAGGATGATCTCCCTCTTTCTTCGCAGCATGGAGGAGCCCCGGCCGGATGCCCGAACAGCGGGGGGAGACCGTTCGAGCTGATTCCAACCGGGGCTAAAAACTTTGCAGCCTTTGTGTGCGGCTCACACTTACCGAGCCACTGGTGGTAGGTCCGAGTTTTCTTCACTCTGGCGAAGCGTGCATTCCTCGTACGCTTTCTGCAGTACGAGAATCATGCCGGGAATCTCCGAGGGAAACAGGTTCATCTCCATGTTGTTCCAGTCGCCTGTCTTGGAGTCCTGGTAGCTTTTCTGAACCTTGACCGAGGACTGGATGACGGTCTGGCCGTCCCGTTCCACCTGATTGTGCCAGATCGCCGCCTTTGTTTTCCTTACGCGGTATTCCTTGGCGGGCAGGTTTCCTTGTTGCTGTGTCATAATGTTGCTCCTTGTGTTGGGGGTTAGAGTGTTTTCAAAGCTGTCCAAATCAAAAGATGGCGAAGGACCAGGCAGCCGAGGATTACTATCAGCCAGGGCATCCAGCCGGGAATTGGTGTGGTTCTTCGTCGCATAAGCCAGCGATGAATGGCCATAGGGATCGGGTCTGTGAACTGCCGAAGAGACATGCACCAATGGTTTGGCCGATCTCCGCTAATCCGTGACAGAATCAGGGGAATGGCCGCAAGAAGCAGATAGAGGTCCAATGCCCAGATGGCCAACAGGACAGGCAACGCGAAGATGCTCGTGTTTGTGGTGAAGATGATCATGACCGAGTGATCCTTCCTGCCAGGTTGTGGAAGTGTTCCACAAGCTTTTCCTTGTCTCCGATCCAGCGGTAGCGCTTAGTGTCGTCGGGATAGGATGAAGCAAGCTCTTTTAAAAGTTTCTCGTCAACATCGGCAGGTGAACCTCCGATACCGACGCATTCGATCACCGCCAACTGCCTCAGTTCTATGGCGACTCTCTTTGGGCTGGTTCCTGTATTGTGGCCATCGGTTAACAGAACAACCTGACATGGGGTTCCGATGCAGGAGCGAAGGATTCTCAGAGCAGCCTGTAACCCGCTTCGTATATTGGTCATGCCAAGGCAACCGATTCTGTCGATTGCCTTGGACAGCTTGGTGAATTCGAAGGCTCTGGTTAGTTTGCAGTACGTTCTGCTGCCGTCACCGAAAGCCACAATTGCGATGCTGGTGTTTGGCTGTTCTGTTCTAAGCCGCTTGCAGAACGTTTTGGCCGCTTCCTTGGCTGCGTCTAGCCTCGAAGGCTTCCAGTCGTTATCTAGCATGGAACCGGATGCGTCCAAAACCAGCACGCAATTGCGTTTCTTACTCGAATCAACTGGCTGGGCTTGGGTATTGCCTTGCTGATCTGGAAAAACAAGTGACGCCAATCGGTCCAGCATCGCAAGGGCCCACGCGAGGAACCAGGGCCGAGCAGCTGTTATAGCGAATGTATTCATGATGTGCCTCCTGTGTTTGTTTTTTGAAAACCGGCGACGTCGTATCATGCTGCCTGGGGCTTATCCTTGGGCTTGATTCCTTTCTTGTAATCAACAGATACGGTTTTTTGCTTGTCGCTGACCTTGTCCGTAGCCGTTGCAGTAACCATGCCGTTGGCGTCGATAATGTATTCGACCTGGATTCTTGCGGTTCGTTTTTGCTCTGGGGGGAGGTCTTCCAGGAGCAGTTCACCGATTAGCAGGCAGTCGTCACGATTGGCATTGGGCTCACCCTGAAGGATTTCGATCTTGGCTTCTGTCTGATGGTCATGCTCCAGGTAAAACCGATCCGTCTTCTGGCAGGGGATGGGTGTGTTCTTTGGAATAATCACTGAGTTGATCATTCGCTTGCTGGGGCCGGAATCATCAACAACGCAGCATCCCACGGCGTGGGCAGTAACGTCTCGAACGAACATCTCGGGTGCGGGTATGACCTGGCCGCCTATCGTTGCGGTTCTGCCATCCTTGGCCATCTCAGCGATGCTTGCAAGAGCGGCGCCGTAGGCTATTGCCTTGGAGGGGTCTATGTCTGTTTTCGGGAAAAGATTCGTCGCATCAGCGACGGCATTCTGGATGTAAGTGAGTCGTGACGTGCCGCCGACCATTACCAGGCTGTTGATCTGTCCTGCTGTTAGACCTGCGGCAGCTATAGCCCGGTTGACGGCCTCTAGCGACTGTTGGACAAGAGGATCAATGGTCTTATGGAACCAGTCCTGGGTCAGTCTGACTACGATCTGGCCGCCGTTGTACGCAGCTACGATCGGCACTTCCTTTCTGCTTCCCAGTGATATCTTGGCGGCCTCGATTCTGGTTGAGGTGTCGTGGAAGAACAGCGGCTCATCCTGCGGCGTTGGTCTCTTGCCGAACTTCGCCTCGATCTCATCCAACAGGCGTTTTTCGATGCACATGTTGATGTCATTGCCGCCCAACTGCGGAACACCCTCTGTGGCCAGGACGCTTACCTGGGCGCCATCGACGCGGACAATGGAGACGCCGAACGTGCCGCCGCCAAAGTCGTAAACGAGGAAGGTGGTCGTTGAGCCTTGTTTATCCATGGCATAGGCTATCCCTGCGCCTGTGGGCTCAGGGACGAGCTTTAGTACCTTGATGCCATTCTGCTCGAAGGCCTCCAAAAGCGCCTGCTTTGCGTCGTCCCTAAAATTCGCCGGACAGGTCGCCACGACCTCCGTTATCTCCATGTTCAAGGCGGCCTCCGCATCCTTCTTGAGCCTACGGATCAAGATAGCCGTAGCTTCTGTGGGCGTAAGAGACCTGCCGCTGTTGAGCAGGCTCTCTGTCGAGCCCAATTTGAGCTTGAAGTTCCTGGCACAGTTGACCGGATCCAAGAAGCCCTGTTCCACTGCGTCGGTTCCGACCAGGGGGTCTGCCGAATCCTGCAGATAGATCACGCTGGGTGTGGTGTGCTCGCCGCGCGAATTCGGGATTATGTTCGGCTTCCCGGTGGGATCGACGTAAGCGATCTTGCAATGTGTTGTTCCTATATCCATTCCAATCATGATCCTTCTCCTTTGCTAAGGTTTTTTGAGTTCTTCTTGAGGACGTAGACGCTGACATATTCCTGCCGAATGATTCTTTCCTCACGGCGGTACCCCGGCAGCAGTCGCTGGCTGACATTTCCAGCAAGGCTCCCGTCTTTGGTTTCGGTTCTGGAGATGCACTTCTGGATGGAGGAATCAAACTTGTCGTCAGGGTTTTCGAAGGGCTCGACGCCGTAGTTTGCCAGCAGACTCTCAATTTCGATGTGGTCTGCCTGACGGGCATCAAGCAGGTAGCGAATTGCCTGCATGGCTGTCTTGTTATCCTTGGCGGTGTGCTTGCTCAAAAGGCCCCTGAGCGTGTTAACCTGCTGGCGGCATCGGTCGGCTATTCCTATCGCACAATGAAACAGCGGACCCAGTACTTCCCTCTGGTAATGCTGCTCACCCAGTTCCCTGCAGCGATCGTGCATCTCGGTCAGAACGCGCTGTTCCGTCTTGATTCGCTTGATCTCGCCGTTCACTTCGGCGATTTGCCCGGCCAGGGGTTTGAGCTCTTGCTGTATCTGACTTAGCTGTTGGATCAGTATTGTTGTCTGCTGCCCGGCTGACTCGGCCTGTGGGCGGGTTTGCGGTTCATCCTCGAAAATCTCCTCCAAGCCCCGGGCGTTGTCGCTGTTGCTTGGTAACTCGTCGGGAAAGAGCTGATTGCCCTTGGCCGATCTTTCTGTATCCATGGTTTTTTCATCCATTGGGTAATCCCCTTGCATCAAAGTACTTTCCTCACTCTTGGTCATCCTTACTTGGGCGAAGAACGCGTGCTATCGCAATGATCGCGACGACCACCAGGCCCAAACAGGCCAGCATCGTGTACCTTTCGCGATTCCTCACGTTCAAGGAGTCCATGACATCATCCCACGCTCCCGCCGGTTCGATGCCGCTGATCAGCCATAACGTGATGCCTATCACTGCCGGAACCAGCAGAAACGCCTTATTGAACCGCCTTTTTGGTCTTCGTCTCTGTCGGCGCCGATGAGCCCGGCTAGGCGGCCGGAGGTATGGCGACCCATGTGCGTTGGGCGGTCGATATGCGTTCAATGGAGTTCGTCTTTGCATAAGAACAGTTTAAATGAGTGGGGATCGGGGGGAGTTATGATGCGATACTGCCGTGAGGGTTTGTCAATACGGCTTCGGTTACCTGGAACTGACGACTGCCTGACGGCCAGGGCATGGAAAAAGGCGCATGCCGAGCTGGGTCTTATGCACCGTCGTCATCGTCGTCGTCCAGTTCATACACGTCATAGAGGTCTTCTTCGCTGTCATCATCTTCGAAATCCACCGTCTCATCTGTCCGTCGGCCTCGGCTGTTGAGACGAGAGAAACCCCAAAGCATGATCAACAAGACTGCAACCGTGCCAACATCGTAAATGCCTGGCCGATGCCCGCCACTGAATGGCAGGCTCCTTGCGATATGCCCGAAATCGAAGCTTTGACGGCACCAGAGGATCAGACTGGCGATGATGACTATCACAACAGCTATCTTTGCAGCTTTCATTGTGTGGGCTCCCTTACACGTACTTGGAAAAAGTTTCGAACTTGACCCTATCGAGATGGAGGAACAAGGGCATCTCCGCAGCGACCTGAACGGCGAGCTTCTTGCAGATGCTCTTCTGCGTTGCGACGATAGTGAGACTTCGGACAAGCTCAGGATGGGTGAAGCATGCCTCTATACTGTCAGTTACATTGCTCTTGCATGTATTGACGATTTCATACAAATCAAACTGATCCCCTGCCTCGACAGCCACATCCACGGCGTGCGTCGTATCCTTCATAATCCACTCGATGTGGGCGATCTTTCCCTGCGCCTCGGCGGAAAGGGCAATTCGGTTGGCCATGAAGCGGTGTGCCAGCTTGCCGCGGCCCCGGGCTTTGATCGGGTCTTTGCCCAGGAGTTCGCACGCCTTGTGCTGAAGCTCCATAATGAGCAGGTTCCTGCTACCAATCCGGAGATTCTTGAAGCTGGCCAGGTGCTCCTCTTCAAGTTCCGCTCGGATTCGCTTCTGCGCGGAGAAGGAAACCGCCCCCATCTTCTCGAACAGCCGGACCACGGCAGTGAAGGGGTTCTCATAACAGAGCCTCAGTAGTTGCATGGCCTGGTCGCTCGGGCCTTGGGGCTTCTGCTTTGGCTTGCGTTTATTTGCAGCTTCTCTTTCGTCTTTAAGTTTGGCTAGAGCCGACTTTATTTCGGGAAGTTCATTCAATTGTTTGCCGGGCACGAAAGGGTGTGTGTCGTATCGCTCTGGCAGACTTCTGCAAGGGGGCATATAGTCGATCTTTCCGACCATGGCGTGAGGCCAGGGACCGACCTGTTTGAAAAGGCATTCGCCCGGCGCCAATGAGCCGATCCGCAACTGGCCATGGGTCGGCAGCATCAGCGTCCTACCGGCCTGGTAGATGCTCTCGGCGTCGTTCATGCGGAAGATGAAGTGGTCGGTGGCATTGCTCAATACGAACCTGGAGGCGGACCGCAGATCCGTGATCCCCACACAGACTGATATCCCAAACTCCCTACCCTGCTTGAAGCACCTTGAGACCGGGCACATCCTGTCGGGAAACATCTCCTCTCCCTGCGCGCCGATGTCATCATCGGCCTCGTCGATCACGAACAGTACCTCTGTAGAATCGACCCGGTGGGATGTCTGTTTCCTGCCATAAAGCGTTCGGGCCAGTATGACGTCCGTGAACAGCTGCCTGGCCCAGCTGGGATCCATGTTCGCCATGGAGACGATCGCGCTATCGCCGGTGGCGATAATATCACGTTCGACCAGGAGGCCCTGTGATGCATCAAACGTGGTTCCTGAGGCTAGGACGATGGCTTCCAATTGCTGCTTGAGGGATCTGGAATACTCGCCTTTCGACGACCAAAACGTGTCGGGGCAGGCATTCAATACGTCCAGTAGCAGCGCGAACGTGGGCCAGATCAGCCGCCCGGTCGGACGGGGGTTCAAATGCGCCAGCAGCCACCGCAACAGCATTAAGACCGTTGCCCAGGACGCCTTTAACCCGGCCCTGGCGCAGAAAAGCGTCGCGAGGATGTTTGTCCAGATGTTGGGCGGCATGCCGATAGGTGCCTCCAACGACAGCCGCAGGGAACTGTGGACGTCGAAGACCCTGAAGCCGTAAAGCTGTCCGAAGTCCCCGTAATCGTTGCCCTTGCGGTCGAACGTAATGATCGACTTCTTTCGGTCCGGATGCGCCTGGTTGTATTCGTAGATGCCCTTTTGAAGGATCCTGAGGCAGGTGGTCTTTCCGAACCCGGTCAGACCCGCGGCGATGACGTGCAACGGTCGGTCAAACGATATCCCCAGCTGGATCTCGGGCCTGTCAACAAGATTACCCATACGCACGTCCGGCTGTCCTCTCTCGTACAGTTGCGAGGCTTCCTCCGGCGGCCTGTGGGTATAGTCCGGAAAATCGATCTGACGCTGTATGTCCTGCTCTATGTCGAAAAGCAGCACCTCGCACATCCCCTCAGAGAGCATGTTCTGCTCGGCCTCGAACTTCACGTCCCGCCAATAATCATCCTTATCGAGACCATACTGCTCGATCTTGGCCATCAATTCGTTCCTGAACTTACCCATGGCCGTTACTCCCGAACGAAGAAAATCGATAGAAGGGCCTGCTTTGCTGTGTACTTCTTGGCGCAGGACAAACATCTCCACACACCGTCGGAGCATCGCCTGCGGTGCCTGGGGCAGCAAAGAACTCCGCACTCGCATAACTTGGCCCTTTTCAAAAGGACGATGCCGTGTGAAGGCCTTTCGCGGCGGAGCAGTGAAAATCGCGGATGCCGGCACTGCTCGCATATCCCTATGTGCCGGGCCGGGGCCATCCATTGGGCAGGCGACCAGATCGAACCGTCGACGGTCCTGATGGAGACGCTGTTACGTTGCGAAACCACTTCTCCAGAAGGCATCCTTATCCTGGTCTCTGTGAGTCCGATCTCCAGTATCACATCGCCATTGGTGTCCCGGATCTCCGTGATCGTCGTCTTCGTCGTCCCACGATTCGAGTGTGATTGTGCCATCTTGAACCTCCTTTAGATTCCGAGTGCATTTAGAGCCAATTTCACTGCGTGCCAAATCGCCCTGAATGCCACAAACACAATCGCAAGTGAAGCGATTGCAACAACGGTCCAGATAAGGATCTGGATGCCGGATTTGATAACATTCCCAAGAAACACCGCAAGCTGCTGAAGCTTGTTGCTGATGATGTTCATGTTCATTTCATCTCTCCTTGTGCGTTTGACAATGGCGGACCTTATGGATGGATACGGGAATATTGTCATGCGCAGGGGAGTAACTCAGAGTTATATCTCACTTGTCTGTGACTGACGCGACCAAGGTCAGGAAAGAGCCAAGGCGGCGGATGCCAAAAAACATCCGCTGCCTTGGCTCTATGTGGGCTTCATCTGCGTTCAGTTATCGCTGCCGTCCCGTTCCGCCGATACTATTCGATCGACCCACAGCCATGTCCTCTCCCCGGGCCATCGGACCGCATATCCGCCGGACTGCCTAGTCTCGATGAACCTTTCCCCCTTGTCCCTGTGGAGCTTCCGTATGGCGTGAATCCTCGCGGCCAGAACCTCATTCCGGCGAAGCGAACCATAGCCCGTCAGTTCCGCCAGTTCCGTAGGGGTCAAATAGTCCCCTGGGTTCAACTGCAATGCCTGAAGGATCGCCAGGCCAACCGGACCCAGCCCGGGCCACTTGTTGTGATATTCGACCCATTTCCCCGAGGCCGTCCGAAAACCAAAGTCACCCGTGCAGGTCGATACATAATGATCTGACGACTTGGGCTTGAGTGTCCTCATGCAATCGGTTGTGACGGTTTCGGTAACGATCTCGTTGCCGTGGTATCGAGTGACTTCGTATCTCTTTTGAGTAGTTGCCTTCGTTTTCATTGTGCCATCTCCTTCTGCCCAACAAGGGCTTTGTCCTCCTGCTTGTCGTCCAGTACCACTTTCAGTCGGTCATCGGCGAGGACCTGACAGATGTCCTGAACGAGCTGCCGGATCGTGAAATCAGCTTGCTCGGGTCGCCAACAAACCGAACTTGCGCGGAGTGTGAGCAGCGGCTGCTCCCTGTCCCGATCGAAGCGGGACATCTCGGATGAACACTGAAGCTGATCGAGGACATCCCGCTGTTGCTCCGAAAGATGTGCTGCTGGCTTAAGTGCAACGGCGATCCTGACATGTCGCTTCTTGTCCTCATAAGACAAAAACGCCCGGAAGGCATCGCCGTTGTCGCTTTGAAGCAGACCGCAGGCGACGTGGTTGGCCTCATCAATGGTAACCTGCAGAAAAGAGGGTTTTGCCGCCTGGACTATGCGATTGAAGAGACGGCGAGACTTCTGCTCATCATCGGTTGTAATATCATTTGCTCTTATCATCGTGCTTTCTCCTTTACCTTTCGCTTGTTCTATTCGTTGTTCTCCGGTACGCTTTCGAAGGCTGTTCGTTGACGGGCCCGTCTCGCCTTCCTCATCTTCATAGCACGGATCACGGGCTCGGCGATGGCGTAATAGTTAGTGCCGCAACGGGTTATGTCCGCGTTGGGGAAGGCGGGCGCCCTCGGGAAATGAACTTACAGAAGGATTCCCAACGTTTGGGAACGTGAAAAAAATGACTGGTAACGGCTGGACATTTTGGGTGTGCCTGGTCAAGGACGGAGAAAGGTGCGGACTGTTGCTCAAGAGGAGAGCCAAGCCGATCGCCGGGATTGAGCATGCTTATTTTTACATCGATGATGGAGAAGGGCTGAGACCAAATGCGGCCATCCAGAATCTCTGCGGCTCCTCGGTTCATAGTCTCACCCCAAACAGAGACGAGCGGAGGATATTCACCCTATTGAAGCGATGCGCGCAATTCGCGGAGGAACACGGAGGCTGCGCCAAGATTATCCCTCTGGGTGAAGTGTATGACACGGCTAAAGGGGATTACTCACACGAAATTCCGAAATTGTTTGATGTAGCTCGCAGCTTTGGAAACGCCAACTCGAAGCTCAGAAAGTTTCTCGTTGACGAGAAGGTATTTGCTGTTTCTGTGTTGTCGAAGCGCAGAGGGAATGTCCTTTCTGGGTACGCTCAGGAATTCAACACCGTTTCTCCTCAGAATGTCCAAGAGCTTCACGACGATATCGAGCTTCACAAGAGAGTCCACCAACATATACAGAAAGAAGCCGTCCGTGAGCTGAAAAAGCAGCTTCGCTCTGATGATCTGGATGATTACGTAGAGCTGAAACTTGAGATTGGCAGACTGCCACGTCCTGGCGAAGATAGCCCGCTGCGGGAGGATCAGCCCGCTTCGCCGCTTGAATTTGGCCGAACTTGGTCTCCATTCAATGAAGACACGCTCTTAATCGCACGCAGGCAGTACTTTCTCAATTCCATCTCCGGTGCTGGGAAGAGCACATTCGTGCGGCACATTCAGCAGAGGCTCTGCGACGACGATGACATTCTGCCCTTCTATCTCAGGGCACAAGATCTACCTAAAGAATCACCTTTGACGTGGCCAGACGTCCGGGGGCAATTGGCTAAATCATTCTGTGAGGTAGCAACCGGCCAGGCTGTGGACGCGTTCTTGGACGAGCAATTTAACTCGAACAGGATAGTGTTCTTGATTGACGGAATGGACCAACTGGGTAAGCGTGGCATGAACTGTTCTGAGCTTGTCACCCAGGTCATCAGTATGTCCAAGGGTAATACCGTCATCATGACTGGCAGACCCTCGGCTGCAAGGTGGGTTGAAGATCGCTCTGACCTTGTCTTCTTGCGTCTTGAACCATTTGATAAGGCGGCTCGCGAGAAGTTCTTCGGCGATACTTATGGGCGTGCGCTCGAGCTGTGCAGATCTGATATGGGGTTCTTATCCGTACCCATGCAAGCCTACCTTGTTAGGACAATCATTCAGGCGGGGGCGGACGAGAACATCCAGTGCAGATGGGATCTCTATTCCAAGTTTCTTGAGTATGTGCTTTACAAGCATTCGTCGAACATTCAGAAGGTCGGGCACGACCAGTGGGCGCAAGACATTCAAGCAGCTCTTGGGGCTGTTTCTTATGAAGCGATTGATCAGGACGAGGCGGTTTGGACAATAATTCCGTTGGGAATCATATCAACCACATTGGATAATATCGGTATCAGTCAAAGGATGATAATAGATGACCTGCCATCCGTAGGCGTGGGCGATCTATTGGATGTGTCTGACAGCACCGATGGACCATCTCTGGTTTTCACACACCAGTCCTTCCAGGAGTTCCTTGCAGCGGATTGGGCAAGTAGAGATGAGACGAGAATCACACATATCTTGGAAGAATGCTGGAATTCCAAATGGAAGGAGACGATAAGATTTCTGGCCGGACGCAATGAGGGCCATAGTGTTGTTGACGCCCTCATTCACTCCCATCGAGACAACATTATCCATTCCCGCTTGTTCTTCGCTGCCCAGTGTGCCCGTGAAACTGGAAAGGAAGCAGATGACCTGAAGGCCGAGTTAACTGAAAGGTTACTCCCCCTCCTAGATACAAGTATGAGAAGGCCAGCCGTTAGATCCCTTCTTTGGCTGGGAAGCCCGGCTTCGCTTTCGCGTGCATGGGAGCATGTTTGCAGGAAGGAATTGCCGATCATATCTTCTGGAGTATTGGACCCCATGGACGATCCATGGAATGCCGTCATCACCCAGACCCTCTATTCAGAGGATCGTTTGGCGCACATTGTCCAGAGACTCAAACAACCCGACCCAGAATGGGCGGCGGAGATGCTGGACCTTTGGCCATGGGCTATCGACGACGATTTACTAGAGAACTTGATAACTCGTGCAAGCTCGTCCTCAGGGCAAAGCGCCTATGGCGCTCAAGAAGCTCTGGTGACCTTGTCAGAACACTTGGACAGTAAGCATGTCTCGAGAATCATTGACTTGCTCAAATCAGGAGACCGTGTTTGCCGTATATACTTGGCCTACATTTTGGGAAGCTTGAAGCCTCGTGTCTGGAAGAAAGTTCAGTTTTCCCAGCTTGAACTCCTGCAGGACGACGACCTCTGTGGCTTCATCTCAGCACGCAGTCTCTGTGAGCGAGCTCCGGAACTTAGCCCCGACCATATCACGTGGATACTGACTAGGCTTTTCCGTGAGCAAGAGGATAGGGAGGATACTTCAAACCTTGAAGCAGCTGCAGGTTACCTTAGGGAGGAGTTTAACGAAGATCACTTGAGAAGTATCCGCAGTATGCTTTTCAGTTCATCAGAGCGGAAGCAGCGGATCGCGCTGGGGCTTCTTGCAGAGACTCGGCCTAGGCTGGAAGGACAAGAAGCACGCCAGTTGATTAGGTTGCTCAAGGTTAATCGCTTACGGCCACATGCAATTATGGCTATAGTAGCCATGACTGATCAATTCCCTAAGAGGCTAATGTGTGAGATCTTAAACTTGGTGTTCGTGGATGAGCACGAGACCAAGGCCGCGGTTTTTGACTCCTTTCACCTCCTCAAGGAACTCGTGAGACCCGAGCACAGTGAAGAAGTCATGCAAATTCTGGAGGAGGTGTCAGGCCGACTTCGCCAACGGCAATCCAATGATAACGATGAGGAAAACGACAGAATACTGCAGCTCTCCTGTTTTTGGGCATGCGCGGCCATAGGAGATCGACTGGATGTCATCGCAACCCAACGAATCATTTCTTGTCTTGGGAATTTCGGAGAGGAGTATGTCGTTTCCGAGCATTGGCCTATGGTGTGTAAGCGGCTAGCCTTGAGCTTGAACGACACTTCTTATCGTGAAGTCGTACGCATGTATTTCTCAAGAGAACGCTCTGATGTGCAAGATGCACTTCTCGATCTTCTACTGCCAGAAAGGCTCACACAGGCCGACGCACACATGCTAGTGAGAACATTCCAAGAGTGCGATAGCACAGAGACCTTCCGTATCTATAATCGTCTTTGTCAACTATATCAGAGAGGGCTCTTGGAGAATACTGAATGAGGATGATATAGCCTGGATTCGCGCTATCATGAACACGCGTAGCGTATGGCCCTCTTCCCCGTCCCGAGAAGAGGCCCGTCACGTTAGATGATGTGCTTCGAGGTAAAACAAAATGGCAGGACAAAAACCATTGGCAAAGTTTCGTGCAGGACAAGTGTCTTGTGCGTTGTGGGAGAATGAGATCAATGTGAACGGCGCACCCAAGACCGTTCTCAAGGCGTCGATACAACGGCGTTACAAAGACAGCGACGGCAACTGGAAATCATCGCAGAGCCTGAGCAGGAACGAGATTCCACTGGCGATCTACTGCCTGGAAAAAGCGTTCGACAAGATCATCCAGGAAGAGACAGCCGGATCAGGCAGCAACGGCGTTGAAGAAGAAGTAGTGATGTAGGCAAAGCAGAGATTTGAGTTATCCAAGGCGGCTTCCGTGGTTTGAGGAAGCCGCCTTTTTAAATTATCGGTGATCAAGATGAATGCTGAAAAGTTGTTGGTTGAAACAGCAAAGCAACGCTGGAAGGCTGAGATTGAGAAGGCTGTCGATAAGGTCAAGCTCGGTATGGTTCCGGCTAAGCGTCCTAACAAGCTTGGCCGTTGGTACCGCAAGATGTGGTACATCAACAAGTGGCGGAATAGAAACGTTCGGGGGCCGACAGTCAGAAAGGACTGATGCTTGTTCGACAAAGATAAACCAATTTGGAGGTAAACCAAAATGAGAAGATGCAAGTTGTGCGGAAGGTTGAAGACGCAGACAGAAGCTGATGACCTGTACTGCGGAAAGTGTGAGAAGATGCATGGAGACGTGATAGCTGACCTGAAGGCTGAGTTGTCCAGTTGAGGGGATGGTGAGGATGAATCATATCCATAACGAAGCTGTCTTGGCGTTTCTGACGGCACACCAGGACAACGAGAATGTACAGCGGTTTATCGGGAAGCAGGATGAGGCGGTACGCGAGGCCAACAAGGAACTCGGGACGAGCCATGGCGGCTACATCGATTACCTGGTGGCGAACATCGGTGACGATGCTTGTTTTACGATGGAAGAGTTGAAGGAGCTGCTTCAGCCGAGATTCGTGATAGAACTGAACGAGCAAGAGAAGAAGGAATACTGCTACGAGGAATTCGAGATCAGTATCGAAGAGCTTGTAAAGCCGGTCTACATCAAAGATGAAGGGGATTTCTTCACGATCTGGGGCAAGGACGGCAGGATCGATATCCCGTTGCGGTTCCTGGACAAGCTGAGGAAGTTCCTGCGTGACAATAACATTGAGTACGATGATGAATTCGGTGGAAGGGCAGTGTTGCCGGAGAAGCTGGAGTAGAGGGAGGGGTGGAGTTTACGCGTCGCATAGGGAACGGGACAGAAATCCTGCGGCCAAAGCGTACTGCGGAGCCTACGCATTACAGGTTTTGCCGAAGCTCGAAGTTCAAGAGAATCGTATCGTAGATTTTGCCTACCAGCTCCTCAGGCAGCTCCAAGAGGATTTCGCGGATACGGCCGTGTCTTCCCCGCGAGAGCACGCGGGTTCGCAGAAACGAATACATGTCCAGCTCAGTAAGCAGATCTCGGAAAGCCCTGAGGGTCAATCCCCGTATTCCAGCTTTCCTGCAGAAGGCCTTATAGGCGTCGTAGGCCTCGCCGGCGGCAAATGAACCCGCCTCGGATTGCTTCGCCGTTTCAATGACTGCGGCCATAGCTGCCTGAAGCTGCGGCGGAGCTGTCCTGATCATTATCAGGTACTTGTCCTGTTCGATCTCGGATGCAGCCCGGTCGACGAGTTCCAGTGTAATCTTGCACCCGACTTTCTCGGCCAGATAGGCGCTCTTTGCCAACAGTGCGACAGCCTGTCGGGCATCACCGTGGTCGCGGCTGGATAGTGCGGCAACCTTTTCGATAACGCCAGGCTCAACAGCCTTCGGATGAAGAGCCTTTTCAACACGGATCCTGAGGATCTTCTGGAGGTCGACCGCATCGTACGGCTTGAAGATCAGCTCGTTGAGCTTGAGGAAGGATTTTACCCTTGGATCGAGGTTGTCCGACCAGTCGAGGCGGTTGGATGCGAAGACAAGAATGAGCTTGCTTGGAATGCGTTGAGGCAGCCTGCGTATGAGAAACGTCATGAATGTGTCCTTGTCGCGGCGGATGTTGTCGGCCTCATCGATGAAGAGGACCAGATAACCGCGATAGTCGGCCAGGGAAGCTTCGATCCGGAGCATGAGCTCTTCCAGGGAAATGCCCTTCTTGTAGCGTTTGCTGGCGTTCAGAAGGCAGGCCAGGTCGTTGAGGGCTCGAAAACACGGCCGAGGAGTTGAAAGATCAAGATGAATGCGCCGTATGGGCACTTTCTTTTCCCGGCAGATTTCCGCCAGCACATTCAGGAAGTAGGTCATGGTGAGGGTCTTGCCCGTACCTGTTTTTCCCCACAGTGCGAGGTGAACGGGATGATCACCTTGGAGGATACCGGCGAAATGGCTGCTGAGCTCCTTTATCTCAGAATCGCGTACGTTAGCGTTGAAGATTTGCTCCAGCACAGCAAGC